>JACCDH010051862.1_pt1 | contig 38918 bp, 18 predicted proteins | sample 7442481 | NCBI WGS metagenome assembly JACCDH01 (sample SAMN15323433, study PRJNA562643) | freshwater metagenome | isolation source: river surface water | place: USA:Blue River Watershed | collected 2017-08-15 | reverse complement strand
ATAAATTCTCCAATGATTTGGTGAAACAGTACTTGGATGGATTAAATACAGATGATTACAAATGGGCTAGAATCATGGATTTCATAGGAACGGACTTAGGTTTAAACATTGCCATTTACAGCACCTATGAAGAGCAAGAAAAAGACATGCTCAAAGCAATTGAAAAGTTATATAACCAGTACACACCGACCGATGAAAAAATCGTTGTAAGTAAAAAAACTGTAAACGAAATGATTGAGAAGTCAACTCAAGATGATATAGAAATCGAACAGGAACGCCAAGCTATGAAAAGGATTGTGGTAAACGTGGCGCAGTTTGAGGCATTGTTAAATCATTTGCTAAATCCGATCAACAAGTCTGTAACAATTAACGAAGGTTTGGATGATACCTACACATTTGAAGTTTACTCAGGTCGCATGAAAAAGTTCCTTGACTTTATTCAAGATCTACCTAAAATAAGTACAACTAAGTTAAAGAAGGACGGGCATTATGTTTACCTCACTCTCACCAACTCTGGCAGGTTCGAAGAATGGGAGCCAGTGGTAAAATTCTATAAAGAACAGATCAAGATATGAATGTTAAATATGAAACACTTTACGGAAGGTCATCAGGTAAAGATGAATGGTTAACACCACCACCTTTGATAGATGCTCTGGGTGAGTTTGACCTGGATCCTTGCGCTCCAATCAAGCGACCTTGGGATATGGCAAAGAACCATTACACCATTGAGGATAATGGATTGGAAAAAGATTGGTTTGGTCGGGTATGGCTAAATCCTCCATATGGCACTTTCACAAAGTACTGGATTGATAAGGCTGCCACACATGGCAACTGCATTGCACTTATCTTCAACCGTTCAGATACCAGGTTATTTCATGAGCACGTTTTCCCGAACGCTTATGCGATTCTTTATCTGAAAGGGAGAGTGAAGTTCCACAACGTTAATGGAAGACAAGGTGATTCAAGTGGTGCTCCATCTATCTTGGTAGCATTCGATCACGAGAATGCTGATGTGCTGGAAAATTGTGGACTTGAAGGATTCTTTGCCCGTTTTAGACACTAATTCTCTGATTTATTCATTATTAGATTTTTTTTGCAGAGAATTTTGAAGAAGGGTCAAATATTTGACCCTTTTTTTATTGGTATGAATTTGTATTAATATGTTGTTTATCTGTTAAATACAAATTAAATTTAGCCGATTTGGGGTGTGGCTATTTCTCGGCAGTTGTATTAAAAGATCATTATAGGATCCCCATCTTTAAATCGCAAATTATTGCCTTTATTCTACCTAATCCCCCAGTGATAAGCTATAATAACCATTGCCATGGTGTCTAGTTTGCAGTATTGTAGCAACTGATATCTTAGCTCATTTCTTTTTTCCTCGGTTAGTGTATCGTCAAACCTAATTCTATGATAAGCTCTCATGGCTGCGGTTCCACCACTAACCACTTCATCATCCCATTCGGCTTCACTTATTCCGCTGGTTAATGTATCATAAGGATCCAGGATTCCACCCAAAAATTCGTCTGGCACATAATCTTTAAAATGTTCTACTTCGTGTAAGTAAGGATGGTGACTCCAAACAGCTGGCAATACTTTTTTTATGGATGTTTTCCCTTTCATATAGGGATGAAAATAATGCACTTGGGTCATCTTATTCATATCTACCAATCTGCCTTCTTTATCGCCATCAGTTGTAATGTCAAACAGCCAATTTCTCAATGGCTCATCTTTTACATCATAAATTTCCAATTGATTGAGAATGGTTCTTAACACCGTATTCTCATGTGTTGCCCACATCAAAGGTGTTCCTGAAGTTCCAAGTTGCTTCATTAATGAACGGGCAAATTCAAAGTTTGGAAATTCACTTGGATTAGGGAATTTCTCACCCGTATGAATCCATTCTGAATGAACTGGAGTGGCTCCAGGTTTATGTATGGTATGGCAACTCCACTGAAAAGCAATTAACTCATATGGTCGCATTCCTTTGTGAAATGGCAATGCCCCAGTATAAGTTTCAAAATCTATAAAGTGTAGTGGGTATTGTAGGTTACTTACAACCGATTTCAATTCTTGCGAAATCCACTCGGTATTGTTGCGGGTGTTTTCAATTTGTATTAATTGGCGTGTTCCTCTTGAGCCCAATTCTCCTTTGTTGTTTTTTAATCGTTCAGGATCTATATCTAACAAATTTGTTTTGCCTTCAGCAATAAGTTCATCGAAATAATATCCTTTGGTATAATGACCAATAGATCCGCCATAATACAAATCAAAAATATTGGGTTCAGTGTAGGCTAACTTGCCCCAACATTCTTTGTATCCGTTTTGTTGTTTATCAAGTGTATTAAACTCGCAAGCTTTGCAGCCCTTGTTAATTTTGTAATCATTAGCGGAAATACCTTCGTTTAATATATGCAGAAAACTACTTGCTCTTTGGTTGATGTCATTCTGCATTTCTTGCACTGCTTCGGTTACAACCTGATACTCTAAAATACCTTCCTTTGCTAGGCGAGCTATGTATTCTTCTTTATTGGGAGTATTTTCATATTTAAAAACCACCTCAGGTTTGTTAAAGGCTGGCTTTTGCTGAGCTGGTAATTCTTCAATCTCATTATCACTGATTTGCTCCTGCTTTTTTATGCTGAACCAACCTGCCAAGTCTTCAATAGTTGTGCGCTTTGCCTTATCTGGCATCAACAATGAACACTTTATCTTGCTGCTAGGAAACGCCTCTTTTAATACCGAATACTGGTAAGCAACATCTTCAATATATTTTTTGAGTTTAGCTTTGTCAGGCTGTTCGTCTGTATTATGAGATTTGGCTTTAACCTCTATCAAGTGAAATGAGTTACCTTGTTTAACCAAAATATCTACCCTAACCAATTTTTGACCAGATACAATTGCAGGCTCAAACAAAACAACATTTACTTGTTGCAATAAAGTTTGAGTTTGTGTAATGCAATCTTGAGTGTTCCCCTCTATTTCAATGCCATCATTAAAGAGCATGGTTGCCATTTTACCAACAATATAACCGCCTTGAGCCAACATTTCCATGTATTCGTTGGTATCATTAGCTGTTGGGTAAAAAGCCTTTTTATACACCAGCTTTTTAGGACAGGTTGAAGCTAGCTGGAAGTCCGATTTGGATAAGTATATCATTTGATCAAATGTATAAACAGTTATAAATTTACATCATAAAAAACACCTGAATCCAAATTATCCTTTAGGTTCTGCAAATATTCTTCCTTGCTATCGTATTGGTCTGCCCAAAAGTTAGAAACATAGCACCACATTAGCTCAGCTACATCATTTTGTTGTGTAGAAAGGGTATCCAAGTATAATTGGTATCGTTCTTTGCAGAAGTAGTCCTCTTCTAATTCTTCCTCTGGCAGTTGCTTTTTTTCGGTTGGGAAACCATTAATTAAGTATCCTTTTTGTTCGCAATAAGATACAATGAGTTGTTCGGCTTCTTGTTCAATTAATTCCGCATCGTTTAGATCGTCACCAACTGACTTATGCTGAATAGCTAAATTCTGGATTTCTGCTATTATTGTTTCAATTGTCATCATTTTTGATTTATATACTAATTAACGCTGACTTCACGCCAATACCTGTTATTAATAATTTGCTTATTGCTCTTGTCATTGCAACATAAACGAGTGATTTTTCACTGTTTTCATATTGCAACTTGCTATCTGCATCAAGTTCATTATAACCAGAATAATATAAAGGACAAGTTCGATTGTTTACATCGGCAAGAAATACCACTTTAAACTCTAAGCCCTTTAATCCATGAAAAGTTGACAACACAATACCACCTGAATCATTTATGGTATTTGTAGTGTTGTCGTTGTAAGGAAGCTTTAATTTATGTAGGGCTGTTTTAACTTCTTTGAGTGCATCTTTAGTACGGAACCCTATTGCAATATCCGAGTAGTTTACACCTTCTGATTTCAGCTCTTTAATCCTTTCTATGATATACTCAGTCTCATCAGTTTTTGTTTTGAAAATCTCATAAGAAGGCTTTTGTCCATGGAACAATGATAGATATCCATTTAGGGTCTCTTCTTCTCCGTCAAAATCATCATATTTTAGCCCTTTAACTGTTGAAATAGCAAGTCTTTTGATTTCCTCCGAGGTACGATAATTTATTCTTAGTTGTTTGCTTCTGTTTCCTCTTACAGAGATTCCTGCACTTGAGAAATTCAATTTTTTAGCATAAATTCTTTGAAAGGGATCTCCTACCAAAAAGAGGTCATTTCCCTTTTCCTCGACAATTGACCTTAAAAATCGCAATTCTACATTTGACAAATCTTGAACCTCATCAGCAATTACGTGTGAAAACGGTTTAACCTCTTGTTCTTTAAAAAAGTTTGATGCCTTATTAAATAACTCTGCTCGGTCGACTAAATTGTTTATTGTTTTGTAATGGTTGTATTTTTCAATAAGCGACCAAATCTCCATTTTTTGTTTACGGGTAATTGGCTTACCTCTACCAATTCTACTAGTACCTAGGTAGGATTCCAGAGAGTTTACATTGTTGTATAGTATCACATTCTGATGTTCTGCCGATAAAAAGCCGACCTCGAACTCAGAGAGATTATTTTCCAGGATCAATTCCCAAACATCACTGCTGCTTTTTGAATTGAACATGTCTAAAAATCTAGTATTGGAATCTATTAGGTTATTAGAAAGTGCTAGGTCTCTTAATAGCGTATCAATATTTACAATTTTAAATGAATTAGGATCAATGTGTAGCTTCTTTACTAGCTGATTCAAATTTGTGGTAAGTGCATTGGTGTAGGTTGTAAAGATTATTTTAAAATCCGAGAGTAGATTTGGTTTTTGAGAAAGGTATTTTAACCTATGTAATGCAACGACCGTTTTCCCCGTACCAGCCCCACCAGTTACCTTCACTGAGCCTTTAAAATCACCTTCAGCTAGCTTTCTTTGTGAAGGGTGAAGAAATATTTGCCACTTGCTTAAATCACCATTAATGATTTCTTCCATCAGGGCGTCATCCATTTCAATAAAACTACGCTTATTGTTGATGCTACTTTGCTGCTCATCCATACTAACAGCATTGATCTTACCGCTTTCCACTTCAAGAATTAAACTATGGATGCTTAATCCTTCAGATAAATAAAATAAATTCTCAAAGGCATCTTGAGGTAAGAACTGCTCATTAGCTTCTAATTCATTTAGATTGTTAATCCTTCTTACAAGTTCCAATAATGACTCAGGAACACCAATTTTCATCAATTCATCATTGCTGTATTCATTAAAAATACCAGCACTGGACTTTGAATGATTTTCAGATAGCTCAATGGTCTCTGGAGATGTAAAAATTTGTGCTGTTTGGGTTATTTCATTCCACTCAAACATTTTATTTTTCGCCCAATCCATTGCTTCATCATGGTTGTCTACCCATAACATGTGATAGTTATCGCCAGTTTCTGGCACTCTGATAATTGCCCTATATTTTTGATCAATTCTAGCAGTCCTTAAACTCTGATCTTTGAATGTTTTGATTGGTTCGAGGTGAATAGCTTCTGACCTTGAGTTTTCCCTAAATTTTTTCTGGAATTCAAGCACTTTTTTAGATGTTGCTTTGGGCAACTCAAAAAGCTTTTCTAGACATTTGTCGTGTATAAATAATTTCATTTTCTAATCATATTAATATTGAACATTTCAGGCGATAAGATTTGATAACCTTCTCGTTTAAAATCCATTTCATCCTCTTCAGACAGTGGTAATATTGCTATTTTAGGGTCATTAAAACCAAGCATTGCTTCGGCAAAACCATCATTTGTAGTTAAAATGAATCCACCATCCCTTTCAAACTCAATATTGTTATCTATTAACTGCTTAATAATATCATGTAGTTGAGGATCATGATATACTAAACAATCGTATTTATTTTGAGCAACTAATTCTTGTTCATTTACTTCAAAATTTATGTCTGTATTGAATTGAATTAGATTGTAAATCTGCCAGAAAATTTCCCAATGATCCTTCTCAATTGAAGTAATTTGAGGTGACACATATGTTTTGGAACTAACCTCTAAATCAGAAACCCTTACAGCAGTCTTAATCGTTATAAAATTTTCAAAGTCCACTTGCACATCAGGAAAAACATAAAATGCTCCATCTTTCAAATTTGTTGCCATTGTTGAACTTTCAATTTTCCCGTGTTGGCTGAGGCAATTATTTAAATCACTTTCGTTACACGATGGTTTGGCAAACTCCTTTTGTAAAGTAGCTAGACAAAGTGCAATTTTCTTCTCACGGTTGTGCTCGTTTAGTGGATTTAATAGCATCCAAATTAGTCTTTCCAACGAGTTGTTTGATTTTGTTAATTCAGAGCTATATGCCGTCCAATAGGGTATTTTTTGAAGAGTCTTAATTGTATTTAAATAGGCTGGACTAAATGCTAATTTATCTTTTCTGTCGTCTTCGTTTAACTCGTCAAACCTCTCTAAATCGCTCCAGGTAAGTGTCCAAGTTATTTTATTTCCTGATTTAACAATCGAATCACGCTTTTTTAGATCGTTCACAAATCTTTGGTTTTGGCTAGTAGCGTGATATGTATAACCATCAAGATATATTGCGATGTCTCGGAAAGATATTTGTTGATCAAAATGCGAAATAGGATTGCCATTTAAACTAATTCCAGTTAATGTGATATAAAAGTCACTTCTTGTTCTATATGCAACACCTTCAGATACTCCAAGTTCATATTGAGGTCTTATAAAGTATGAAAAAAGATGATTGCCACTTTTAACTCTAATCTTGTAATTGACTACACCATCTTCGATGGCATCTTCAAAGTGCCAACCCTCACTTTCTTTGTTAGAAATATACTTACGTAAGCTTCTAATAAACCTATCTTCTAATTCACTTTCTTCTATCTGACCATTACCACTCAGTTTTCCCAGACCCGTTGTGTAATTCTCCCATGCGTCAGACTTATCTACAATTTTCTTAAATAGTTTTTCAGCTTGTGTTCTGCTTAACTCATCTTGAATTTTTTGATTTGAGTAGGTGTAAATACATCTGTAACAACCATCTTTACCGTTATGCTGACAACCACATTCTTTTATGGCTTGATATGCTTTTTTAATTACCTCGGTAAATTCACTTGGGTTAAATAGTTTTTCCAAATAACCAGTACCTCCAGAAATGTTATCATGAATAATAAGGTATCTATCAAATCTTGAGTTCTGGGCATTATACTCGTGGTAATCGATTATACTCAAGTGTTGAGGATTTCCTTTGTAGTATTTTTTTAGCCCAAGTTCAAGACCTGCTTTAAACATATTCACTTGGGAGTCTCCATCAAAATCCTGAACAGGAAGTAAAACTTTAATTGCTTCTGTTTTTATTTCACGAAATAGAAAAACCTCTTCAAATACATCATTACTTTCACCTTGGTACAGCACATTTTTGTGCTTACAATAGCCAAAATGGAAACTGAAATTTTTGTCAAACTTGGTTTTGTGTGGTTCCGAAGTGCTTTTGCCACAATGTTTACAGGTTACAAAACCATGATATGGAATGTTTTCTATACGATTAATGATAACCTTATTTGCATCTACACTTGTAGCCAAGCCGAGGTTAACCGTTGAAATTTCAACATTCTTGACGTATTCTATACCAAATGGTATGTCTTTCATACCCCAAGCACCTTGAAATGTTGAGTTGTCAAAAGTAACATGACGTGAGATACTGTATTGGCTAGAATCTCTATCATCGCTACTGTCATCTAGCGTTGCTTTATCCTTGGTGTTTACCGATTTTACGCCATTTAACTTTACAAACGTATGTTGGTTTCTGGTAGATGACCATGAGCTATCTCCACATTTAGGGCAAACAGGTTCGTTCGATTTTACGGCTAATTCAATGTGATCGCAATTTGAGCAAAATCTCTTTTTTATGAGTGTACCCGCTTCTCTCCAGTCGTGGGTGTTTAATCCAGATATACCGAATTTAAACCCTTGAGAGTAAAAGAAATTATCAGGTGCTAACTCTCTTATTGCGGTGCTAGCTGATCTCACAATTTCATATTGATAATCACTAGGTATGCTATTACTACCCTTAGCTTGGTTGTTTTTAACCCAAGCATTCATTGTTACACCCGTTTCAGGAAATGCGTAGTTTGGTAATAATCCAACGTTTGTTAAGTGCTCCAACAAGGCTCTTTTGTCCAATAACCGTTTTAAACCCCAAAGAGCCTTCTTCTCAGCATCTAGGTTTTTCCTCTCGTCATCAGTTTCACCAAGCTTATTGGTTTTTATATAATCATCAATTTCTTTTCGTTTGTTGAAAATATATTGATATTCACTCTTTAGCTTTTCAAAGACCTTTTTCAGACGGTTGTAGAAAGTTTCTGTTAAAAGATACTCATGCAAGTTTCCCAACGCTTTAGTATCCTCTAAATCTTCTTTATAAAAATCACAAAACTCTTTTAGCAATTCACTTTCGTTTGCTTTAACAAACGAAATAATTCTACCTAAAAAGAAATCTCCTGCATTTAAATCAGCTGTTAGAAGTCTTAGAGTTATTAATCTGGATGGGATAGAGTTTTGGGCGGGGTTACTTGATGCCCATTTATCCAAGCAAAAAGCAAAGAAGTGCCTAAACAAAATATCTTTGGCTTCGAGGTAACATGCAGGAGTAGCTATTTCACCCTCCATCATATCTATTGGCTCTTGATAATAGAATAAGTCGTGCGGTTTGCTTTGTGCAAAGTTGGTAATTAGTGCACTTCCCGAACTTCTTCCTGCACGTCCAACTCGCTGAAGGTAGTTTGATGTTAAAGGTGGTACAGAATTGTTCAGGGCTGTGTTTAATGAGCCAATGTCAATACCCATTTCGAGTGTAGATGTAGCAACAATGGTATTAAGGGAGTTGAAGTTTGGACGTTCTTTAAAATCAATTTCCTTATTTTCTCGGTCTCTTCGCTCTAGTATACCTGTATGTTCTGTAGCATAAATTCTAGGGGATCTATTTCTATTGTACACCAATTGGTAATAATTTGGCTTGGTAATAGGTCTTAACGTATAAATTCCTTTCCCACAAGTATAATCTAAACAACGAGTATGCATGGTTAGATCATCCGAATTGGCTACGTAAATAGCTGATGAACAACTATCGCACTCATGTTTTCTCACCGTATTTTCTACTACTAATGCATCCAAGCATATAGCATAGCTAACACTGGTATTACTCGTAACCTTATTCATTATCCCTACTTCAACCAGTGCGTCAAGTAATCTAGAATAAAAGTCGTTTATAATTGCTGGGTAATCAGGAGCTAGTTGAAATGTTTTAACAAAGTAATTTCGATACCAAGAATGTGTGGTAGAGTAGGTAGTATCAAGCATGCCTTTTAAATGAGATGCATTGGTAATTAGTTTTGGCAATCTTGTTTTCGTCCCAAAATTTTTATTCAAAAAATGCCTGGAATCTTGCCACCAATTTAATTCTCGCAGTTCTTGTTTACCGTCTCTAAACTTCCTGAAATATTCATGATCCATTCCACCTCTAACTCTTATTCTATGTAATATGCCATTGATAAATGGGGTAAGTTCTTTTTCCGAGATGGTATTTAAATTGTTTTCTTTTAACCAAGCTTCAATAATGGAAAATACTTCCGAGATTCTGTTTGGATCAAATTTGACAGCAGATGCCCCTGATTTTTCAAGCGTTCTACCGATTAATGCATTATAACCAAATTCGGAGACTACTTCCCAACGAATCCTATGATCGAACTCTTTCTTAAATTCATCTGTAAACTTCCCCTTAACCCTGAAGTCGGATGCTAAATCAACTTTTCCTTTATAATCAGCTGGTAAAAATCTGTAATAGTATGCTTCTTCATTATTCGCACCCGACTCATCAGCATGTTTTTTCCAGTAATCGATAAATTCTTCCTGGAGTCTTAGCAATGTAACAGGCTCATTTAATTGATTAATTACTTTTTGAAGTGAGGAACGGAATGTAAAACGATAGTTTCTTGCTTCCACAAAACCTGCTTGATGTGCAGCATCCTGAACACTGTTAGTAAAAGCTAAGATTTTTCTGAGTTTCTCTTGTCTCGGATCAAGATCTGAGGCTAAAGCCTGACTGACAGTTATAGACGACAAAGTTGCAACTCTGGTTCCTATGATACCAAGTGTGTTTTCTGTATTACACTCTGGACAAATATGTCTCGACTTTGTGTCGTTTAGTTTTCTAACTGCATGTATCTTAAAATAATCTTTGCCTTCGGTATTGTTTAAACTTAAATCAAATTGATTCAGGTAGTCATCAATAGTATTGTTTGGTTCATACTCAGCAATATGTTTATGGTCTGGTGTATTGACAAAATAGGTGTTTTTGTGATTGTTGAAAAAGTAGTCATACACCTGTTTTGAGTCTGTTGAGAAATGATTTTTATTATCATCTTTTACCCCCAGCCAGCCACTAGAACCACATTCTCTGCAATAGTATGATGGCATTGCTTGTGGATTCTTTTTATCACTTACGCTGTCTTTCCAAACAAATTTGGGTTCATTGCCCAACTGTCTTAATACACCACTTAGTTCTCTTACCCAAAGTTGAACTTGCAAAAATAAAAATGGGAATTTCTTGTTACTACCAGCCTTTGCCTCGCTGATTAGAGCAAGAATTGAATTAATAATCTCCTCTCTGGGATTAAATTCATTTACGCTGTCCCATTCGGCAATACGTCTAAAGTCTTCATTTAAATCAGCCAATGCATTTGTCAATTCATTGAGCCTCATTATACCTGCGGTGGTTAATAGCGCTAGATCTTTAACAAGCTTGATTTTTTTGAGCTCATTGCCCAGTTGAATTTCATCTGTATTAGCTGGAATTTGCCATAATCTCTTTTGACGTTCGATATAATTAGCATAAGTTTCATTTGCAGATAACCTGCTATCAATTAAACCTATTTGCCTAGGTATGTATCTATCAAGTGATTCGTCACTTTCAAAGAACTCATTAACACCTAAACGATTTTCGGATATAAGGGCATCATCATCAAATTTTTCTCCGTATACTTTTTCAGCATAGTTTATTAAAAGCTTCTTTGATTCCTCACCTGATCCAATTGTTGCTGAAGTACCAACTGCACATAGTTGTCCTTTTTCAATGCCTAGTTTTAATTTTAGTCGTCTTATTAAATTAGCCACATCTGTACCTTGAGCTCCATCATACGTGTGTAATTCGTCTAATATCAGATACTGGAGTAACGATGTGTCTTGCAGGTTAAACGACCAAAGATTATGATAGTTATTCCTCATTAGGGCATAATCCAACATTTTAAAGTTGGTTAAAATGATATCTGGAGGACTATCAACTATCGTTTGTCTATTCTCAATTACATGAGTTTCGCCCATTTCAGTGGGATACTTCTTCTTTTCTTTACCTTCTCCAATAAATAAGCCTGCGGTAATCTTACCTTTTAGTCTTTCATCAGCGTTTATCGTTTCAGCTAACCTCTTTGCTTGGTCAGTTGCTAAAGCATTCATAGGATACAAGATGATTACTTTAACACCTTGTCGATCTCTATTTTTATAGCAATAATCCAATATTGGATAAAGAAAGCATTCTGTTTTACCAGATGAAGTTCCTGTTGTTATGAGTGTAGATTTAGGAGTGTTACCATCGATAGTCGTCAATCGCTTGAAAGCCTTATATTGATGATCATATGGAGGAAAGTTCGGCTTAATTTCTAAGGGTATATTTTTGTCATTTTCCGATTTAACAAAAGGAAGTTTTAAGGAAATATAGGCACCTTTAAATATTCCATCCTCAGGATGATTAACAAAGTTATAAAACGCCTCATGTACACTTTTATCCTTAAAGCTGAATGTGGCTTTAAGGTACTCAAGTATTGAGTGTTTTACTTCATATGCTTGTTGTAATGGTAACATGTTTATTTTACATTTTTAATAATTCTTTTGTTATATTCTTAGATGTCTCTACAAATTTACTCACCTCAGCACTTTTCGTGTTTAAATCAATATGTTCATAGGTTATAATCAGAGTACCTCTTTTTGCACGGCTCGTAGCAACATTGAACAAGTTATCATTTAATTCGTAAAATGGATGACTCAATGGTGAAAAATAAATAGTGTAGTCGGATGTTATTCCTTGAATTTTATGTACCGTGCTAATTGATATATTCCTCTTTAACAACTTCAACTTACTTAAAGTATTTTGAAATAGAGTCTCAAGCTCTACCGTTGGCGTCAAAACAGCAATTTTTAGCGTCTCATCTGTGATAAGTTCCTTAATAATTGAACCTAAAAGCTCTGCTATTTTTTCTTTATTATAATTTCTGATTTGATTGGTTGGTATTTTGGCAATTGTTACACCTCCATATTCGTGAAAAATGCTTCGTAATTTGAAAGGGTGAACTATTTTACCGTTTAACTCTGATATGCTTTTTAATGAATTATCATAGAAAATACCAGTTAACTGTGCAGAACATTTTGTTAATCTTCTCGTTTTGGTTAACCTAAAAAGATTTACAGATGGATTTGATGCGATGGTTTCTAAACCATTAATCACATTTTTTATGTTTTTATTGATTGCTATCAACTTCTTATTTTCAGTGATTACGACAGGGGGAAGTTGTTTGTGATCACCAATAATTAGTGTTTTTGATCCAAGCTCAGTAAACATCGATAAACCTGCTAAGAAAGCTTGTGAGGCTTCTTCTATAATAATTAAATCAAATCTTTTTGTATCTCTTTTTAATTGGTAGTAAAAGTCGGTTAGTTTATAAAAGGTAGTTAAAAACAGGTTGCCTTGACTTGGAGCAAACTGCTCAACATTTCTGATTTCTTTTAAGAGCTTTACCTCATTTGCGGATAGGTTGGTTTTGTAAATCCTATTCTTTTTCAACTGCTCGCTTAGCGGTGCTTGGGATGCAACTTCAATTAGAGCTTTATTAGTTAGAGCACAAACTGCAACTGATTTACTCTGATTTAAGAAGTAATCACATATTGCGGCTGCTTGATAGCTTTTTCCTGTTCCAGGAGGGCCTTGGATAACCAATAAATCATTTTCATTCAGCAGATTTAAATAATAATCGATGCTTACATTCTCATTATCTATGTCTATAGTTTTGTTATTATCTAATCTTGGCTGGAAGTTTTCGGTCTCGATTTTACCCAGTTGAACATACTCCCTAAGATTAATTAAATAATTGATAGGTGGATCTTTCTTTGCGAATGCCATAAGTGGTTTCACTCCAATAACTTGAATAGCCTCTTCAAGGATTTTAAAAAAGCTGATATCCTCAATACTGATTTTTATAAATGTCCAATCAGAATCATAATCAGAAAAACTGATTGTATTGATATCACCGCCTTTTCTACTCCAGAAATTTGGAGAAATTGATGTTCGAAAGTCCTTATAAGTAAAATTCCATGTTGATGGATCCCCAATTGCATCCGTTCCAATTATCCCAGCAAAATATGGTGTCTCCAGCCTAGGTGTCTCCTTCGCTTTAAACCTGATAATTGCATAACCATTTTCAACAGAAACATCCCAAAGTCTGCCGATGAATAACTCTTTTTCACTTATGAGAATATTCATTCGTTTACTTTGATAAGTATCCCATTCCTCTATGTGGGTGGAAATCTCTGTATTATAAAATTTGATATGTTCTTCTTTTGAAACCATCTACCATTTACTAGTATGTTATATTTTCACTATCGTATCTGAAACCACTGTTATTGGATGCAGTATTATCAGGCTCCTGCTTTTTATAAAATAATGAATCAAAGGTTTTATTATCTTTCACTCTGAAGACAATCCATATTTTTGATTCGTTATCGAAATTACCAGTAAGTATACTATCAATATTTTCTGCATTTGCTTCAGTCTCAATTCTAATCAATTGATAGTCGGTCGAATCGTCATTTGCATCTAATATGTCTTGTTTATTCTTAAATAATTTGAAGTCTCCGTGACCAGTATCTGCATACAAAAGGATGTCTTCGGAAGCCAATCTTTTCCATGCCTTGTAGGACATATAAAGAAGACCGTTTCTTGAAGATCTGCACATAATGGTTAATGGATTCGACTTGTTCGAATCTTGAAAATATACAGGTTGTAATTGCGCATATTCATGAGTTGTTGCAAGATTAGCTCCTGCCTCTTCAGTGTTATAACCTAGCTTAGGTAAATTTACAATAGCTGATACAAGCGCAGCAAGGTTTAAATTCTTATGAAACTCGTCAGGTACTACACCATCAAACATTTTTTTTATCGCCTCAATTTCAGTGTCTGAATACCTTATATCATTTATCTTTTTTTCGAAGTCTGATTTTTGAGAGTTTAACTCTGCATAATATTCAGGGATAAGATCTTTTATTGATTGGGGAATTGCGTCTTCAATACTTTCAGCAACTACATAGTAATTTTCAATTTTAACATAGGACTCTTTGTATACTTTGCTTATTACAGAATCATTAAAATGAACCAAATGTGGTAATTTGTCTCCTTCATAAATTTTAATTACACATTTATCCTTCTTTTCCCAATATTGATAAAACCTAGCTTTTACGTTTCTCAGTTTTGCATTTATGGTATCTATGTCTGGTTTTAATATTGGTTTGGAAATTACACACGACAGTGCTTTTAAATACTCTACTGGAAGTAAATCATCTACAACAAGAAACCCATTATTTTCTATATATGACCAAATTTCTCTTTCATAATCACTCCAATCATTGTTTGTTTTAAAATACGATGTATCACTGGAAAACTTGAATAGTTTATATTCTTCTGATTTGTTATTATTCAATATCGGAATGTATAAGTGTTCAATGGGAATATTTAATTTAAGGGCCTTTTCATAAATAGGAGACAAAATATCAAACCCTGCAATACCATTAGTCTTTGATAAACTTAACCATTTAAAAGTATTTTTTATAAGATTAATATTATTTACCGTACCCCTTGCTATATCCATATTAATACTAACATCACCCGTAAGCCCTTTTCTTAAATTTACGATGGGGGAATCAGCTGTATTTATTCCAAGTTTTAAAATAAAGTCATATTTTTCTTTATTATCGATTCCTTCTGCCCATTTGGAAAACCAAGTAGGTGCACGCTCTTCCTCAAGAGCGTATTCAATATCCATTATTGTTGTTTCTAAATTTAAATCTGGAAATATTATTTTATCGATAAAACTAAAGTAATTATCGTTTAGAGCAATTCCCATAAAATCGGTAGCCTCATTCTCATATAACTCTTTATTCGTTTTATGATATTCCGTAAATGGTTTTTTAAGATTGAAAATATTTGCAATATTTTGTTCAGAGGCTAAATGCAATAAATAAAAAGTTTGTCTTGCATTAAAGCATTCCTGAATTCCACTATTTAGCTTATTTAAAATAGTTTCATGAGGAAGATAGATTGGCTCGAACAATAAACGTAATTTTTTTATTTCAATTCCTGCGAGTACTTCAATTATTCTAGAAAATGAATATGACTGGGAAGCATACTCTGGCAAAATATCTGACAATTTAATCGACAATTCTTTATCGATATTTTTAAAATACAGGTCATTCTTGTATGCTTTTTCAGCTAAACTAAAACCATCAATATGGATTATCGATCTGATATGGTCTGCCAAAAATTGATTTATACCAGGAAACTTTGATATATAGTTAAACATTGTCCACTCTATTGATTCCTTTGCATATTCTTTTTCTGAACTTAACGGTATGCTTTTTAATTTGTAAAGGAATTTTTCGCCCAAACTAATATCTGTAACTAAACTCATTGAATATATTAAATCGTTCTCAACCATATCCAGCTCGACAAGTCGATTTATGGTCATTTCATCGTTTAATATGCCGAGTTGATAATATTCTGTCTTGAATAGCTCGTCTTTAAATTCTACAAAGAAACTTCCTTTATCCAACTTCGCCAGGTAACTTTTGAGAGTGCTAGATGTGCAGAAAATTACATTTTGATTTGATAATTGTGTTAAAATGTATTGTTCTCCATTTTCTGAAACTTTATACTTTTCAAAGAAATTATTTGATCCAATTTTTACCAAAAAGTCAAGAAAACTCAATAGATCTGATTTTGATAAAGCTTTGTTTGTTTGTATACAACCCGTGATATCTATCCTTGAAGAACCTAAGGCATATTTATTAATAATATCAATCGAATCAAATGATGGAGTATCAAGGGATGTTATCTGATTTATGGTTTTGGTGATGTTTTGATATGTTACATTGTCAAGTTTTAAAAGCGCATCTGGAAAATATAATTCATCTGCTTTTTTAAATTGTTTTTCACTATTTGAGAATATTATTGCTAAATCAGAGAAGCCCTTTGGTAGTTCAACTTGTCGATTACTTGCATCTAATATGTATGTATAAAACTGACCTAACAGATCCTCACTCAACTGATCTGTTATTTCTGAAAGGATCTGGTCATCTGCTATTATCTCATTAAGAATTCGATCTTCTGAAATGAGGTGTTTTTGAAAAACTCTATCAAGTAATTCTTCTTCAAAGGGGTCAATTTGAAAGGTTTGTAACCAAATAGGCAAATCGCCCACAGTGTTAGAAATTAACTTGCTTAGTGGCTTTAAACTCTTACTTTTATTTCTACAAGAAAATAGTGCTAACTCTGACGCATATTTTGATTTTCCAACTCTGTCGAGTTCTTCTAAGAAACTTATTAGTTGGTTTTTTTGATTTGGATTTAAATTAGCTAAATGGTTTGAACATTTAATTTTTTCGAATAACTCCGTGTCAGAAATATTGAAAACATCAATTTTTTCCCAAATATTCTGAAATTGATCTAGGCAAAATATACTTAATTTGAATTCTAAACAGTCAAGTATTTCTGATACACTGGATAACTTCTCAGTCTGAATGAGAAAGCTGTCGCTATTAAGGGCTTCGCTTAGAGTAAAGGTTTGATTATCGATTTTTAGAAAAGGTATATCCTTTAACTGTTCCTTACTAATTTCACAATTATCTAAGGCATTGTTTAGCCAATCTAAAAAAGATTTGTAGCTAGCTTCATCTAGCTCTGTTATAGCACTTTTAAGAAGTGCTCGTCCCTCAAACAAACCAACCTTTTCAAAGAATGACTGATAGGTAAAGTTCTCAATGTTTAGATATGTATATTTTAAATAATTAATATTTAGATCTACATGAGGTAGTAATTTTGACGAGTCAGTTAGCTGATAGAAAAAATCTGAACCCAATAGCGCTGCAATACCTGTCTGGTCTAATATTATTCCTTCAGTTTTTTCTATTGATTTATGCTCGCTTAAAATAAAAGGAACACTAATTATTTGTTTTTGATATACTGTGTTGTATTTGTTGACTAATAGATTGATGCTCTCTTCGTTGGGTAGATAGTCTTTAAGCAAAAGTGAAAGGTACTCTGTTTGAATGTTGTCTTCTTTAGCAGAATTTTGAGCAAGATCTGATAACCATTGAACATGATGAAATGCTATTTTGGCTATTATGTATTCATTCCATTTGTTATCACCCTGTAACTTTTCTCTGCTTGAATCGGGAACAAAATCAGCATTTACGAGAAATGGCAAATGGATTCTCTGCTCCTTCATTGGGAGATAAGTATAGAAACTTGAAGACTGGATATTGTTCAGGAAGTTTTCTTCAGCAATGATCTTACCATCTTTAATTGGTGCAGCAAGTGTTATAGATGTACTTTCAAATGCCGCTAATTTAGGTGGTATATCTTCTAACTCCTTTTCCCCATTTTCATCGGAGCTAAAGTAAAAAAGTACTTCACCATAATCATTTATTCTTTCTTTTTTATAGATGTATATCCCTTCACTGTGTAACGCTGTATCATTAACTTCAATATCTTCAACCTCTTTTTTAAAATAATTAATAGAAGTGGTCTCTTGATGATATTCCCGTTCAATAAAAACTGGGTTTCCACCTGTTTTTCTAATGCTTAGCGACCTTTGATCAAAAACTTTAAATAGTTTAACATGTCTTAAAAAAAGCATGAAGTGAGGCTTTTCCGCAAAGTAGTTGATTGCTTCGATATATTGATTGACAAGATCACGTCCGAACTTAATAGCAATTCCTACATTATTGTTAAATCTTGTATAGTGAGAATTGTTTAAGCTTTCTGGAACAGCTTTAATCCAAATTGGAATAAGTTGCCATGGGATATCTATATTTCCCTGGAAATTTTGTCTTTGCTTTGAATATTTGAGTTTGTCTTCTTCAAGGTATTTTGGGTCAATTTCACGATATCTTTTTTTACTAAAGTAAAAACTATCAAAATCTTTGAATCCCTCATGATTTCTTCGGAATGCAAACAAAAATCCGCCTGATTTAATCACCACTTCATCACTGTCAGTAAAAACAGATTTAAATCCAATGCCTTTATATCCAGTTTTTTTACGATCATTTTTTTTGGTGCTTTCAGCAGCACTTGTTATTGCCTCCACGTCATCTTTATTGAAGGGTAGTCCATTATGCATAAACAAGAGATATTCTTCATGGGCTGCAATATGGAAACTTACTTCATCTCCCGCTGGTGTGTCATCAGCATTTTGGAGTAATTCAAAGATCATTCGCTGTTTGGAACTGTACAAACCCTTTCCAATCTCACGCATTAGGTGAGCAATCATCCTATTTGCCTCAGGATTGTCTAACCGCTCATATCTCAGTCTAACTATCTCCTGATAAGGATTAAAATCAATTTCACTAGGAGGATTGTTTATTTGATCTACAATAAAAAACGGTGTGCCATCTTGTGATTTTTGTGCATGAATACTAAACTCATAGAAGCCATTTATTTTTATGGGTAATCCTCCATTCCCTAGATAGATCCGTCTCCGATTTCCCCTCTCATCAAGCAATAAATTACCTTCTTCTTTAGAGAGTATTTCAGTCATAAATAAATTACCGTTATCATTAACATTTACTAACCCATAAAACCTGTTGGCTTTAATATTGCTTTCAATTAAACACTGATTGACAAGGGGATTTTCAAAATTCCTTCTGGCGGCTGGTGCGACTATTTTTACAGGTGGTTTTTGTTTCGTATCAATCACAAAATATTCAGTATCTTTCTCTTTGTCGAAATTAATATGGATACTAAACTCATACTTATCACCTTCAATAAATTCATCTTTATTTAGGCGAATCCTTAGTCCGATACCTTTATACGATAAAATTGGTTTGTTCTCATTCAAAGAGTATATAAACCCCATCAACAGGAGTCCTGAACTATTTGAGATTACCTTCCCTGTAAACCGATTTTCAGTTATACCGTTATAGTGTAAAAATTTATTTATTCTTTCTTTTAGGATCATTGTTGATACTAGGTTTCAGGGTTGATTAAGTTAGTTGTTGATTTCAGTTTCTAAATTGAAATAAATTACATAATCTGATGGCTCAGCATAGAATTTTGAGTTATGCTCAAAGCTTTCATTATTGAATAAGAAAGGGCTTTCGATTATATGAATCTTATTGCTACTTACGATGGCTATATCATATCTTCTAGCATTACTATCGATTAAAGCGGTATTTTTCTCTGACTTACTCATGAAGAAATAGCCTCCAGAGTCTTTCTTTACCTCTAAAAAGCGCCATTCTCCGCCAGGTTTTTTATATTCTAAATCATAGTGTTTAGAATCAGTAAGTTTTGAAACAGGGTTAACTTCATAGCCACTATTTCTCAAAGCTTTAATCACTTTATTCTCCTCTTTTTTCCCTGCCAGTACCTTCTTTTTACTTACTTGTGAGGTATGTGCAAAGTCACTGCCTTTATTGTTGCCATTGTTTATTACTCTTGGATTAGAGGCTTTTATGCTACTATCAGTAATGATTACAACTGATATATCCTCTGCTTCTCCTTGATCTTCATCGACACCATTTGGATCAATATTTTTATATTTCTTCAGAGTGCTCTCTATTTCTTCCTCAAATCCATCGAAAAAAAGCAAACTGAATACCTCTGGATAGTCTTCTTTTATAATTTTCTCGGCATCTTCCACATCAATACCAATTGAATATGATTGTAGGAGTGATGCATATTTGTTTTCCACATCAATGTTCGAGCTATTTAAATCGTCTAGATTAATGTCGAGTCCAGTATGTACAAATTCAAGCAATGCAGATTTATAGTCTGGGTTTAGTGCAAAATTTTGTCTTTCATAAAATAACTTGAAGTACGCTGAGGAAGAAGCATTACTGAAACTAAGATAGTTTTGATGAAATCTCTTTTTTAGCTCAGTGTCTCCATTGTTTGCCTTTTGCCACAGTAAGAATCTAACGTGTTGAGAGTAATCCCTTATAAGATTGTCAACTTGTTCTTTATACCACGGAATTAATTCGGTTGAACCTATTAACTGCGCCAAATCGGATTGGGTGTTATCCAATACCCATTGAAGAAATTGGGTTCCAACTTTATTAGCAAAATTTGAAAAGTCAACTTCTTTACAGAATTCAGGAAGATTTTTATTTAAAGCCAATTCTATCAAATGATAGAAAGCATCAGAGGATAAACCATCAATCTCCAGTCCAGGAATTATTTTTTTCCAAAATTCTACCTCATTGGAGTTTATACCTAGCAGTTTGCTTGATTCTGAAACTAGAAACTCTTTTTCATCCGTTTTTAGTATATGTAAGGTTTCCGAAGATCCGTCCTTAACAACTCTTCTGAAGGTGTTTTTTAAACTTGAAATTTTAAATGAAATACAGAATACTTCAGCAATAGCATCGCAAAATTCAGGTATTCTCAATAAATCCGAAATATGATTTTTGTGACCCGTTTTGATGTAGAATGTTTCACCAAGTGGTATAAATTCATTTTCCTCAAGCGTTATTATTTCACTATTGAATTTTATTGACAATTCTGTTACCAACTCAATTTTCAATCGCTTAATTGACTTAGCCTCGTTTTGTTTTGAGGTTTTATCTTTCATTACCTCTATTCTGTATGCAAGAATAAATGGTTTTAGGGATTGGATATACTTATTAAAATCAATAGAGAGCTGATGCGTTTCCTGCGCCACGATTTCAATAGCATTTAACTCATCTTTTATAAGTTTAACACCAAAAATGTCTTTTACATTATCCTCACCAATACGTTTAGGAAGATTAATAAAATAAAATTTGTCTAGTATTTTACGAGGTAACAAATAATTATCTGAGTAATATAAGTCAGTCTTTTTGATTAAAACCAAACTATCTGAATTAACTCCCTTTTTACCAAAAAAGTAATCACAGTAGTCAATGCCATTATTTTCTGGATGCTTTTTTCGCCAACCAAGGTAAAATTCTAAGCACTTCTTATAAAAACTCTGACTTCCTTCTCCTTCAGGAAATAATGTTTCTTGTTGTTCAATTACTGACTTTAATCGATCTTCCGTAATATCTTCTAACGACTCTGTGATACCAAGGGTCTTTAAGGTAAGCCTGAGCGATTCGATTTCAGTAGATGTTAAATTATTTACGAATATCTCATCCTTTAGATTTATTTTTTTAAATAATATCTCAAACTCTGGATCATCGGACAGGGTGTATTGTTCAAAATTTAATAATTGAGTAATAATCTGATAGTATATATAGGAATAATTGGTATGAATTGCTTTGGGGTAGGCATTCCCATATTTGTATGTCAATTGGTTTAAGTCTGTATCATTACTAAAAACGACAAAACGCCTAATTAGTTGCGATTTCTCTAGTAAAAGAACAAGCTTATTCGGCTCTAAGCGTTTTAAATCCTTTAAATTTTTTATGATTTCAGCTTTTAACTCAATATTGTTTGTTCGAGCATTGTCGGGTTTATCTTCTTTTTTTTCGTAAAATAAAAAATGAAAATATCTATCTGTTGTAGGCGTGGTAAGTATTTCCTCTTTAGAAATGAAATAATGTTGTACTCCCAACCAACTAAAGAAGCCTAATACATCTATCTCATCAGTTTTAGTTACACCAAGTATTACATTGGTCGCAAGATATTTGCTATCATCATAAATCCCCTCAAAAATCAACTCTGTCAAACTGCCTTTTGTATAATCATCACCAAAAATCAATTGAGATGAATTGACAATCTGATTAGCTCTATTCAATAATGGGACATCAAAAGCTAATTTATTTTTCCTGTCTGTTTTTTCGGAATAAATATTCAAGAGAAAACTTAGTAGAGATCTAATTTTATCTATGGTTGGTTCCAGTTTATTCAACTCTGAAACAATATAACGAACAACTTCGTTGCTATCATTTTGCCTTAGAGTAACAACAGGCTTGATAATCCTAATCAGAGTCCTTGAAGTATCTTCCGATCCTTCTCTGGTTTGGGCTACTTTTTCGCTGAATATATTTAATAGTGCGTCATAAAACGTACTGTTAATAAACGTAATATTTGCAAATGAAGGTAAATTTAGGTTTTGATCTAAAGATCTATACGCAAAAACATTTTCCTGATACGTTCCTGGCTCAAATGTATAATCTTGACCGATAAGTAGAGGGAGTTTTGATTCTTCATTTAGGTTTAATTGGCAATCATCAAGCAACAATTTGATTAATCTGGCTCTTTGTATATGGTCGGTAATTTTTGAACTTATCGTTCTTGCGATTTGTATCCATTCATCCGTGCTGAATTGTTGAAATTCCTTTTGGTTAAGATATATTTCAAACTCAGCTGGTTTGATTAAATGTTCAAATGAATCACCAAGCAGGTTTTCTGCTACCCAACTCGAAAATGAATCGCCATAGTAAATAGCCTTTTCTTTATTTATGTATTGATTGTTAATCCCAGGATAACAACTAGTACTTTCTCGCTTTTCTAATACTGCGCTGTAAAACGGTTTTAAAAATGTCCTGTTGTTTGTGTTTTGTGGAGTCAAGAATTTATATGCTCGCCAATCAGCTATTTCATTTTTTAGAAAAGTACTAGCAATTTTAGATAGGCTTACCGCAATGTGATTAAGAATAAACTCATTTTCACTACACTTGTTCAACTCTTTTCTGTTGTTTGTTAAATCAAAAGTAGCGTGTATTAAACAAGGTAAATCCGTAGTTACATCGGTAGGAAAGTAGGTGTAAAACATACCCTGATCGCTTAAATCATCCTGCCAAGCAATAGTGTAGCTAAATCGCACATTTTCATTGTAAGCAAGATTCGATTGGCTATAAACCCGCCATGATTTTTCTCCAACTTTTATACTTCCATCCGCTTGCTTTGATTTGAATAAATCCTTAATTAGCTCCCCATTTTTCACCAAAACGATTCTTGTGCTATGAGGTAAAAACAACAATGTTTCTTCGCTTATTGAGTCTAACTGAGCCTCAATGGCTTCATCCTCCACTTTCTTATAGGTAAGCTTAATTTGTGTTACGTAATCCGAATCAGCAACCTCATTTGTTATTTCTGGGAAAGCTAAAGTTGCTATGGGTAGCGTTTCGGAGGCAATTTTACCCATTTTTCTCTCTTGTTCTAATCTTTGTTTAATTGCTGGCTCATTAGCTAAATGAGTCTTGAAGTATTCTTCAGTATGCTTTCTCGAAAAAGAAACGGATACTTCTCTGGTAAGTATTTTTACCGAATCTACCCAGTTTAGGATGGAGCGAAATCCCAAGCCTTTGTTGCCAATGTATTCTGTCTTGTTCTTTGTTGATATACCAGGAAACATTAAGGACTCTATACCACCTAAATCAAAAGCATTACCTTTGTTTGAAATACATAGTGTTTGTTGCTGAGTATCTATCTCAATGTGTATGATATCGGAACCTGCATCATCTGCATTTTGCATGAGTTCCAATATTTGTCTGCCATTATAATCGGCTACAATTTGGTTTTCTTGGGTATAGCCCGATATCATCACAGATGGATTATCTATGTATGTCTTTTTGTAGCGATCTAATAATTGTTCAATATCTGCTTTAATCAGGCTCATTTGTTATATAATTTTTCAGAAAATGCTTCATGTTCTTTTTGGAATTTTCAGTGTAATGTTGCTTAAATTCTTCCTTTTCCCAAACAATTTTATCCTGATAAAAAACACATACAAATAAATTGTCTGGACAGGGTTTTTCTTTATCTGAAAGATGTTTTCCTAGACAAATTTTAGCCTTTTCAAATTCTTCTTTTCTTTTACAACCAACAATTGTGACGAATGCAATATTGTTTTTATTGCTGAGTTTATATTTCCCACTTTCGATATTGGCAATCTTGTCAGGTATTAAGTTATCCCTTAAACTTAAATAATCTTCATCATATTGCTTTTTATTACTTCCGTCTCTCATAAACTTCAATTCAATTGCTACACATGGCCCATCGTATGCAAATCCCTTATGAGGATATTCCTCGAAAATCTCAATATTCTTCACTTCCAATTTTTCAGGATCGCAGATTGTTAAATCGACCTCATATCCAGATTGCCTTTGTGTGTTAAACCAAGTAACTTGTGAATGCACATAGGTTGTTTTGAGATTTTTTTCTTGTTTTCCATCTTTCCAGTAAGAGTCATCTTTAGGAAAGTGAAAACCCGATAAACATGGTTGATTTAACAATTCAGAAAAAAGATGACATTCTAAATCACCTTCAGTAAGAAGCATGCCTCTATTATTACTATATTTCTTTTGCAATGAAGTAATTGCATTTTTCGTTGCTTTAACCCATTGTGAAGTTATTCTTTCCATACTTATTTCTCTTTAAACACCTCCTCAAAATGTTTCCATGCGGTTTTGTAGTCTTCAACTCGGTCACATTTATCAAATGGGGCGTGGTAGGTTATTTTTTTGCCTTGGTATAGTTCACTTTTGGCAATGGTGTGTTCATAGGTTTCGCCCGCTTGTAGGTTGCGTATTTGCTCCCAAACTGGTCTGTCTACACCTACGCCAACCAAGCCTTTACTGCAAGTAAAAACAATGTTTCCGTTAGTATCATACCAAGTATCATCTTCGTTTTGCTGCAACACAGGGAACTGAACATTGTAAATTAAAATTAACTCCTCCAGTGTTAAGCCAAGTGCCATAGCAGTAATGACATCAATTTCCACCAATGCTTGCCTGCGCTCAAACCAATTGCGCAATGGAGTACTCCATTGCCAATTAGGAGTTAAGGTATTAAATGGTTTAAGCCTTGTATCTTCTTTGCTCCAACTATCAATTTTAAATACTTCTTGCCACATTTCTTGCCAAAGGGGGGCATAGTACTTATTTAGACAGTTTAGTTGTAGTGTACGGCTAAATAATAATGGTTTGAATTTTTCATCCACTCCCAGTGGGAATGAAGACAAACGACTATCTGTGAGATTGGATGCTCCAATAGTTTTGATAAAGAAGTCTAGAACTATTGAAGATGTTAATCCCGCAAATTCAACCAATTTTTCAGTCTCTTTAAAAATGATCGATATCACACCATTGGTGTGAGTAGTTCCTGATAAAAATATGCTGGGATTTAGTGTCCTTTCCCCAGATTGGCTGAGCATTTTTCGAAATCCAAGCTTAAAATAATTGATCCATTGATCGTATATCTCGACCCCATTATTGCCCTTATTCCCTGTTTGAAAGCCTTTAATTAACCTGGAAAAATCAGCTACTTCTATACCAGGCACATAATTTGTACGAGATAAAAAGCCTTGATCAATTAGTTGAAGATCTATTATGTCATAATGTGTATTGGCAATTGTACAGATTCTTTGAGGGCTTTTATATAATGGATTAGATACGAAGAAATGTGGGCCACTATACACCATTTCATATTGTTCAAGATCGGGAAACTGAGTTTGCCTCACAATTGTACCAGCATTTACATCATTCGTTTCATCAAAACAAACAGTGATTTTGTTTTTAAAACTCGAAACAGTTTTTAAGAATTGACTCAATTTCTCTAATACTGCAATAATGGACTCAGCATGTACAGACACCAATTTTGCAATTTTACCGTTTGTGTGTTCTTCAAAGGTTTTAGCTAACAGGCTCAGACGTTCCTCATTATAATTCACTAAGCGGTCTTTGTGTGGTTTGACATTCCAAACAAAACCATCCTCTACTTTCTCCTTTATCCCTCCAGGAATGCCATGACCATCATGTACAAAAGATCCATCAATAGTTGATGGATGGAAAATATTATTGATTGAGACAAAGTTTATGTCTGTTTTATCACCAGAATATATACTTGTACTAAAAACATTCCAGTGTAATATTTCAGAGAAAAGTTTAAGGACGTTTAAGTATTGAAAATGAAATGTTAGTCTTTGATAAATTTCTCTTCGGAGAATTTGTCCATTAGGGTCATCATAAACACCTTCTGGATGCAATAAACCCATAAACCCATTTTTACTTAATAGACTAAATCCATTCTCTAGAACACATTTATATAAGTTAGTTTGTTGACCAACCAATAAAGGGTAGTTCTGACCTGAATTTAAGAATGCAGATGTACACTCTGTGCCAATCATTTCATCATAATAAATCTCGTTAAGCCTTGTATCTGCAAAAAACTGGCTTTGCAATAATCTTACTTGAGGAGCGGAAACACTCTTTATTTCAACCTCTGGGAATTTTTCTGCTATTATCCCTTTCTCCTCAAACGTAACCTTTAACCAAGGCGGATTTCCCGCTATCAAATCAAAACCTCCACGTTCCCAAAACACTTCAACAAACTCCAATTGCGGGTGAAAGAAGAAGTATTTTTTTGCTGTATTACTAACTATGCTCAGGCGTTGGTTATCATCAAACAGGTCTTTTCGGTTGGTGTATTCTACCACTGCATCCATAAAATCAGTTGCAGCATTCGTAACTTCAGCATCTTTTGTTGGAGTTGCTGGCTCCATTGCCATGCTTAACTGTGTATTGTTTTCAAACAAGTTCTGTTGCCCACGCTTTTGTATAATTCCATCAACTGCACTGTTGGTATCCAACTGCAATATACTGGCAATATCATTCCAATATTGTCTTCTATCAGGCAGTTGCTGGGCATCTCGCACATCCCAAAACCACAAACTACACCAGTAATCCATCACCATCTTCAGCTTAAAGTAAGGTGCACTGTGTCGGTTGCGTTGGTCGTTTAGGCGTTCCTTTTCATCATAACTGCGCATTTGCATTTGCGCTTGTTCGCTATTACGGGTAGCACCAAAAATATTTTGCCTTGAGTTGGTCTGTACCGCTATGGTCAACTGAAATTGGTAATACTCGGTAAGTAACTCATCAATTTTGTTACTGATGGCTTTTACTCGCTCCAATTCAGCCTTGTTTAGGGGTTTAGCCCACTCTTTTTTCCAGTTGCTTACATGTTTAGCGTGAACACTGTACTCCTCTTTTAGCATCTTGATGCCTGCTGAAGGCACCATGTTTTTATCGGGCAAAAGGAAATGGTAAATTTCATCTGCCTTTCTGCCGTGTTTTATCTTGTTATACTCTTTTTGTGGTTTAAATTCCAAGAGGCGAGGAGCAGTTTCCCACCATTCCTTTTTTATCAATGAACGGGTGTCTTTTCCTTTTGCATTTTTTATAAGCTCATACTCTTCGCTCAAGTCTTTTTCTTTGTACACTTTAAGCCAAGAACCAACCACGGCATTGCCCACACAAATACGGTTGCTAAAAAATGGGGTTTCCATGTCTTTATGAATCACGTTGAGCCATAAAGAAAGTTTGCCCAACTCAATGGCAGTTGGGTTTAAATCCACCCCATAGGTATTGTTGGTGGCAATGTAGGCTTTTACTTTTTGCAGTTCTTCTTTGTACTTATCAGGCTCTACTTTCCATTCTACACGTCCAGCATCCCGCAGTTCCTTTTGGCGATAGCTCAAATAAGCTTCTGCCAATTGGTTAATCATTTCGTTATGGAATGCAGCAGCGCCCATAGCAGGCTCCAAAAGCTTCAAGTCTAGCAATTCTATGGCTTTCATTTCGCCTCGCTCTAATCGCTCTAAAATGGGCTTTAGCGTGTATTTAACCGTGCTATGTGTTAAAACCTCTGGGGTGTAATACGAAGCTGATTTTTGCCGATCTCTTCCACTTAGTCGGTAAACAAAGGTTCCTTTTTTCAGTATGATATCTTCACCCGAACTTAAATCTTTAAGTATCTCACCTTCTTCAAAATCATCCCTACGATTACGGGGCACCAAATAAGTTCCCTCTTGAGGTTTATCTTTTTTATGCACCTCAATGTAATCTTGCTCCGCATAAAAACCACGGTAAGCTAACAAGCTCTCGTAGACACTACCCAATTGGTTAATGCCCAAATTGGCATAAGATATTCTGCCTCGTGCTCGGTTACGTTGTTGTTTTGAAAGTGATAAACGACAAATGATATCTTGCCAAACCTTGTTTCGGAATTTAACCTTGTGCAGGTGATTTAATTTCCCGTCATCAAAAATGGGTGAATCAATATGGCGTACTTTAAAGCTCTTATTGTGTCCGTTTTCCTTTTCACGATAACCAGAGCTCAGTACATAAAATAATTTACTCAGCGATTCATGAAAGAAATAACCATTTAAACTGGTTTCGGAATGCAAAGGCACTTGCTCCAAATCCCTGAGCATTTCCATAGAATAACCCCTGTTGTATATGGGGTCGTTGCTTGGTAGCACATCCAAGTCCTCTCTGCTTTCTGCATAAAACACAAAAAGCAATCGGTAGATAATGCGTAAGCAATCATCCTTTACCTGTTGTTCAAAATCATCATCGGTTTCATCCAAGTTTTCTTGAATGGCTTTAATATTGTAATGGTACCAAATGGCTTCGTTAGCTAGAGCTTCAACCGCATGTATAATACCTTCTTTTAAGTCTTTGGTAACTTCATATGCACTTTTGTGGCTGTCTTCATCCAACTGATCCAAAAGCACCATATTACTATCAGGAGCAAGTGCTTCTTTACTGGTTAAGAAATAGAACAAGGCGTAATAATTTGCTCTTGGGTTAGCCGTAGCTTCATCAAAAAGCTCTTCAATATTTAATTGAAGGTAACTACCCCTGAACCATTTTTCTTGTTCAAGTAAGAACAGACCGTTGCCTGCCAATAAAAGAATATATTTGGGTCTATGATGTGGCTCAAGTAGGAATAGTTCTGAGATTGCCTTGTTAATGATTACGGGTGAAATTTTGATACCTTCTGGTACTTTAAACACCTCTTCCCATTGGCTTCTGTGGTAACGTTGAGCTGCATTGGCTTGAAGTTCATCTTCCACATTGTATCGTTGCTCAAACAAGCCATCGGGATCTTTATCATCCTCCTTGATTAAGGCTTGCATTTCCATAATCATTAAATGGGGCTGATCTCCTCTGTACAATATCTGTCGCACAGGGATTGCCTCATTTTCGGAAAGATGGAAAAGATTATTGTACTGGTTGGTGTTGCCATCATATCCCAGGGCATTGAGCAAAAATGTATGGAACTGGTGGGTCTCTTTGATCTTATCTTTTGTTCTTAATTTACCCTCAATGTACAGCTGCTTAAACCTAAAGTAGCGGTCTTTTACTGGGGTAATTTTCTTATTGAACTCTTTGATGTCTTCAGCGCCATAACCACATTTAGCCAATACCTTAGCACCAAAATCTTCATCAAAGTAGTTCGATGAAAAGTAATCTCCTATATTTTGAATAAACTTAATCATGGCTATTATTTGTTGTAGAAAACGGCTAAAACTTTTAAATATGGATCACCTTGCAAAGAGGTTAAGTCATTGATGTATTGGCTCGATTCATCAAGGATGGTTTGGATCTCACGAGATTTGGAATCTTTCATTCTTGTCCAAAAACCAGAGGTAGTTCTTTCGTTAAAATCCAACTCCAATTGTTCAAGAGCTTCGGTACTCCATTTTTCTAATTTTGCCTGGTATGCGTGCATCTTTTCTTCCATTTTGTTTTGGAGGTGTTGTTGATCCTCAATCATGTGTTGAGAAGCCCAATCCACCGCATCACTCAAAATAGTTTGTAAATGCGTTAAATCGTCATCTAAGATTTCTTCGGTATAGAGCTCCTGTCTTAATTTAAACTCTTCTATAAAGTCGCCTAAATGGTATGTTTTTTTGTAAATAGACCCATCCCATTTTAAGCCCACCACTAAAAAGTCAGCAACCACAGGTTGCCCAAGGTTATTAGATACCTGACCATTAAATATAAACCAAGCGGTTTGAGTCGGTAAATTTTTTGTTTTTGCAACCAATGCAGAATCTTTATGAACGCTTGCTTCAAGCTTGGTCATAAAAAATCTAACAACAGGATGCAGGTCATACAATACCTGAAACTCTGCCCATTCTCCCTTTTTCTTTCTGGCATTCTCAATTGCTTGTTGAACCAAATCTTTGTCCATAGTAAGCTTGTAAAGGCTGTTTAGAGTGGGCTTTGATTCAGTGGGAAGGTCATACAAAACTTGATTGAGCTCCTCTGTATTTTTTATTTCAACGTAACCATCAGTAACGGTCACATCACCCAGGTTAATTTGGTTACTTGACTTCAGCTGATCGAATAAATCGCTGTAAAATTGAGCATCCTTGTTATAAACGGTTAACTGTTGTTCGTATGGATTATCAGTTATCACAGCCGCTGTTTTGTCGTCTTCAGCGGAAAATAAGGTTGAGAAATCAAAACCATTAGCATCGGCTGCTACATGCTCTAAGAAGTCTTCGTCTTGCTTTAAAAATGCATTTTCAATCAGCTTTTCTTCTTTGTTAGAATCATAAAGCTTCATCACAGATCCAGCATCTCCGAGTGTTTTATATACGGTCTCTTCCTTCTGGGTTAAGCGTTCAATGATATGCAAGTCCGTCTTCAGACCAGCTACATCTGATTGTGCAACCAAGTAATAGATGAAAGGTGTTTTTTTCTGACCATAACGATCAATTCTACCGTTACGCTGCTCCAAAGTGATGAGTGACCAGGGGATATCATAGTTAAACATCCTATTACAGAAGAAGTGCAGGTTTACACCTTGAGATCCTGCATCTGAGCATATCAGAAGCTTTACGGTGCTGTCTTCTTTACCAAAATCGTCAATAATTTGTTGTTGCTCGGTATCGGTTAAACCTCCGTGGAAGAATTGGATGGTATTGTCATTCAGATCAAAATCCTTCTTCAGGTTATCCCTAAGGTATTGAAGCGTATCAATCCTTTCCGCAAATATTACATACCTATCATCATGCTTTTTACCAGACCAACCAAGGGATAATAAAGTGTCTCTTAATTTTCGATACTTAGTATCACTTTTAGTTGAAATTACTTGTTCAGCCAGATATTTGAGGGTAGATAATACCTCCAGATTCTCTTCGTACAAACCTGAGGCTTCATTTTTCTGGTTTACTTTTTCAATTCTGCGTTCTAGACTTGTTATTGCTGCTAAAGGTGAAGACATAAATGCTTTGAAAATGCCGATGGAGAACAAAAAGTCATCTTTATATTTTCCGTTTTTAGCATCCTCAATCGCTTTAAATTTTAACTCCTGTTGATATCGTAGAAAATCGGTTTCTGCTTGGCTTAAATCAGCTGATAGCCTTACAATTTCACGTTCCTGGAAGTTAGCTCTGATGTTTGCTTCTGCAATATCATTCTTGAACCTCCTAACGTAATATGGCTCTACATGGCTTTTATCGTAATCTCCACTTTTAGGAATTGCAGTTGGCTCAATCATGGATATTAGATTGGCAAAGCTTTCCTTTTTGCCGTTGTGCGGAGTAGCTGATGTCAGAATTAGCGATTCACATTTTTTTGATAGGAATTGAGCCAAATCGCCTCTCTGACTTTTATCGTTGGCAATGGTGTGGCATTCATCAATAACAATGATATCCCAACGAGATTTTTCTAGATAGTGCCTGAACTTTGCATTGTTCTTTAATGTATCAATGGAAATGATAGTTTTATCATAGTACTCAAATGGATTTTTGTTAGCGGGTAATTGGGTTTTAATCTTTGCAATTCCCTCCGAATCCAATCGTACCAATGGAATGGCAAAGCGATTCCATAATTCCTGTTGAAACTGTGATAAAATAGATTTGGGGGCAAGAAGCATTATTCGTTTGCCCTTGCCTCTTTTTATCATTTCAGATAAAAATATCCCAACTTCCACCGACTTACCCATACCAACTCCATCAGCTATCAAAAGTCTTGGACGAGGCAGTTGAAATGCTTTAAGGGTAGGTGTAAGTTGATAATCTGCAACATCAATTGCTGTTTTGTGGGCAACAGTTATTTTTTCAGAGAAGATAGCAGCATTGCGGATCTGGGTCTCTAGAAACAACTTTGTTTTTCTGTAACCGCTATTGGTATCAGCTACCAACTTTGTAATATTTGGATCAAGCGGTTTAATATCCACATCAAGTTTTGAATCAAATGAAAAGCGTTTGCCTTTAACCAACTCACTAATACCCTCAGCTTGGATGATAAAACTACCATCATGATTCGGTTTGGTATCGGTAATAATAAAATCTTCACCTCGTGTAGATATGCGTTGCCCTATGGTTAAATTCATTTCTTTTTCTTTTTGGAAACAAGCAAATCTGTAATATCACATCCAATAGCATCAGCTATTTCATTCAATTTGGAAATAGGTGGCTGAACAGTATTACTGCACCACTGCGAGACAGAAGACTTTGCAACACCTAATGTTTCAGCCAACTGTATCTGCTTTATTCCTTTCTCTTTTAGAACTTGGAGTATCCGATTCATCGTTTACTTGTTTATGGGGTGAAATATAATGAAAATAGTTCAACTTGGTTGAACCAATTGCTGAATTGAAGGATATCTTTTTAGAATTAATTTTTAGAGATTCTATTTATATAGTGAAAAAAAACAAAGATTGATTCTATTAAAATATCAATTCTATTATTGATGTTCACACTTCAAAAATGAGTTGTGATTATAGATTAGTAGCCTTGACTTTGCGTGTATTTTTTACTAAACTTATACATATAAGAATATTTACATAAAGAAAAATGAATACTGCTTTATATAAACAACAAACCACCCTCTCCCTATATGCGTCCCCAAGTCAGTCACAGCAAGGGGTTTCATCCGTTGATACAAAAAAGATTTTACCAGTAGAATTGTCCGAATGCCATATTAAAATGAAACTTTTGGAAGTTGGCAATGAGCATGCTGAAAATGAGAAATTTATCTGTAATTGTTCAAAATTCGCCAAGTTTTTATTTGAAAAGCAATGCCGTGATTTTGATAAAGAACCTTACCAGCGTCTAGACTCGAAAATTTTGAAGAATAAACTTGGAAAGAACCCTGATCGGGTACCCAACTATTATGTGTATGTGATTGAATCACTTAGATCAATTGGTTTAGTTGAAGTGAATGAAAGGTATGAATTTACAAAAGATGGAACGGGAAAGTGCAAAGGTTATAGGATAAACCTTCAGCTCCCTGATCAATATGAGGTTAGTTCTTCAGAGGATTTGTTTTATTCCGAAAATTCAAGAATTGATGATCCAAATTATTTGCTTGATCTTATGCGAGTGAAGATGAATGAGAAGATGTTTGTGTTTATAGCTAACTTTTTACCCCACGATGAAAAACAAAGAGCATTCTACATTTACTATAATTGGATTACGAATAATCAATTCATTAGGATTGACAGATATGGCAGAAAACACTCTCTTCTAACCATTATGGATAAAAGATTGCGCTGTTGTTTTACAGTTGATAATCAAAGAGTAATTAAGGAATGGGATATTCATGCATGTATGCCGTTTCTTTTTCTGAATATTGTATTGGATTATGTGAATTATAGAAAAGCTAATAAGTTGACGTTGGTTGAACTTGCAGAAACTAACCAGGAAATTTGTAAATATATCAGTTGGATAAAAAGTGGTCGTTTTTATATTGAATTGTATAAAGCTTTTGAGAATTTGAAGGGTGAACCAAAGAGTGCCGAACGGATAAAAGATTTGAAAAAAAGTTTTTTCAGAAATATATTATTCAGCGAAACTCCAGCAATTGATAAAGAGCTTAGGATTCAAAAAGTATTCGCAGAATTATTTCCTTTTATTAATCAATGTCTTGTTAAATACAAGCGAAAGTATGGGTACAAAGCTGTTGCTCAATCATTGCAATTATATGAAAGTGAGCTAATGAATTTGACAACTGAAAGACTAAAAAATAATAACCCTAAATGCTTCTATCTTAGGTTTCATGATGCCATCCTGACAGATGATGTTGATACAGTTAGGTTTGAATCAATAATGAATGATACAATTAATAAACTATACAGTATTCAGGGGAGAGTGAAGTTCAACCAACACTGGGGTGCGAATTTTGACACAATAGTTAGGAGCTTGGGTTTACATGTATATAGCAGCTACTTGAATTACAAAAAGGATAAATATCTTGGCAGATTGAAGTCATCACATATTGGGAAAGCTGTATCAAGTGTATCCAAAGAATATAAACACATTACCGCAAAGCAGGCAAGCAGAGAGTATGATGAGAATATTTACAATATAAATCGGAGTAACAAAGCAACATCCAACTTTATGCTGCCAAAACTTTATTTGCCATCCCATTGGAATACCAATACGGTAGAGGCTTTTAAGACTTTTGCAATTAAAACCATCAATGAAGTGTTCGATGAAAAGGAATGCCATTTTAGTGGTAGCCAGTTGAACATTATCAGAAAAAATAGAGAAATGGTATTGAAAATCATTAAAGCATAAACAAGCCAGATCGATGAGGATATAGAGATTTATTCATTGCTTAAAAGTTGATAAATATTACATAATGTAAGATTTTTTCTTCCAAAACTTGCGAGTTAAAAATATTGGGTTTACATTTGCATCAGATTCGAAAAAGATATGAAAAGAACCCATTTACATATAGAACATACTGAAGATCTCAAGGGACTGGAGGGATTTCTGAAGGCACAAAATGAGTCAGATGGGCTTATGAATCTTATCAGAAATCCTCAGTTTGAATTCGACCTGAATTTGAGTTCAAGGATGCTGAATTACCATGAGACAAATGGTTTTATTCGCTTTCACAGAGTAGGTACAGCAGGAAAACGGAGGTTTTCTCTTGTAAATGCACTGGGTTTTCAATTCAGCCTCTATTTGAAGCGCATGGGGTTTAATAATGACGAGATAGCCCAATTAAATGAAGTGCTAAATATAAAAGACGAAAGGGGTGTTTCTGATTGGGAAATGGTTATTTATATTGGATCTGCAACACTCGGTCATGTAGACATTTGGATTAAGCTTACACCCAATATTGTTCCTGGTGCTGGAAAAGGTAATGACATAGAACTAACAACTGACGAAAACGAAGATTACTTCCACTTGAGTAAGGAACTCAGAGAGACCTTCTTTAATGGGCAAGGAAACATTTTACTCAGTGGAAAGTCAGCATCATTCTTGCCGAGATTTGTTTACATGATAGACAAGGTAAGAGATCAATTGGGCTGGGAGAAACTGTCCCCAGATAACTTCAAGTTGGTACAAGAATTTGGAGAAGAAAAGGCTGAGAAATTTATTGACTCGAATGCTGTGATGGTGGTAAATCAACTGCCACCATCTGAATACTCCAAGATCTATGATATCATTCACAGAGATGAGAAGGGAAATCATTTCGGAATTGAGATAAAGCCATTGAAGATAAATCCTCAAACTAGGTTTCGATCCGATAAGCTCACCACCAATGTGGAAGAATTAAAACAAGCGATAGATGCTGAGTTGAGATTCTTACAAAGGATGAAAGAGAAGCTCTCCAAAGGGTAATTCAATCTAGATTTTAATTAACCTAAAGCAACCATCTTGGCATGGGATGGAAGAGGCATGCCAAATTTTAACTGTAAAAAACAAAAAATACATAAAATGAAAAATGTTACCACCGCAAAGCAAAAAATCAATACAAGTAAAATTGATTTTGCAAACTATGATCAAATTTCAAAGTGCTTAGATGCTGCTTTTGAAACTGAGAACATCGAACTAATTGATGTTACTATTAAGGAACTTGAGCCTGCCAAAAACCTAGTTGAGGCATGGTTGAACAAACAAATGGGGTTGATTGGTGACTGTTGGCAATCCAACTCAAAATTTTGCTTAATTCGAAAGTATCAATTGGAGATTTTTGACGAAAAAATCGGAAAGGTAAATGGAGGGAATCTGTGTTACAGTGAATACTTCTGGAAAACAGTCCGTGAAACAGAGTTATTTGTTTTAATAGAATATTTTCTTAACTGTCACTCAAAGACGAGTATGGATGCAGATGAGATAGTTGATTATATGTGTGAGTTTATTGATGACCAGTACAATCAAGATGAGGAAAATGGTCAAGCGATCGATTTAAACTTAATATCTCCATCATACGTGGAGTATAAGAATGCATTTAATGAATTACCCTACTAACCCGAAAGTAAATAATAGAAAACATCATGAGTAAAACCAAAATTGAGTGGTCAGATATGACCTGGAACCCTACAACTGGATGCGATAAGATTTCGCAAGGATGTAAAAACTGTTATGCATGCTCAATGGCTAAAAGGCTAAAAGCTATGGGGCAAAAGAAGTATGCTAATGAATTTAAGTTGACAATACATGACAGTGAATTGATGAGACCCTATGGATGGAAAAAAACATTAAGAGTATTTGTAAATTCAATGAGTGACTTGTTTCACAAGGATGTTTCAATAGAGTTCATTCAAAAAGTATTCAAGGTTATGAATGAAACACCCCATATTACCTATCAGGTGTTAACCAAGCGTGCAAATTTACTTTATGAATACGATCAAAAAGGATTTCTTAAATGGACTGAAAATATCTGGATGGGGGTGTCAGTTGAAAATGAAGATGTACTTGACAGAGTTAACTTTTTGAGAGAAACTGGAGCGAAAGTAAAGTTTCTATCATGTGAGCCTTTGTTGAGTGATTTGGGTGTAATAGACCTTACAGGTATTCATCAATGTTTAGTTGGTGGTGAAAGCGGAAAAGGTGCAAGACCAATCAAAAAGGAGTGGGTTGAAAACATTATGCGCCAATGTAGAAAATATGGAACGGCTTTCTTCTTTAAACAATGGGGTATGAAGAAGTTTAATCCTGAGCAACATGATCCGACAATGCTTAAGGGACATATTGAATATTCAAAAGGAGGTTGCCTTTTAAACGGGGAGATTTATAGAGAGTTTCCTGAAATTAATCAAGCAGCATAAGTGGGGTTAGTATATGATTACAGTTGTGAGAGCTAGGAAAATACTGGGTTCAAAATACAGTGAACTTTCAGAAGAGACCATTTATGATCTTTTAGGATTCATGAGAATGTTGGCAAAAATTGATTATATAAATAATACAAAATGAAAAAAGGAATAATTTACGTTAGGGTTTCGACCGATGAACAAGCTAATACTGGGTATAGCTTGGAGTATCAAGAAGAGCGTTTGCTCAAAGCGTGTGAATACGAAAGAAGTCAAGTGCTTCGGGTATTCAGAGAAGATTACAGTGCTAAAGATTTTAATCGTCCAGAGTTTCAAAAACTTTTGGAGTATATAAAATCACATAAAGCTGAAGTTGATTTTATCCTATTCACTAGGTGGGATCGATTCAGTAGAAACAGTGAAGAAGCATATCGAATGATCAGGTTGTTTAAAAATCTGAATGTTGAAGTTCGATCGCTAGAACAACCATTAGATATGAGTATTCCTGATAATAAGCTCATGCTTGCATTCTATCTTATGGCGCCAGAAATCGAAAACGATAAGATTTCAGTTAGAACCAAGGAGGGGCTATATAAAGCTGCAAAGTCTGGTGCTTTTACCTCCAAAGCTCCTTTTGGTTATGTAAATGTTCGGAACGAAACAGAAATGGCAACTTTGGCTTATTGTCCTAATAATCACAAATTGGTGAAAGATGCGTTGGAACTTTTTGCTGGAGGTAATTACAGCGCTGATGAAATCAGGAGGAAATTCTTTGGAGTTGGTAAGGATGCGAAAATTGGTAAACAAACATTTCTAAATATGCTCCGTAATCCAACTTATGCGGGGAAGATTGTTGTACCAGCATTTGGGAAAGATCGCAGTTATTTAGTTGATGGAGTTCACCCGCCATTGATAAGTATGCATACTTTTGTGAGGAACACGGAAATACTAAATCGAAACAAGAAAATTCTTATAACTAAAGAACGAGATGAGTTTCCTTTAAGAGGTTCATTAAAATGTCCGAGATGCGGAAAGGTGCTTACTGCAAGCGCATCTCGTTCGAGAAATCAATCTCTTCATCACTACTACCATTGTCAGAAGGGCTGTGGGTTTCGTGAAAAAGCAGGAGTAGTTAATCAGGTATTTGAGGAACATCTAAACTCATTTGAATTAACGAATGAGATGTACAATCTATATAACGAAGTTTTCAGAGATTTCATCTCAACCATGAACAGTGGGAAAAAGCAAGAGCTATCTAACATTGAAAAGGAGATAGAGAAAATTGCTGCTAGAAAAGAAAAGATCGAAAACGAATACATGGATGATAAAATCACTTCAGATAAATACAACGTTCTGTTGGATCGTTGTGAGAATGATTTGTTGAGACTTCAAATGCGCAAAGAGGCTTTAACTGTTGAAACTAAAGAGTCGATGGACAATCTTCGTTCTGCTTTATTGGTTCATAAAACAGTTTCACATCTCTATAAAAATGCGGATGTAAGAGGGAAGAAGGAGATCATTGGTTCGATATTTAAAGATTTGCTCGTGTTTGAGAAAGGAGCTTATCGAACCACTCAGTTGAGTATTTTGGCTGCTCTAATCTTCAATGATATCAAGGGTTTCCAAGAATCTGGCATAAAAAAAGGCGACATTTCTGTCGCCTTGTCTAGTTTTGCTCCCTGAGCTGGACTCGAACCAGCGACCTATTGATTAACAGTCAATTGCTCTAACCAGCTGAGCTATCAAGGAATCTGTTACCTTCTTAAAGGGAATGCAAAAGTAGTACTATTTTCCAGATT
>JACCDH011210301.1_pt1 | contig 38922 bp, 33 predicted proteins | sample 7442481 | NCBI WGS metagenome assembly JACCDH01 (sample SAMN15323433, study PRJNA562643) | freshwater metagenome | isolation source: river surface water | place: USA:Blue River Watershed | collected 2017-08-15 | reverse complement strand
ATCAAATTGATTATGCCATTAGTAATTATAAAGCTCATGGTAAAAAGCTTAGTGATTTTAATCACATTGTAATTAGTGGACTTGGTGGTTCAGGAATATCTGGAAGAATCATTAAAAGTTATTATGCAGATAAAATCAACATACCAATTGAAGCGGTATCTGATTACCAATTACCAAAGTTTGTAAACAACAAAACATTAGTTATTCTTTGTTCTTATTCGGGTAATACCGAAGAGACAATTAGTGCATACAAAGATGCTACTAATAAAGGAGCTACTAAGTTGGTGTTAACTGTTGGTGGAAAAATTGCAGAATTAGCAGCGAGCGATGGTACTCAAATTTATAATGCAGTTGGCGGATATCAACCGCGAGTAGCATTCGGTTATCCTATCACATATTTGTTTTTGATATTCTCAGAACTTTTAGGTTTAAACGAAGCGTCTGATTTAGCAGCTATAAAAAATTTAGTAAGCAATGTCGATGATTATAAAAGAAGATCACTTCATGTAAAGGATCACTTCCAAGATAGTATTAGAAGTAAATATGTAATTATTGCATCTCCAGATATGGAAGCTATTGCTATTCGATTTACACAACAAGTACAAGAGAATGCAAAGTTAGAAGCATTTGTTGTAGTAATCCCAGAAGCAAACCATAATGTAATTGAGACATATTATGAGAAATGGGATTCAAATTATATTATGTTGAATTCGGGAGTAAACCCACGAATCAATTTACGTTTCCACTTTATTAAAGAACTATTATCATCATACGGATCAAACGTTTATGAAATTACTAGTAAGGAAGCTACAATGAGCCATATTTTTGATACGGTATATTTATTAGATTGGGTAAGTTTACAAATCGCACATTCAGTAAATGCTGTATCAAATCAGATAAAAAACATCATCGATCTAAAGAATTTCTTAAGTAGTAAATAGTTTTGAAAGTAGCATTAATCACTGGTATCACCGGGCAAGATGGAGCATATCTTGCGGAATTTCTTTTAAAGAAAGGCTATATAGTTCATGGTATAAAAAGACGTAGTTCCTCATTCAATACCGAACGTATAGATCATTTATATCAAGATTTACATGAGGGTACTGTAAATTTTAAATTGCATTATGGTGATTTAACAGATTCAACAAATCTAATCAGAATTATACAAGAGGTACAGCCTGATGAAATTTATAATCTGGCGGCAATGAGTCATGTGAAGGTGAGTTTTGATACACCCGAATATACTGCAAATGCCGATGGTATTGGGACGTTGAGAATTTTAGAAGCGATAAGAATTTTAGGTTTAGTTAATAAAACTAAATTCTACCAAGCAAGCACATCAGAGTTATACGGATTAGTTCAAGAAGTTCCACAATCGGAGCGTACTCCATTTTATCCTCGTTCGCCTTATGCAGTAGCTAAAATGTATGGCTATTGGATTACGGTTAATTATCGTGAAGCCTATGGTATTTATGCTTGTAACGGTATATTATTTAATCATGAAAGTCCGGTGCGCGGAGAAACTTTTGTAACCAGAAAAATTACAAGAGCAGCAGCTAGGATTGCTTTAGGATTACAAGACAAACTATATTTAGGAAACCTTGATGCACAACGCGATTGGGGACATGCAAAAGATTATATCGAGGCGATGTATTTAATGCTTCAACAAGATAAGGCAGAAGATTATGTTGTGGCAACAGGGAAAACAACTTCAGTGAGAGAATTCGTAAGAATGACTTTTGCAGAACTAGGAATTGAGTTAGAATTTTCTGGGAAAGCAGAAGCCGAAAGAGGTGTTGTGATTGATAAAGATACTGCCAAAATGAAATCATTAGGATTAGACCCAGAATTATTGAAATTCGGTCAAACCCTTATTTTTGTTGACCCTAAGTATTACCGACCAACAGAGGTGGATTTACTAATTGGAGATCCAACAAAAGCCCAAACGAAATTAGGCTGGAAACCAAAATACGATTTAGAGAGCCTAGTTGCAGAAATGGTACAATCCGATCTTCAACTAATGAAAAAAGATCAGTATTTGAAAGAAGGTGGTTTTAAAGGAATGAATTATTTTGAGTAATATTAATGGTCCATTAATATCAACTTCAAATACAAAACCTAAAATTGTAGAATGCAGAGTAAACAAGTTATATTAAAGTTCATTGGTCTGTTTTTAACATTTTTGGTTATTAATATTCATCCTAGTTTTGCCAAGTTTAACCCCCGTATAAACACAAATTCCGATAGTTCTGGCATTGTAAATTGGAAACTTTATACAGTTATTGGAACAACTGCTTCTTCATTAGGAGTTACCTATTATCATTTAAATAACATTTGGTGGAAAGATAATACTATAGATTTTCATATTGATCATGATATCGATTATCGATATGCAAAGAATATTGATAAACTTGGACATTTTTTAGGAGGGAACATCACGGCTGAGCTATTACAAGGACAATTAGTATGGGCGGGATTGAGAAAAAAGCAGGCTGCCACATATAGTTTTGTTTTTTCTACTCTTGTTCAATCTTTTATTGAAATAAAAGATGGATATGCACCAGATTACGGTTTTAGTGTTGGTGATATTGCCGCTGGTTCTGCAGGAGCCTTTGTTAATTATTTGAAGTCGAGAAACAATGCAATAAATGCAATAGAATTTAAAATAAGCTATTATAAAAAATACGATTATTATTTTCAACAATATCCTTACGCAAGTTATGATGGCGATTATATGAATCAAACCTATTGGGCTTCCATGGCAGTAAATGATTGGATGAAAGAAGGCTCAAAAATAGAGGAATTTTGGCCTGATTTTTTAACTATCGCAGTTGGTATGGGTGTTGATGAAAAATTAAATTCTTATTATAACGGTCAAAACAGAATTCAAGGATATGATGTGTTTGGTACTGGCAGTTACGAATATTATTTGTCCTTAGACCTCGACTGGAGGAAGATTCTTCCCCAAAACAATGGTTATTGGCGTTTTTTATCCAAAACACTTAACCATATAAAAACTCCCCTCCCAACTTTGAAGCTAAGTCCGAGACTCCAAGGTTATGCCCTATTTTATTGATAGAAAGTTGTTTCAACATTGATTTATTTATTTACATACTATTGTAAGTACCAAAAACGAGTAGTATTTTTACCCGAAATTACTCACTCGTCTTTATTTTGTGACCGAGGAGGCGAAGCCACGTAATGTTAGGAACACTAATTACATCTAAAACCCGAATTAAATTATTGCTAAAGTTTTTTCTAAATGCCAATAATACAGGCTATTTGAAAAATTTGGAGCAAGAGTTTGAGGATAGTAGTAATGGAATTCGATTAGAATTAAATAAGTTCGAAGAAGCTGGTTTATTAATTTCTGAGAATATAAGGAATAAGAAAGTCTTTAGAGCTAACACGAAACATCCATTATTTAAGGATATTCATAGTATTATACTAAAATATACTGGTGTTGACCAAGTAATTGAGTCGGTGATTAATAGGCTTGGGAATGTACATTTAGTATATTTAGGGGGCAGTTTAGCCAAAGGGATAGATTCTTCAATTATAGAATTATTAATTATTGGTAATATCGACACGATATATTTCCGTCAACTAGTTGAAAAAGTTGAACCCATTTTAAAAAAGAAAATAACCTATACAGTATTAACTGAGACTGAATTTAATAACACAAAAGACGAGAGAGATCTAAATAATTATTTCTTGGTTTGGAATAATTCAGACTCTAATAAAAGTATTTAATAACAAAATCATGAAGCACAACCTGTTTAAAATCACAATTTCTGCATTGTTATTTTTTGTATTTACATCAATAAATAATGACTTTGTAGTTGCACAATCTATAACAAACAACAAAGATTTAAGCTCTATAAATGTTGATGAATTATCTGACGAGCAATTGATGAAGCTTTTTAATCAAGGTAGTAGCTCTGGATTATCTATCGAAGATCAAGAGAAAATTGCATTGTCTCGTGGGATGTCTGCATCTGAAATCAATAAATTAAAGCTGAGATTGCAAAAAATGCAACAAGTAAATATACCTAATACTCAAAGTACAAATGTTGAACTAACAGAGGTTAATGCAATTGAAGCGAAAAATACTAGTCCTAATATTGATGTACCGAAAGAAGTTAATTCGGGAGGAAGTATTTATGGTCAGAGTATATTTAGAGAAGGAACAATTAGCGTCTTTGATAAATCTCAAGATGCAAAAGCTCCAGCAAATTATGTGATTGGTATTGGTGATGAATTTGGAGTTTCTGTGTTTGGATATTCATACTATAATGAGATTTTAAAAGTCGACAATAAAGGCTCTATTAATCCAACGAATGTAGGACCTATTTACGTAAAGGGGCTTACCTTCGAAAGAGCAAAGAGTTTAATTCGATCGAAAATGGGTCAGTATTATGATTTATCGAACAATAAACTAGAAATTACTTTAGCATATTCTCGAAGCATAACAGTGAATATTGTTGGTGAAGTTAATAAACCAGGCTCATATAAAATACCAGCGATTAATACTGCATTTAACGCTTTAATAATTGCTGGTGGACCTACCAATATTGGTACTATGAGAGCTATTCAAATTAAAAGAAATGGCAAAGTAGTTTCAACGTTGGATGTTTATAAATTCCTAAATAACCCAACAGAAAATCAAGATGTCTTTTTGCAAGACAATGATTATTTAGTTGTACAACCATCGAAAAAAATAGTCAAAATTGTTGGTGAAGTTAAACGCCCTTTAATGTATGAATTACTAGGGAATGAAAACCTAAATTCTTTAATTGAATATGCTGGAGGTCTAACATCCAAAGCATACATTGAAAGAATTCAGATTTTAAGAACTACTCAGTTAGATCGCAAAATAATTGAGTTTAACTTAGATAGTTTGATGAAGTTAAAGAAAGACTTTCCTCTTCAAAACGGTGATAGAATAGAAATAAAACAGGTAAGAAACGAATTGAATAGTTTTGTTCAAGTTGAAGGTGCAGTAAATTTGCCAGGTGTTTACAATTTTGTTGAAGGTGATCGTGTTTCTGATCTGATAGAAAAAGCTGGGGGTATGGAATATGGTGCATTAGTAGAAAAAGCATTTTTGTTCAGAGTAAAAGAAGATTTTAAAAAGGAAATAATACCATTGAATTTAAAAGAAATCTTAAGTAATAAGTTAAGTTCTCAGAATATTAAACTTAAAGAAAGGGATATTATTTCTATAAGTACATATAGTAAGTTTAACGATTCATTGCATGTTGAGGTAATTGGTTCGGTTAGAGCGGAAATGATAATGGATTACTCTGATGGGATGACTCTAGGGGATGCATTGTTTAAAGCAGGTGGATTTGCAATGGGTGCAGATAATTTGAGGATTGAAATTTCGAGAGTATTGTATTTTACAGATAAGTATGTTGAGGGGCAACAATCGCGAATTATTATTGAAAAATTAGAAGTTCCAAAGAACTTAATTCTCGATTCAGAAAAGTTGAATATGAAATTATTCCCATTCGACCAGATTTTTGTAAGACAAATTCCTGAATTTGATTTTCAGAAAAATATAACTGTGAATGGAGAGGTGCTTTACCCTGGAAAGTATACCTTAAAAACTAAAGATGAAAAAATCTCGGATATTGTTAAAAGATCCGGTGGCCTTAATAGATTTGCCTTTGTAGAAGGAGCTTCACTTTTTAGACCCGATTTACCTGGTGGATATATTGTTTTGAATTTAAAGCAAGCGCTAAAAAACACTAATTCAAAATACAATTATGTATTAAAAGATGGTGATGTTTTAACTATTCCTACCGTAATTGATTTTATTGCAATTAAAGGGCCTTCTGTTGAATATTTAAGTTTGGTAGATCAGACACAAGTAAATGCCCCATTTGTAAAAGGTAGAAGAGCTAACTATTACGTAAACGAATTTGGTAATGGATTCTCAAAAACTGCATGGAGAAAGAAAACATATGTAGTAGAGAATAATGCTAAGGTTAATAAAACAAAAAACTTCATACTTTTTAAAGTATACCCTAAAGTTAATAAAGGAAGCACAATTTATGTAGTAAATAAACCTGTTAAAGAAAAGAGGATAAAGCAAAGTGATAAAGCATTTGATTGGAATCAATTTGTAGAGTCAACTACATCTAAAATTATTGCTATTGCTACTATTCTAGTTTTATTCAAACAATTATAAAATGACAGAGAACAAATCAGACGAAATTTCTATAAAAGACATTATAAACGGAATTCTTGATTGGAAGAATTTTCTCTTGTCAAAATGGAAGTTGATTTTAGTTTTTAGTATTCTAGGAGCCTCATATGGATTCTATAAAGGATTAACAAATAAACCAGTGTATACAGCCAAACTCACTTTTGCTATGGAAGAGAAATCCTCTGGCAGTATTGGTGCTTATGCAGGTATTGCTTCTCAATTTGGTATAGACTTAGGAGGATCAGCTGGTGGTGTGTTTACAGGAGAAAATATCCTTGAATTAATGAGGTCACGATTATTAATCGAAAAAACCTTGTTGTCATACACAACAATTGAAAATAAAAAAGTGCTATTAATAGACCGATACATTGAATTTAATGGTCTAAGAAAAGAATGGGCAAAAAATCCAAGTTTGGCGAATTTAACTTTTCAAGAAGGTGCTAAAACAAGTCAGAATAGCTTACAACAAGATAGTATTTTAAGGAATATTTATATTTCAATAAAAGATGGGGATTTGGAAGTTGGTAAAGTAGACAAGAAATTAAACATTGTTTTCGTAAAGTATAAATCTAAAGATCAAATTTTCGCAAAAGAGTTTACTCAAAGATTAGTTGAAAATGTTTCGCAATATTACATAGAAACAAAAACTAAAAAATCGAGAACCAATGTGTCGATTCTACAAAATAGAACAGATTCGGTTAAACGTGCTTTAGATTCAGAGATGTATGGGGCAGCATTAAATCAAGATAGAAATCAAAATATTTTAAGAGCGCAAGGAAGGGTATCATCGGTTCAGAAGCAAATGAATGTTAAAATGCTAAGTACGTTATATGAAGAGCTAGTAAAAAATCTTGAGCTTTCTAAACTAGCTTTAATGAGAGATGAACCATTAATACAAATTATTGATTACCCTCGCTTACCATTAGAATCACAGAAAACAGGTAAAATTAAAGGAATGATTGCTGGTGGATTTTTATCCACTTTCATTATTGTACTAATATTAGTCTTAAATAGAATTTACAAAAAAATTATAGCTTAAATGACAGTAAAAAACAACCTTTCAGAAGTTAAGATCGCAATCTTAGGGCTTGGATACGTAGGTCTTCCATTAGCGGTAGAATTCGGAAAAAAATTCGATGTAGTAGGCTTCGATATTAATTCGGGTAGAATTAATGATTTGAGAAATGGTGTTGACCATACATTAGAAACAACATCAGAGCAAATTTTCAGTTCAACGAGATTGAAATTCTCTTCAAACATTGAGGATTTAAAAGATTCTAATTTTTTCATTATTACTGTCCCTACTCCAGTAGATATTCATAATAGGCCAGATTTAACCCCTTTGGTTAAAGCAAGTGAAACAGTTGGTAAAGTATTAAAGAAAGGCGACATCGTAGTTTATGAATCTACAGTGTATCCTGGATGTACTGAACAAGAATGTGTTCCTGTTTTGGAACGTGTAAGCGGCTTGAAATTCAATGTAGATTTTTATTGCGGTTATTCTCCAGAAAGAATTAATCCTGGTGATAAAGAACATACCGTAACTAAAATTTTAAAAGTAACGTCTGGTTCTACTGAAGAAATTGCAGAAGTAGTTGATAAAGTGTATCAGTCTATTATTGTAGCTGGCACACATAAGGCAACTTCAATTAAAGTAGCAGAAGCAGCCAAAGTTATTGAAAACTCTCAACGTGATATTAACATTGCTTTTGTAAATGAGTTAGCTAAAATTTTCAATAAAATAGGAATCGATACACATGATGTATTAGAAGCCGCTGGAACTAAATGGAATTTCTTAAAGTTTAAACCAGGTTTAGTTGGTGGGCATTGTATAGGTGTTGATCCTTATTATTTAGCACAAAAAGCTCAAGAAGTAGGGTATCACCCAGAGATTATTTTAGCAGGTAGAAGAGTGAATGATGGTATGGGTGCATATGTTGCTCATGAACTTGTGAAGTTGATGTTAAGAAAAAATATTACCGTTAAGAATTCAAACATTCTAATCTTAGGATTTACATTTAAAGAGAATTGTCCGGATGTTCGTAATACTAAGGTTATTGATATTATAAACGAACTTAATGAATATGGTACTGAATTAACCATTTTTGATCCATGGGCTTCACCTTCTGAAGTTAAACATGAATATAATGTAAGTACCATCGATAAAATCGAATTAATGAAAGGGAAAAAATTTGATGCCATTATTCTTGCTGTTGCACATAATGAATTTAATGACTTAGATTATTCAAGTCTAATGAATGAGAATTCAGTTTTATATGACATCAAAGCATTTATTCCAAAAGATAAAGTTGACGCTCGTTTATAATGTATAAAAATAAATATCATACATCAGAAATATCTGATTTAAGTTTTTTAATAACTGGTGGCGCTGGATTTATTGGTTCAAATATTGTAGAATATTTGCTTAAATATGGTGCAAAAAAAGTTAGAGTAATCGACAATTTATCGAATGGTTATTTCGAAAATATTAAACCATATATAGGAAGACCAGATTTCGAATTTATAGAAGGAGATATACGAAATTATCAAACGTGTGTTGATGTATTAGAAGGAATGGATTTTGTTAGTCACCAAGCTGCCTTAGGCTCTGTTCCACGTTCTATAAATGACCCTATCAATACAAACTCAGTTAATATAGATGGTTTTCTGAATGTACTAACTGCTGTAAAGAATACGCCATCGGTAAAGAAAATGGTATATGCGGCCTCGTCTTCAACTTATGGAGATAGTAAAGTATTACCAAAAGTGGAAGGAAATGAAGGGAAGCCACTTTCACCATATGCAGTAACAAAGTTAGTTAATGAGCTTTATGCTGAAGTATTTAGCAAAGTGTACGGATTACATACGGTAGGTTTAAGATATTTTAATGTTTTTGGTCCAAAACAGAACCCAGATAATCCATATGCAGCGGTAATCCCAATTTTTTGTAAAGCATTTATACAAGGTAATAAACCAACCATTTTTGGGGATGGTAATACCAGTAGAGATTTTACATTCGTTGAGAATGCTGTGCAAGCGAACATTTTAGCACTATTATCGGATCCATTAGATAAACACGAAGTGTTTAACGTTGCTTGTGGTGATCAAACAAGTTTAAATGAAATGGTCGAATACTTAAGGCAAATTAGTGGTAAGGATATTCAAGTGAATTATACAGATGAACGAGCAGGTGATGTTCGTCATTCTAAAGCTAGTATCGATAAATTAGTAAATACGTTTAACTATAATCCTAAATTTAATTTCAAACAAGGACTAAGTATAGTTTACGATTGGTATAAGGAAGTTTATGAAAATTGAAATGGTTGACCTAAAAGGTCAGTATAAAAAAATTAAGTCTGAAATCGATCAAGCGATGATTGATTGTGTAGAGTCAGCGGAATTTATTAATGGTAAACTTGTTACAACTTTTGCAGATAATTTAGCAAAATATGTAGGAGTAAAACATGTAATTCCATGTGCTAATGGTACTGATGCTTTGCAAATCGCTCTGATGGCTCTAGACTTAAAACCTGGTGATGAAGTTATTGTTCCTGCATTTACTTATGTAGCCACAGCTGAAGTTATTGCATTATTAAATTTAGTGCCAGTAATGGTAGATGTAATGCCCGATGACTTTAGTATTAACTTAGAACAGGTAAAAAAATCGATAACTCCAAAAACTAAAGCGATTGTACCAGTTCATTTATTTGGACAATGTGCTGGTATGGAAGAGTTATTACAAATTGCAAAAGAAAATTCTATCTATATAGTCGAAGATACTGCGCAAGCAATTGGTGCAAAATATATTTATAAGGATGGTTCTATTCATCAAGCAGGTACTATGGGAGCCATTGGAACTACTTCATTTTTCCCTTCTAAAAATTTAGGATGTTATGGTGATGGTGGAGCAATATTTACGAATAATGATGCATTAGCAATACGCATAAAAATGATGGCGAATCATGGTCAAGCAAAAAAATATCAACACGATGTTATTGGTGTTAATTCGCGATTAGATACTTTACAAGCAGCCATCCTCGACATTAAGTTACAACATTTGGATGAATATTGTTCGGCTAGAAATCGAGCTGCGGATTATTATGATAGTGGCTTGGCTTCTATTGAAGGGTTAATAATTCCTAAACGTGTTGGTAATTCAACACATGTTTTTCATCAATACACCATGAAAGTGATGAATGGGAAAAGAGATGCATTGAAAAGTTATTTACAAGAATGTGGAATACCTAGCATGGTATACTATCCAATACCTTTGCATTTTCAAAAAGCTTATCAATCGGAAAGATTCCCTATCGGGTCACTTCCTGTATCAGAAAAACTTTGCGAAGAAGTATTGTCATTGCCAATTCATACTGAAATGACAACTGAAATGCAAGATTTCATTATCGATTCAATTAAAAAATTTTTCAATAACTAATTTAAATTCCAGGGGTCAATAGTTTTTTGATTTCTGGACGGATAAAAAATCATGAACTACTTCAAACACGAAACGGCCATTATCGATGAACCATGTGTCATTGGTGAAGGAACAAAAATATGGCATTTTAGTCATATAATGTCTAACTGTACACTTGGAGAGAATTGCAATATTGGACAGAATGTTGTGATTTCACCAGATGTTGTTTTGGGAAAAAATGTAAAAGTGCAAAACAATGTTTCAATTTATACCGGTGTTACATGCGACGACGATGTTTTTTTAGGGCCATCTATGGTGTTTACTAATGTAACAAATCCTCGTTCGGCAATTAATAGAAGAGGACAATACGCAAAAACTCATGTTGGTAAAGGTGCAAGCATCGGTGCAAATGCAACAATCGTTTGTGGACATGATATTGGAGAGTACGCATTTATTGGAGCAGGTGCAGTTGTTACAAAAACAATTCCTGCATATGCTTTAGTAGTTGGTAATCCTGCACGTCAATTAGGTTGGGTAGGTGAATATGGGCATAGACTTACTTTTGATGCTAATGGAATTGCAATTTGCCCAGAATCGAAACAAGAGTATAAATTAGAAAATAATAAAGTTACGAGAATAAAGTAATTTATGAGCACACAAGCACACGAGCATACAAGCAAAAAAATAAAATTCGCAGTAATTGGATGCGGGCATATTGGCAAAAGACATGCTGAGATGATATCTAGGAATCCAAGCTCAGAATTAGTTGCCTTAGTTGATGTAAAGAAAAAAGAAGAGCTAAATATAGATCAATATAATGTTCCACTCTTTAGTTCTTTAACTGATTTTTTCAAATCAGGTATAGAAGTAGATGTAATTAATATAGCTACACCAAATGGATATCATGCAGCACAAGCATTAGAATGCCTAGAGTTCAAGAAACATGTTGTTATTGAAAAACCTATGGCATTAAATAAAATAGATGCCGAAAAAGTAATATTCAAAGCATTACATGTTCATAAACATGTATTTGCTGTGATGCAGAATAGATATTCACCTCCTTCTGTTTGGATAAAAGAATTGATTGAATCAGGCAAGCTTGGAAAGATTTATATGATGCAATTAAACTGCTATTGGAATAGAGATGATAGATATTATAAAGCAGATTCATGGCATGGTAAAAAAGACCTTGATGGTGGAACACTCTTCACTCAGTTCTCACATTTCATAGATATTATGTATTGGTTGTTTGGCGACATCGAAAACATTCAAGGGAAATTCAATGATTTTAACCATGCAAATTTAACCGACTTTGAAGATTCGGGATTTGTAAGTTTTGACTTTGTAAATGGAGGTATGGGTAGCTTAAATTATTCTACTTCTGTATGGAATCAAAATTTGGAAAGTAGCATGACAATCATTGCAGAAAATGGCTCAGTTAAAATAGGTGGACAGTATATGGATAAAGTAGAGTACTGTCATATTAAAGACTACACAATGCCAGAATTAGCGCCAACCAATCCGGGTAATGATTATGGAGCATATAAAGGTTCTGCTCAAAATCATAACTATGTAATTGAAAATGTTGTAAATGTATTGAATGGTTCTACTGCAATTACTACGAATGCATTAGAAGGATTAAAAGTTGTTGATATTATTGAACGTATATATAAATTAAAATAAGATGAAATTAAAAGACTCAAAAGTATTAGTAATTGGTGGCGCAGGATTTATTGGAAGTTTTGTTGTTGCAGAATTACTTAAAGAAGATGTAGCTGAGGTAGTAGTTTATGACAATTTTGCTCGTGGACAACGTAGTTATCTTACAGAGCAACTAAAAGATCCAAGATGTAGTATATTCCCTATCGGTGGTGACGTTCGTGAAATTGATATTTTAGATGCTGCAATGAAAGGGAAAGATTATGTGATAAGTTTAGCTGCTATGTGGTTATTACATTGTAAAGATTATCCAAGAACAGCGTTTGATGTTAACATTGCAGGTACTTTTAATATTTTGGAAGCTTGTGTAAAAAACAATATTAAAAAACTTATATGGTCTTCTTCTGCATCTGTTTACGGAGATGCTGTTGAATTACCAATGACAGAAAACCATCCATTTAATAATAAAAACTTTTATGGTGCAACAAAAATTGCAGGTGAAGCAATGGCTACGGCATTTAATGATCGTTACAATTTACCTGTAATTGGATTAAGATACATGAATGTGTATGGTCCGCATCAAGATCAAACTGCTGCTTATACAGGGGTTGTGCCTATTATGTTAAATAAAATTGAAGCTAATGAAGCTCCAGTAATTAATGGTGACGGCAGTCAGGCATATGATTTTATTTATGTTGAAGATGTGGCGAGATGTAATGTAGATGCTCTGAAAAGTGATGTAAATTTTGGTATGTACAACGTAGGTACCGAAGTTCAAACGTCAATTAAAGAATTATGCGACTTAATACTTAAACTTAAGAACTCAAAATTGGAAGTGGTATACAAGCCATATAGCCAAGATGACGCTCGTTCTATGGTTCAAAATAGAATTGGATCTAGAGTTAAAGCTGAAAAAGAAATTGGGTTTAAATATAAATACACATTGGAAGAAGGACTTCAAAAACTAATTGATTGGAGAATTGAAACCGGAGTTGATTCAAAAAAATAATGACTAAAAGAATTGCTGTTATTGGAGGAGGAATTGTAGGTTTAGCTACAGCCTATAAATTGCAGGAGAAAATGCCCGATGCAAAAGTAATTTTATTTGAAAAAGAGAATAAAATTGGAATGCATCAATCAGGAAGAAATAGTGGTGTACTTCATTGTGGACTTTACTACCAACCTGGATCTTTAAAAGCTAAATTAGCAGTCTCTGGAATTCAGCAAATGACTGAATTTTGTAGAGTAAATGATATACCACATGATATTTGCGGAAAGATTGTGGTTGCATCTGATGATCGTGAGATTAAATTCCTAGAAGATTTAGCCGACCGTGGAACAAAAAATGGATTAGAGAACTTAAGGTATTTAAATAATGAAGAACTTAAGATTAGAGAGCCATTCGTTTCCGCTAAAAAAGCTTTACTAGTACCACAAGAAGGAATAGTAGATTATAAAAAAGTAATGAGCACTTTATCTACTTTGATTCAGAATAGAGGAGGTGAAGTTATTTTATCTGCAGAAATAAATTCTGTTAAAGATGTAAACAATAAAGTAATTGTATCGGATGGGAATAAAGAATGGGAGTTTGACTTAATTTTTAATTGTGCAGGGTTACATTCTGATAGGACTTATGAAAAATTCACTGGCAATAAAAGACCATTAAGAATAGTACCTTTTCGAGGTGAATATTTAATGTTAAAACCTGAAGCGGAAAAATTAGTAAATCATTTAATTTATCCAGTACCTGATCCTGAATATCCTTTTTTAGGAGTTCATTTTACTAGATTAATTAGTGGTGAGCGAGAAGTTGGCCCAAATGCAGTGTTTGCCTTTAAACGTGAAGGATATAAAAATAGCGATATATCACTTAGAGATACTTTAGATTCTATAACATATATTGGATTTATAAAGTTCATTACTCAAAATTTTGCATTCTCAATGAATGAGCTAAGTAGCTCAATTTTTATTGAACAGTTTTTAAAGAAAGCTAAGAAACTAATACCCGATATTAATTCTGATATGTTTGTTAAAGGTAATGCTGGTGTTCGTGCTCAAGCAATGGATGCCAATGGAAAACTATTAATGGACTTTAATATCATACGAAATAACAATCAAGTACATGTGCTTAACGCACCTTCACCAGGAGCAACAGCATCTTTAGCAATAGCAGATTATATATTAAACGAATATTTATAACAATATGGAAAAAAGAAATATAGCCATTGGTCTACCAGCAATGGGAACTGAAGAATGGGAAGCATGTAGAGGTCCAATTGAAAGTGGTTGGATAACACAAGGACCCAAAGTGAAAGAATTTGAAACTAATTTTGCAAAAAGACATCAAGTAAAACATGCATTTGCAGTTAGTAATTGTACAACAGCATTACACCTTGCATTACTTGCATGTGGTGTAGAAGAAGGAGACGAAGTTATTGTTCCTGCTTTTACTTGGGTATCTACAGCTAACGCAGTTAAGTATTGCAATGCAACTCCAATATTTGTTGATATTGATATTAATACTTTTAACATTGATATTGAAAAAATTGCGGAAAAAATAACTTCAAAAACGAAAGCGATTATTCCTGTGCATTTATTTGGACTTTGTGCAGATGTGGATGCAATTAGAACAAGATTCCCTGATTTGAAAATTGTTGAAGATGGTGCTTGTGCAGCTGGTAGTGCTTTAAATGGTAAGCCTGCTGGTGGTTTAGGTGATGTAGGATGTTTTTCTTTTCATCCAAGAAAATCAGTCACAACTGGTGAAGGTGGTATGATTACTACTAATGATGATGAAATTGCTTTAAAAGTTGATAGATTAAGAAATCATGGTGCTTCAATTTCTGAGGAGCAAAGACATCATGGGCCTAAGCCTTATATCTTGTCTGCTTTTGAAATGGTTGGCTATAATTATCGCATGACCGATATCCAAGGTGCTATTGGTGTAGTACAATTGAACAAGTTGGATATGTTTATCGATGAAAGAGATAAATGGGCAAAATATTATGAAGAACAATTAAAAGATATTCCTTGGCTTAGAACTCCTGTTGTTCCTGATGGATACAAACATGGATGGCAAAGTTATGTTACCTACATCGACGAAAGTATATCTCCAATGAAACGTAATGATATTATGGAGTTATTACAACAGAAAGGTATTGCAACTCGCCCAGGAACTCACGCAGTACATATGTTAGATGTATATGCAAATATGTATAATTTAAATCCTCAAGATTTCCCTGGTGCATTTAATGCTGATCAATATTCAATGAGTATTCCTATGCATAATAAAATGACAAAGGAAGATTTTGAATATGTAGTTGCTGCATTAAAAGAAATAAAATAGAACTAATCAATTGTTCGAACTGAGTAAATTCAAGCAATACATTATACAGCTACTTATTATTGCTATAGCGTATAATGTGGTTGCGAGTAAATTTTTATATCGAGTATTTTATTATGCATTCCCTGGCATGTTTTTTAAAGGGAATGCATTAATTGAACGCTTGGGTATACATATTCCGAGTTATGTTCCTTTCGAAAAATTTAGTTTTATACTTTCATCATTAATACAACCCATTTTCTTATGCTTAATCATTCCATTTATTATTGGATTTGTATTAGCTTATAAACTTAGATGGAATGATTTTGATTTCGCTAAGGAATTAAAAATATTTTTTGTTGGTATTGCTATATTGGTATGTTTTACTACCGTATTTTACGGATACAACTTTTATTTTGACCAAGCACACACTATCGACAGATTAATTATTTTGAGCCTATTTGTAGCTTCAATCTATAGACCAGCATATAGTATTTTCTTTTTATTATTTGCATTTACATCTTGGTCTCAAGGGAATTACTTGCTCGGAAATAATTCTATTACGGATGAACGAATTGCTTTTGACTTATTAATTGCAATAGTAATTTTTATAATGATCAGACCGTATTATAAAATAAAGACTTCGGTGTTGATTGTTTTTTTAGCTAGCGTATTTACTAGTTCCTATTATTACTCTGGCCTGGAGAAAATTTACATATCACCACAATATTATAATTGGGCATTAGAAAACGAAACTTGGGTTGGCGTTTATAATATGGCTTTATTTGGTTGGACAAGCCCATTGATTGCAAGTGTTGGTTCAAACATATACTATACCATGTTGAAATTGCAACCCTACATCGGAGTGTTTGTTGTATTACTTGAACTATCAGTGTTGATTCTATTCTTCAATAGAAAAGTATCTATTTCTATTCTTGCACTAATCCTCCTTTTTCATACTACGGTATTTATTTTACTTGGTTTGTTTTTCATCAAGTGGTTTGTGATTGGAGCCTTACTTTTGTGGGTGTTTTATAAAGGGAATAAGGAATTGTTATCAGAATTATTTTCACGTCAGATTCTAGCATGTTCCATACTTCTGCTTTTTGCCATAAATTATTTTTACGAACCATCGCGATTATCATGGTGGGATACAAGATTGTCTAACCATTATCAGTTTTATGTAAATAATGGCAACACAACATACAGATTTTCTATAAATAACTTTGCTCCTTACGATAAATGCATAGGGTTTAACCGACTCCACTTTATGTTTGATAAATCATTTCTTGTGGTTGGAGATGGGATAAGCGACTATACAACACATAATGCATTAAAGACTATAAGTAATATTAGTAATGCTGATTCTTCTCAGAATCGTTATTATGATTCAAAAAGAAGCAAGCTATTTATAGATTTTTTTCAAAGATATTTTTCTAACAGAAATAAACATCTTGAGATGAATATCTGGGAGAGGCTCACTTTCCCTCGACATGTTTGGGCACATTATACGGGTGAAAACAACCATGTTCCAGTTCAAAAAGTAACAATGATACTGAAAGAAGATTTTGTTTCATCTGTTTCTAATTCCTCTGAGATTTATACAGATAGTATTCAAATTAATATTTCAAATTTATAAGATAAGCGACAATGGTATTATTATATATAGATCCGATTTCAGGCAGTGTACTTATACAAGTGTTGTTATCTGGAATATTTGGGGTCATTCTCTTCTTTAAAAGAATTAGAATGGTACTACTTTCCTTCTTCAGTAAACTATTTTCTCGAAAAAAATAATGAGAGATTCAGCCTCTTTTAGAGACAAGTCGGGTTCAGTTTTTTATGAAGGAGATTCAGTCTTTAGATCAATTAATTATTCATATAAAGAACATTACGAATTATTGTTAAGTTCAGGTTTGTATGAGTGTTTAACTAGTAACGGAAGCTTGTTGTCTCATATAGAAGTTGAACATACTGATGAGTTTTATAAAGTAATTAAACCTGAGAAAATTGGATTCATATCTTATCCATATGAATGGTCATTTAATGAACTTAAAGATGCAGCAATACTTACTTTAGATATACAACTACAATCGTTAAAGTTTGGAATGTCACTAAAAGATGCAAGTGCGTATAATATTCAGTTTCGCAAAGGGAAACCTGTATTTATCGATACCCTTTCTTTTGAAAAGTATGAGGAAAATTCAGCATGGAAAGCGTTCGGTCAGTTTACCAAACACTTTCTTGGCCCATTAGTTTTAATGAAGTATACTTCAAATGAACTGAATAAAATTTTAAAAAATTATATTGATGGTGTTCCCGTAGATATTCTTAGTAAGCTATTACCGATCCGTTCGTATTTTAATATCAATGTATTATTAAGTATTCATTTACAAGCCCGGTATATTAAAAGGGCAGAGAAAAATGCTAGCTTAATTCAACAGCCTAACATTTCAATAAAACGATTAGAGGCGATGCTTCTACAATTGAAGCAGTTTATTGAAGGATTGAATCCAAAAAAGGCATCGCATTGGTTCGACTATTACGATACAAATACCTATTTACAAAATGAAGATTTGCAAAAGAAGCAATTGATTGAACTAGCCATAAATGAATATAAACCAGAAAATGTTTGGGATTTAGGTTGTAATACTGGAGTGTATTCAATTTTAGCTGCTAAAGCAAATGCAAATGTAATGGCAATTGATTCTGATCATGATTCAGTAAACGGTCTATATGATTTCGTAAATAAGAATCAATTGAATATTCTGCCTTTAGTGATGGATTTTTCTAATCCAAGTCCGAGTTTAGGCTGGGCCGAAAATGAGCGTAAATCATTTTCCAATCGAGGACCTTCCGAAATGGTTTTAGCATTAGCTTTAATTCATCATTTAAGAATTACAGCGGGAATACCATTTATTGAAATTGCGAAGTGGTTAAATACTTTGGTAGCAAAAGTTCTTGTTATTGAATATATACCTAAAACGGATTCTCAAGTAAGTAGATTGTTATTAAACAGAGAAGATGTTTTTGATGATTATACACTTCAGGAGTTCGAGAATATATTTAGTTCCTTTTTTAAATTAGTTTCTAAGGAACTTATTACCAAATCAGGAAGATTGATTTTTATATATGAAAAGTAGTTCAAATTGGAAGATTAATAAGGTATGGGAAGATAGAATACTTTTCTTGGCACCAATAATTCTACTTTTAATATTCAGTTTACAAGCCAATAGACCTTTAATACGAAAGTTTGGTATACATGATTTTTCCATTTGGAATTCATTACTTGTATTCTCGGCATTGGCATTGGTTAATTTATTTATTAGTTACGTTTCAATATATATACTTAAAAGAAAAGGGTCTGCTGCAATCTTGGCGTTATTCATTAGTTGGGTGGCCTTATACTATGGTTTTTTTATTAAGTTTTTAAAATCATTTTCAAATAATTTCCTATTAAACACATTTTTTTCGATTTCCTATCAAAAAATATTTATAGTACTTATAATTATTGGGATATTCGGAATACTATGGTTATATAAAAAAGATGTCCGAGTATTAGCATTGTTTATATGTTATAGCGCCACATTTTTTTTATTTACAGAGATATATTATACTGTAAAAGAAATATTTTCAGAAAAGAGTATTAGTATAAATTCTCCTACAATATCATATCAGAATATAGGAGAAAAAAAACCAGATATTTACTATTTTATTTGTGATGCTTATACTTCTAATGCGAGCCTTCGAGAATTCGATTTTAACAATATTGCTTTCAAAAATGCTTTACATAAAAGAGGTTTTTATATAGCCGAGAAAAGCAAATCAAATTATCCGATTACTTATCCGTCAATTGCATCGTCCTTGAATATGGGTTATACAAGTTTAGAGAAAGATGAATTGATTCGATATAGTCAAATAAGTTTATTGAAAAGTTTTATTAGAACCAATATACTTTTTGATGTTTTAACTAAACATGGTTATCAAATAATTACTTTGTCTCATTTGTTTCCGAATACTACCTTGCCACCTTTAATTAGACGAGATAGAGTTTATTACTACTGGGAAACTACAAAAAGTAGTGTATACTATTCATTTATATCTAGAGTACTCGATATGTTTTCAAGCTTGAAGGAAAGTAAATGGGAATCGCAATTAGAATCATATAAGTATTCAACTGAATTGCCTAATAAAATAGATTTTGTAGTTGAGAATACCTCAAGTCCAAAATTTGTATATGCTCATTTTATGGCAACACACCCACCATATGTATTTGATTCTACTTGTAAGTTTCAATTTCATGCAGATGATAAACCACTAGCTACAGAGTATGTAGCACAAGTAAAGATCTTAAATAAACAATTATTGAATATAATCGATAGAATTTTAGAAAAGGATAAATCTAATTCTGTAATTATAATACAAGCAGATCATGGAAGCCATCTGTTGAGTGTCGAGGAAACCTTTACAATTCAAAATAATTATTATTTCCCTAATCAGAATTATGAAGGATTATATCAGAGTATAACACCTGTAAACTCATTTAGGATTATACTTAATAAGTATTTCAATCAAGATCTTCCAATTTTAGAAGATAAAACTATACCTGTCAGTTACTAAATAATAGATAATTAAATATTATGTGTGGAATTTTAGGAATATATAATTTAAATAGAGAGCCAATTTCTTTGAATCATTTAAAAGAAATGACACAGAAAATTGCACATCGTGGGCCTGATGGCGAAGGATTTTTCTTAGAAGATCATATCGGGTTTTCTCATAGAAGATTAGCTATCTTAGATGTTTCCCCGAGAGGAGCTCAACCCATGACTTCGAAGGATGGCAATTGGGTGATTACATTTAATGGTTGTATTTATAATTACTTGGAACTTAAACAAGACCTACTTTCAAAAGGTCATTCGTTTGTTTCTACAACAGATACTGAAGTTATTGTAGAGGGTTTAGCGGAATATGGTCCTGTTTTCTTTGAACGTCTAAACGGTATGTTTGCGGTAGGAGCATGGAATAAAAAAGAAGAGACCTTGTATTTGAGTAGAGATCGATATGGAGTGAAGCCATTATACTATTGGTTTAATGGAAAGACTTTAGTTTTTTCTTCAGAAATTAAAGCAATAATAGCTCATCCACAATATTCTATTTCTGTTGATCTTGATGCATTAAATCAATACTTTACTTTTCAGAACGTATTTACATACAATACTTTGTTTAAGGGTGTAACGATGTTACCACCTGCAAACACTGTAAAAATAAACTCATTATCAAGTGAGGTGCTTCATCATTCGTGGTGGGATTACAATTTTACAGAGCCTGATAACAATATGTCATTTGAAGATGCAAAATCTCTTACAAAAGAATATTTTGAAAGAGCAGTTGCCCGACAAATGATTGCGGATGTTCCAGTGGGTTCTTATTTATCGGGTGGAATGGACTCTGGTTCGATAACCGCATTAGCTTCTCGTCACGTAAAAAGATTAACAACATTTACGGCAGGTTTCGACATGTCGGAGGTAACAGGTGTGGAAGCTAATTATGATGAAAGAAGAGATGCTGAATTAATGGCAAATTTTTTCAAAACGGAACATTATGAACAAGTAATTAATGCTGGAGATTTAAGTTGGTCGTTACCACGACTAGTATATCATTTAGAAGATTTGCGAGTGGGCATGAGTTATCCGAATTATTATATAAGTAGGTTAGCATCAAAATTTGTGAAGGTATGTTTACAAGGAACTGGGGGTGATGAATTATACGGAGGATATCCATGGCGTTATTACCGTGTTTATAAATCATTGAACCAGTCTGAGTTTTTTGATCAGTATTATGGATTTTGGCAAAGACTAGTGACCGATGATCAAAAGAACAAATTGTTTACTGATGCTACTTTTAAACAAATTGATTTAAATGCACCACGTCAGGTATTTGAAAAAGTATTTACATTCAACGAAAAACTAAAGTACGATACGCATGAACATCATATTGAAAATAGTTTATACTTTGAAATAAAAACATTTTTACCTGGACTTTTATTAGTTGGCGACAAACTAGCAATGGCAAGTGGATTGGAAGAACGATTCCCATTCTTAGATAACGATTTAGTAGACTTAGCGCAAAAAATCCCTGTTCGTCATAAATTAGGTAATCTTGAAAATAAGAAGAGAATTGATGAGAACGATTTAAAAACGAAGAACAATTTATACAAGGAGTTTGATGATGGTAAAAATGTTCTTAGGAAAGCGATGTTAGATTTCCTTCCGGAAAGCATCATCAATAGAAAAAAACAAGGGTTCTCTGCACCCGATGAAAGCTGGTACAGAGGGGAAAATGCTGAATATATCAAGAAATTATTATTAAGTAACAAAACAATTTCTTCTGAATTTATTAACCCATCTTATATAGAACATATCATTCATGAACATATAGATAAAAGAATTAACCATCGCTTATTAATATGGTCGTTGATGAATTTTGAATGGTGGTGTAAAATATTTTTAAACGGAGAAAAATTCGAATAATGTTACAGAAAGCCTTAAAGAAAATCTTTTTAAAATTAAGATTAAGCAAGAAGAAAAAATTCAATCGTGTTTTACCCATTGCTGAATTGGTTCAGGATAGATGGGAGAAGGCTGCCTTTCTCAATTTTGGTAAAGGAACCTCTGTATACGATTCTTCCTATATTTTTGGTGATGTAAAAGTTGGAGAGAATACATGGGTTGGTCCATTTACTATACTAGATGGATCAGGAGGTTTGAGTATTGGTTCGAATTGTTCAATTTCTGCCGGTGTTCAAATCTATAGTCACGATACGGTTAAGTCGGCAATTTCGGGAGGTGTAGAACCATATGAATATGCTAATACAATCATAGAAGATAATTGCTATATAGGCCCCAATACTATTATTGCGAAAGGTGTGCACTTGAAAAAAGGCACTATTGTTGGAGCTAATAGTTTTGTAAATAAATCTTTTGAAGAAAATTCAAAAATTGCAGGAAGCCCTGCGAAATTAATTCAATAAAAAACATAAAATATATGAATAAGGTTCAAGACTTTTTTAAATCCGATGTAGTAGTTGAAGGGAACTTCATAACTCAAACCGTTAATGATGATCAATTGGAAAACAACCAAGATCAAACGAAAGATATTTTTAGTGAGAAATGGGTAGAAGCAGATGAATACAAAAATATCGACAAATTGTATGAATTTCAATTTGAATGGTTTTTATCTTTGTATGGATTTTCTTCTGAAGATGATCTTAAAAACTATTTAGCGGATAAAAAAGTAATTATAGATACTGGATGTGGTTTAGGTTATAAGGCCGCTTGGTTTGCAAAATTAGCACCACATGCCATTGTGTTTGGTGTCGATATTTCTGATGCAATTTATGTAGCTGCGAAGAACTTTAAAGAATATAACAACTTGTATTTTTTCAAAGGTGATATTGCCAACACAGGCCTAAAAGATGGAGTAGTAGATTTTACCGTATGTGATCAGGTTATTATGCATACTGAAGTGCCAGAGAAGACCTTCGAACATTTATGTAACATAACTTCTAAAAATGGAGAATTTGCATGTTACGTGTATTCAAAAAAAGCATTACCGAGAGAATTAGTCGACACCTATTTTAGAGAGGCTACACATAAAATTCCATCAGATAAAATGTGGGAATTTTCTAGCCAGTTAACGGAATTAGGAAAACGATTATCAGAATTAAATGTAAGCTTTGAAAGTCCTGACATTCCTCTTCTTGGAATAAAAGGAGGTACCTATGATATTCAAAGATTTATTTATTGGAATTTCCTAAAGTGTTTCTGGAAAGAAGATTGGGGATTTGATTTAAGTAAAAGCACCAATTTCGACTGGTACGCTCCAAGCAATGCAAAAAGATTTAATAAAGATGAGTTTTTGAAGATGGCTTCAGATAATTCAATGCAAACAATTTATTTACACGAAGAAGAGGCTTGCTATAGTGGCAGGTTTAAGAAATAATTTTAAAAAAAGATAGTGATGACAACTAAAATGGATGGTCTAAAAATTTGCAGTAAATGTATTTACGATGAAAGAACACCTTCAATAACTTTCGACGAAAATAATGTATGTAATTATTGTAAAATGGTTGATGGTTTGATTGATCAATATCAAACAGGAAAACCTGAGGGTGAAGCATCGATAAAAAAATTAATTGAAAAAATCAAAAAAGATGGAAAAGGGAAGAAGTACGATTGTGTACTAGGAGTAAGTGGAGGTACTGATTCATCATACATGGTATATTGGGCAATCCAAAACGGATTAAGGCCATTAGCCGTACATTATGATAATACATGGAATACTTCTATTGCAACTGAAAACATTCGTAAAGTACTTGGTAAACTAAATGTAGATTTGTTTACCCATGTAATCGATAATAAAGAATCAGACGATATTTTCAAAGCTTTTTTTACTGCTGGAGTTCCTGAAATAGAAGCTTCTACCGATTTGGCATTAGCAGAAACTATGTACAGAGCTGCTGCAAAGTATAAAGTGAAATATGTAATCGAAGGACATTCATTTATTGCTGAAGGAATTACACCATTAGGTAAAAATTATTTTGATGGTAAATACATTAAGTCTATACATGATAAGTATGGTAAAATGAAAATGAAAACCTATCCATTAATGACCTTTTGGCAATTTATGAAATGGACAGTTTTTTATAGGATTCAGAAAATTAGGCCACTTTGGTATATAAATTATAGTAAAGAAAGTGCAAGAGCATTTTTGGAAAAAGAATTTGGATGGGAGTATTATGGTGGGCATCATTTAGAAAATCGAATGACATCATTTTTCCATAGCGTTTATTGTCCTGAAAAATTCAATATAGATTATAGAAATAATAGTTTATCAGCTTCTGTTAGGGCAGGTGTTATGTCGAGAGATGAAGCCATAGAAGAGTATTATCACAAAAAACCATACATAGAAGACGAGTTAGTTAGTTATTTCAAAAAAAGATTAAAATTAACCGACGAAGAATATGATAGAATAATGAAGGAAAAGCCTCATTATTGGTATGAGTTCCCTACATATAAGAAAAGATTTGAAAGATTAAGGCCACTATTTTACATCCTTTTGAAATTCAATTTGGTGCCTCAGTCTTTCTATATGAAGTATTGTTTCCCAGCTAAAATAAATAAGTAATGATTACGATTGTAGATTACGGTATGGGTAATTTAGGCTCAGTCTTAAACATGTTTAAGAAAGTTGGAGCTGCTGCTAAAATTACTTCAGATTTAAATGAGATCACTAAAGCTGAAAAGATTTTACTCCCTGGCGTAGGTTCTTTCGATGCTGCGATGAAAAGGATTTCAGATTCAGGCATGAAAGAAGTACTCGATAACAAAGCCTTAGTTGAAAAAATTCCAATTCTTGGCATCTGTTTAGGAATGCAATTATTAACAGATGGAAGTGAAGAAGGAGTGTTGAATGGATTGGGTTGGATTAAAGGGAAGGCTTATCATTTCAACAACCGAATTGATGATAGTTTGAGAGTTCCACACATGGGTTGGAATGTTGCCACTATTAGTAATGAAACCCAGCTAACTAATAATTATTCGGGAGAGCTAAGATTTTATTTCGTTCATTCGTATTTCGTATTGGCTGAAGATGAAAAACATTCCATGATGAAAACTAATTATGGTTTATCTTTTGATTCTGCTTTGTGCCAAGATAATATTTTTGGGGCTCAATTCCACCCCGAGAAAAGTCACAAATTTGGTATGAATTTATTTCAAAATTTTGCTAAAATATAATGCTTAGAACTAGAGTAATACCTTGTCTTCAATTAATCGATGAGTCGCTAGTTAAGACTGTTAAATTTGATAAGTATGGTTACATTGGTGACCCTATAAACACAGTTAGAATATTCAATGAATTGGAGGTAGATGAATTATGCTTCCTTGACATAAGAGCCTCCGTTGAAAAACGCCCTCCAAATTTTGAAATATTGCATCAGATAGCAGATGAATGCTTTATGCCGCTTTCATTTGGAGGTGGTGTAAGAGATGCTGAAACTGCTAAAAAGATTTTATCTATAGGATTTGAGAAAATTGTTTTGAATACAGCAGCTTACGAAATCAAAAACTTAGTTACCGAAATTGCCAATCATTCTGGCAATCAAAGTGTAATTGGTTCAATTGATGTGAAGAAAAATATGTGGGGGAAATATCAGGTATACATTTGCGATGGTACTAAAAAAATTGATATAGATCCAATCGAATGGGCTCAAGAATTAGAATCATTAGGTGTTGGAGAAATATTAATTACTTCAATGGACAATGATGGAACCTGGAAGGGATATGATGTTGATATTATTTCAAAATTGTCTCAATCTGTACGTATTCCCGTAATTGCAAATGGTGGTGCCGGTAGTATAGATCATATTGAAGATGTTGTAAGAAAGACAAATGTCTCTGCAGTCGCAATAGGTAGTATGGTGGTATATCAAGCTAAAGGACTTGGAGTACTTGTGAATTTTCCAGACAGATCAAAACTAGAATCAATAATAAATTAAAATATGAACATGTTATTAGTTTGTTTAGCTATCATTGTTTTAAACTTTATCTTTCTGTTTAAGCTTTCTGGTTTTTTTGTTGGTAAAGGAAGTGATCATGCATTTTACGATTATTATATTCAATTAATTAAAGAAAACAAGAATCGTTTTTTCTCTTATTTCCCGAATTTTTTAAATAAAACACCTATAACCGACCCTCAATTCTTTTTTGGATTTGTGTCTTACTTTTCTGTATTACAGAAAAAGATGATTAGCCTATTATTAAATCCAATAGTACTTACCATTTTATTTTCAATGGTATTAATTGTTGTTCAACCACTCAACAATTATCTAAATGATAGTTTATTTATTTCGAAATTATTATTGTTGATTGCTTTAACTCCACAGTATTTCCATGGACAGAATTCAAGAATATATGGTTTAAGTGCAAGAGGAGTAGGATTAGTCTTATTCTTTGCATTTATGATGTTTATATATAACTATGAACAAACTGAATCAGGTTATATTTACTTTATTTTAGCAGTAGTATTCGGATATCTCATATGGGGTGTAAGTTTATTTGCACAACAAGCAATCCTTTTCTTTTCATTAGTTTTTTTAGTCTTATTTAATACTTATTCATTAATACTAGCAACAATAACATCACTAATTGTTTTTGTAATAATTCATCCAGGTTATGCTAAAAATTATTTAATTAATAGATGGCGTTACTTAATAATATACGCTAAGTATTTAGCTGATCGATTTATACTTAAACATCGATATAGCGTATGGAGAGATTGGTTTTATGATTTTTGGTTTAAAAAAGAAAAGAAAATTACTACAAAGTTTTCGTATATATATACAAACAGCTTATTTATAATTATTTTTCTAAATCCATTTGTTCCTATTGCATTGTATGGATATTTCAATCCTGTATTAATGTCGAACGAATTATTAAGCAGCCTTTATACTTTTTCCTTAAATATAAATTTAGCTGGTGTAATAATCTTTGTATTGACTTCTTTTAGATTAACTCGTTTTTTAGGTGAGCCTGAACGTTATGTAGAAATTATAATACCATTTAGTGCAATAGCTGGTATTATTACTTTAACTAGTATTGGAAATCAGATTTATGTTAATCTGCTAATTATTGCATTTCTTCTAATAAACATTGTACAGTTATTATTATTTGTCTTCTTAAGAAAATCACACCCACAAGACATTACTGTACTGAAGGACTCTATTGTTGATAAAATTGAAAATTCGATAGAAGATAAATCACAAATCAAGTTTTTTTCAAATAATCAAGATTGGACCAAGTTTTTCCTAAACACTGAATGGAGCTTTATATATTTCTATCCTACAGTTTACGAAATCGGTGGTGTACATATTACAGAATTAATCAAAACATATCCCTTTTTCGATTCAAAAGGTTCAATTCAAATTGTAAAAAACTATAATATAAATTATTTCTTACTCGACTTAAGTTCAGATGTTGAAATTGAAGACTTAAAAAAGTCGTGTAAACAAGTTGAAGAAATTATGTCAGAGGCATCATTTAAATTGTATAGAATAAGTTGGTAAGAAAATTTGCAAAACCATTTATAATCTACGGGATAGGTACTGCATTAGTACGCTTTACTAGCTTACTATTGGTGCCGGTATATACTCGTGTATTCAGTCCGTCGGAATATGGTGTATATGATATTATTACTTCATTCGTAACCTTGCTCTACCTTTTTGGTATGATGCAGTTAGAATCTGGACTAGCTAGATTTTACTATGAGAAAAAAGTAGCTTCAGAGAGAGTAAGTTTAATAAATACCTTGTTTAGTGCGGTTTTAACATTTTCATCCTTATTAAGTTTGGTGGTTGTGATTTTTTCTACAAGCATATCAAACTTAATGTTTCATACCTCAGAATTTAGTTCTTCTATCATGTATTGTGCCTTAACAATACCAGTTTATAATATTTATTCTTTTTTAAGTGTACTTGTTCGATTTGAGGAGAAACCTCTATTGTTTATCATTATTAGCATTGTGCAATTATTGATAATGCTATCATTATCTATACTTCTTGTAGTTGTTTTAAAGATTGGATTGGCTGGTGTATTTATTGGAATCTTGGCTGGTTTTACTGTAGCCTCTTTAATATTAATCCTACATTATCGAAAGGTTTTAGCTTTCGAATTCAATAAAATCATTTTAAGAGAATTAATTCGATTTTCATTGCCTCAAGTTCCTGCAACAATCATAAGCTGGACTAATAACTATGCTAATCGATTTGTTATTGCTTCTTATCTAACATTAGCAGAGAATGGACTTTATTCAGCTGCCTTAAAATTAGGCTCAGTATTTTTATTAATTGATACCGCAATTCGAATGGCTTGGCCTCCATTTTTCTGGAAGCATTTTCATGAAGAAAATCATAGAGAAATATTTCAGAAAGTTTTTAGTCGAATTTTATTAGGCGTATTCTCATGTTTTTGGCTGTATGCATTATTTGCTAAAGAAGTATTTCAATTAGTAACACCGGAAAGTTTTTGGTCTGCAAGTAGCTTATTAGGTGTTATTGGTATTTCGAATGTATTGTTTATGATCACAAATGTTGTTGGTATGGGACCAGATATTGCAAAGAAAACACATTTTAATATCTACTTTTCTTTGTTCGCGCTAATTACTAATTTCACATCATTGTACTTTTTGTTGCCAATTTTTGGATTATTTGCAGTTACGTTATCGGTTCTGTTTTCTAATGCGATTCTACTAAGCTCTTTTTGGCTTTTCTCTGAAAAGGTTTATTATATAGGGTATTCCTTTAAGCTGTTTTTACTATATCTAATAATAAGTATAGCCGTCTGTTTGATGGTATACTATTTTGATATTAGCTTCTTTTTAAAATTATCTGTTGTGTTGGGAGCAATCTCAATTGTGCTCTTAATTTTTAAAGATGTTATTATGCAAACCATCAATTCTTTTAAAACGATTAAACAGTAATGGTAATTATAATTAGTATATTTCTATTTATTTGTTGTCTGACTGCTTACTATAATAATCGAGATTTATTTTCTCCTGTAAAGTTCTATTTTATAGCTCTGATTACTTATTTTTTTGATATTTTCTTGCATCCACAAATTGACGAGGTGTACTATTCTTATTTAATGTATCTCGCTTTTGGATTTATGTTAATTTTTCTTGAAGCAAAAATGCTCGTTAATTTCAATTCTGTTTTAGATAAATTCAGAAAAAGAAATAAGCCAACATTACATAATCCAATAAAAGTTTTTCTAGCAATATTTCTTATTTCTGCAATTCCAATTGGTGCGCAATTATATTTAATTTCATTAATGGGAGGTATTGAGCTGTATGTTATTTCGATGAAATTGCGTGTGGAAGCCTGGATGGGATTGGGGCATATCATTATTTTTAGGGATTTAATGCCAATTATAAATTTAATATTTTTTATAGTATTAATCTGTTTTGATTTTAAACATAAAAAGATTGTTGTTTTATTATATATAATTCATTTAATAATAACACTTAGTATTGGTTTATTATCTGGTTCTAGAAGTGGTGTGTTAAATACATTTTTATTGAATCTAATGATATTTCATTATTTGATAAAGCAACTTAAACCTGGGTTCTTAATTCCATTTTTTATTTTCTTTTTAATTGGTGCAAGTTTTTTAGGTGAGGTTAGAGATTCTTTAAGAATAAACGACGACGATGGAGTTAAGCTAGTTGGTGAGGATTCTGAATTATCAGAAACCTTAGGTAATACTAGCACGTTTGTTTATGGCATCATTCCTTTGAATATTATATACGAAGAAAACTTTACGAATTATCAATATGGCTTAACGTATTTAACTACCATAACAAATTATATACCCCGAAGTATATGGCCAGGCAAACCTGATACAGGAGGTGTTATTATAACAAAGTTTAAAAAGAAAGGTAATTATGAAGGCACCACAAACTATAGTCCTGGATTGATTGCCGAAGGTGTATTAAATTTTGGTTATTATTTAGGCCCCATCATTGCATTTCTCTTTTTAGGATTTATTTCATATTTAGTAATTGGAACTTATCGAAGATTAGCCAGGTATTTACAAAAAAATCTAGATTCAAATTTTTTAAATTTAAACTATAATATAATTATCAGATCTATTTTTTTGTTGATTATTCTTCAGCAAACAATTGGGAATTTAACGGTTGCAGAATCAAATAATATTGGATTCAATTTGTTGAAACAATTAATATTCTTTGCTTTCATAGACATTATTATATTAAGATTGATAAGGTTAAACTATACAAATAAATAAAGTTGAGTAGAATTAGAATTGGAATAGATGCATCAAGCACTAGAGAAGGTGGTGGTATTAGGCATTTAATGGAAATATTAAATAATGTTCACCCAGATAAACATAAATTTGAAGTTATTAAAGTATGGGGTAATCAAAGAACATTAGGAAAGTTGCCAAATTTCCCATGGCTTGAAAAAATTCATGTGCCTATTCTTGAGAAAAGCATATTTCATAGAGTTTTTTGGTGGCTATTTATTTTCGATGGGATACTTCGAAAAGAATGTGATATACTATTAAGCACCGGAGGAACATTTGTAGGTAGATTTAAACCATTTGTAGCAATGTCTAGAAACATGTTGGTTTTCGACCTAAAAGAAAGAGCAAGATATGGTTGGTCAATGAATAGATTTCGTTTAATTGCATTGAATTTTGCTCAAAGCAAAACATTTTTAAATGCTACAGGAATTATATTTATTTCTAAGTACGCACAACGAACAATATCCGAACAGTTGAATTTAAGTAAGAAATATACTAAAGTTATACATCACGGGATTTCGAAAGATTTCTTTGCAGAGCCTAAAATTCAAAAAGTATTCGAGAAAGGTGATCTTATAAAATTATTGTATGTATCTACGATTGATGAATACAAACATCAATGGAATGTGGTGGAGGCTATATATAATCTAAGAGCTAAAGGATTTAATTTGGAGATTGATTTTATAGGGGGTAATGGGTTTGAACCTTCCATGACTAAGTTTAAAGAGTCTATAAAGAAATTTGACCCAGAACATTCATTTATTCATTATCATGGCATGGTTAATCATCACGAAGTAGTTGATTATTATAAGCATGCCGATATTTTTGTATATTCTTCAACATGCGAAAATATGCCAAATATCCTAATCGAGGCAATGTCGGCAGGTTTGCCTATAGCGAGTTCAAATTATCATCCAATGCCAGAATTTATTCAAGATGCAACGGAGTATTTCGAACCAACATCGGTTGAATCTACTCAAGAAGTTTTGGAATTGCTCATAAATAATGCCGATAGAAGAAAAGAGATAGCTGATCGGGCTTATGCTTTAGCAAGTGAATATAGCTGGGGAAAATGTGCAGATGAAACATTTTCTTTTTTAGAAGAAGTATTAAATAAATCAAAAAAATAAATTATTAGAAATGAAAAAACTATTGGTAACCGGATCTTCTGGTTTAATTGGCTCTGAAGTTTGTCTGCATTTCGCAGAATTAGGTTGGGAAATTCATGGTGTTGATAATAATCAAAGAGCGGTGTTCTTTGGTCCTAATGGGGATACTCGTTGGAATCAAAATAGATTGAAAGATTCAATTAAGAATTTTGTCCATCATGAGTTAGACATTAGAGATAGAGAAGGAGTTATAAAGCTTATTGCAGATGTAAAACCAGATGCAATTGTGCACACAGCTGCACAACCTAGCCATGATAGAGCTGCTGCTATTCCATTTGAGGATTTTGACACAAATGCTGTAGGTACTTTCAACTTGTTAGAAGCAACTAGAAGATATAGTACGAGTGTGCCATTTGTGCATATGTCTACAAATAAAGTTTACGGCGATGCTCCTAATGAAATAGAAATGGTTGAATTAGAAACTAGGTGGGATTACGCCGATTCGACATACGAGAATGGTATACCGGAAAGTTTCAGAATCGATCAATGTAAACACTCTTTATTTGGTGCATCTAAAGTTTCTGCAGATATTTCTGTTCAAGAATATGGTAGATATTTTAATATGCCAACAGCAGTATTGAGAGGTGGATGTTTAACTGGTCCTAACCATTCTGGTGTAGAATTACATGGATTTCTAAGTTATCTTGTAAAATGTAATTTGGAAGAAAAAGAATACACCGTTTTTGGTTATAAAGGAAAGCAAGTTAGAGATAATATCCATTCTTATGATGTTGCTAGGTTTATTGAAGAGTTCATTAAAGCGCCTAGAATTGCAGAGGTATACAATATAGGTGGTGGGAAAGATAACACTTGTTCTATTTTAGAAGCCTTCGATATTATTTCTAAAATTAGTGGTAAGCCAATGAAATACAAGTATGATGATACCAATAGAATTGGTGATCATATTTGCTACTACAGCGACTTGAGAAAAATGAAAGCGCATTATCCAGCTTGGGATATTACTAAGTCATTACAAGATACATTCGAAGAGATTTATCAGGCTTGGATAAATAGAGATAACAAATAACGATTTAGAATATTTAAAGAATGAATATTTGGTTAATAACTGCCTTTGAACCGATTCCAAGCGACAATATTCGCTCGATGCGATTTATGGGAATTGCTGATAAACTTATAGACAAAGGTCATAAGTTAACTATATGGACAAGTACATTTACACCACATAATAATAAGCATCGATTTGAACATGATACATTTATTGATTGGAAAGAAAATTATAAGTTAGCAATTCTTAAATCTAAAGGCTATATAAAGAAAATTTCGATTGAAAGGTATTTGGCACATTTAGATTTTGCAAATAGATTAAAAGAGGAATTGCCAAAAGCAGAAAAACCCGATATTATATATATTAGTTTACCCCCAATTGATACTATTGTGGAGGTTGTAAAATATGCTAAGAAGCACAACATCCCAGTGGTTGTAGATATCATAGATCCATGGCCAGATGTGTTTTTAAGGGTATTACCAAATAGTTTGAAGTTCTTGGGAAGAATTATCTTTTTTCCTTTTTATAGACAACTGAAATTTATTTTTTCAAACATACAAGGTGTTGTAGCTATTTCAGATACCTATAAAAATTGGGCTTTAAGTTATTCTAAAAAAAAGATTCCAGCCGAAACATTTTATCCCGCTGTTGAGTTAAAAACAGAGCAGATCAAAGTGAATCAAGATAGCAGTGAAAAAATAAGGTTTGTTTATGCAGGTTCTTTATCTACTTCATATGATGTCGAAACCATTATTACTGCTGCAAAAAAATTAGAAGCACAAGGTATAAGAAATGCTGAGTTTATTATCGCAGGGCAAGGCCCTAAACTTGAAGCTTTGAAGAAACAGGCAGAAGGCTTGAATAACGTTGAGTTTACAGGATTTTTAGGTGGTACGGCATTAAATGATCTTTTGCTTAGTTCGGATATCGGCATTGCTTGTTATGTAAAAAATACATCTCAATCGGTAACCTATAAACTGTTTGATTATTTATCTGCAGGATTGCCTATTATTTGTTCATTGCCTGGTGAGATGACTGAAATTATAAAAAAACATGAGGTGGGATGTTATTTTGAACCAGAGGATTCTGATCAATTAGTAGATGCAATCAAATTGTTTTTAAATAATAAACCTAAAATAAACGAAATGAAAGCCCGTGCGATACAGTTAACAAAAGAAATGGGCTCTTCTGAAATTGTTTACGGCAAACTAGTGGATTTTTTGGAAAAAATCAGACTCTAATATGATAAAAATCATATTTTGATGCATTAAATTATACGTAACTTTACGATGTTTAATTTTAAATAGAATTAATATGTTAAAAGAAATCAAATTAACAAGCCAAAATGAGAAAGAGGCTTGTGAAGAATTAGTTGAAGCATGGAAAAATCCTAATAATAAAGTTTTTGTCATGCGTTCGGAAAGTATCCCGTCTGATATCAAAGCTTATTATGAGGGACTTTTTCAATATTTAGGCACACCAGTTCCATTGGCAGAGGATGTTACCATTGGTGATCGTTCAAACCAACGTTCTGGACAATTGTGGATGGAAGTGAGATATGATCCAAAACACCCAGATGCATACAGACATTCAGCAAATGCTCAACCGTTACATACAGATGCTTCATATGTTTCCAATTATTCGAACGCAACTTGGTTAGCTTGTGTAGCAAATTCCGACGAAGGTGGTGAAACTACTTTTATAGATTCAAAAGACATCGTTAAAGCACTTGAGATTGAAAATCCTGATTTATTAAAACGTGTGCTTAACGTAAATATGCCGCATGCAAGATCAGGTGACTTTAGAACCGATGCTTTGATTGGAAATGATGGAGATGATTATTCAGTAAATTGGAATTTCTATTGTGTCGCTCCAGATGTTGATGATTCATTAAAAGCATTGGCAAATGAATATTTTACCTATTTAACAAATTCGCCTTTAATTAAACAAAAGACAATTGCTGTAAAACTTATGCCTGGTGATGCTGTAACATGGAAAGATAACTATGTATTACATGGTAGAAACTCTTTTGTTGCAAATAAAGAATCAGAGCGTTTTATCTGGAAATGTTCTATTGATATTGGCGTTTTTTAAACTAATTACGTTTGAACAAAAACTTCAAGTTGATTTGTGGTACAATGCGTATGACAAATCAAACAAAAGATATTGATTCTTGGGTTGAGCTATTTATTACCTTACATGAAAATGGGGTAGATACCTTGCATAGTTCAATTGAATATGAAAGTTTTGATTTATTTAAAGAAGTTTTAAAAAAAACTTCACAGAAATCAAAAAGTATCCAATTTAAACATGTTGTAAAACTAGCCGACCCAAGTTTTAACGAGTTACATCAAGGATACAATAGAATTCAAACTAGAATTGAAGAGTATCTGAAACATTTGCATTGTGATCAAATTGAAATGGTTCAATGGATGTGGAGAGCAAATCTTGATGATGATAAGTTAAGAGTTGAAAATTTCAAAAACAGTCTTTCTGAATTGGAGGAAGCTGTGCTAACTATTAAAAAGTTAGGTATCGTAAATAAATTTATGTGTTTCCCTTACTCTCTTGATTTTGGGATGGCTTCATTAGAATCTAAAGCATTAGATGGATATTTTATTTACCGTAATCCCAATGAATTAGAAATGCAATCGCTATTAGAGAAGGCACATGAAAATTCTAAAGAAACCTATGCAATTAGACCCCTTGCAGCTGGTGCCTTAGTTAAGGATTCCGAATGGAACATTAACTCCTTAGTTAAATTCTCTCAAAACCACCCAGGTGTAAAGGGAATAGTGGTAAGTATCTCTTCCGAAAATCATCTATTTGATATTTTAAATAGTTTTTAATACTGAAATATTTTAGCATCTTTGCTAAATATGTCGAGTTATAGAATTATTAAAAGTCTATTAGATAAAGTTACTATCATTACCCTTTTACCATTATTACTTCCCCTATTTATTTTTGTTGCTATTGCCATACGTATAAAACTTGGTAGTGGTATTATATTTACACAATTAAGAGGTGGGTATAAAAACACTCCATTTTTATTATACAAGTTTAGATCGATGACGAATGAGAGAGATAGTAATGGTGATTTATTACCCGATGAAGTAAGGCTTACAAAATTTGGAATTTGGTTAAGAAACACAAGCTTAGATGAACTTCCCAGTTTAATTAATGTATTAAAGGGAGAGATGTCGATTGTAGGCCCAAGACCATTTGTTGCTAAGTATCTTCCTATTTATACTGAGCATCAAAAACAAAGACATAATGTATTGCCTGGTTTAACGGGTTGGGCACAAGTAAATGGAAGAAACTCAATTAGTTGGGAGCAAAAGTTCGAGTACGATATATGGTATGTAAACAACATCAACTTTATATTAGATGTTAAAATATTGTTTGCAACTGTATTTCACGTTGCTCTCTCAAAAAATATTAATGAAGATGGGCACGCCACAGCTTCAGACTTTGAAAAACAAATAAATTCGTAATAAAGTATGGGATTCCTTAGCTATGAAGAAACTCTAAAATTAGGGTTTAAATATGTCGGTAAAGATGTCTTAGTTTCAGATAAAGCTTCTATATATGGAGCTGAATTTATCAGTATAGGAGATTATAGTAGAATTGATGATTTTTGTTTACTATCAGCTTCGGCAGAAGGTGGAATTGAGATCGGAAGATATGTTCATATTTCTGCTTATTCATCATTAGTTGGTAGAGCTAAAATTGAAATGCAAGATTTTTCTGGATTATCGTCGAAGGTTGCAGTATACTCTAGTAGTGATGATTATTCTGGTGAACATTTAACCAACCCAACTGTACCTGCAGAATTTAAAAAAATTGATTCAAGACCCGTGATTTTAGAAAAACATGTTATTGTTGGTACAGGATCTGTAATTTTACCAGGTGTTACCATAAAATATGGCACAGCAGTTGGAGCTTTATCAATGGTATATAAAGATTGCGAAGAACTATCCATATACAGTGGTTCTCCAGCAAAATTACTTAAGCCTAGAAAAACAAATTTTATTGAATTAGAAAAAGAATTAGATCAAAAGTATAACAATAAATAATGGCAACAAAAATATGGCTCTCATCACCTCATATGGGTGGTACAGAAATAAAGTTTGTAAATGAAGCATTTGATACCAATTGGGTTGCCCCATTGGGTCCGAATGTAAATGGTTTTGAAGAAGATTTACAGAATTTTACAGGCGCTAAACACGCCGCAGCCTTAACTTCTGGAACAGCTGCAATTCATTTAGGATTAATTATTTTAGGTGTAAAACCTGGAGATACTGTTATTTGCCAATCATTTACTTTCTCAGCTTCGGCAAATCCTATAACTTATATAGGTGCCATACCTGTTTTTGTGGATTCTGAAGATGAAACTTGGAACATGAGTCCTGTCTTTTTGAGAAAAGCTATTGAATCTGGCATTGCACAAAATCGAAAGCCTAAAGCTATTATACCTGTACATTTATATGGTATGCCTGCTAATATGGAAGAAATATGTGCAATCGCTAAGGAGTACAACATTCCAATCATTGAAGATGCAGCCGAAGGTCTAGGTTCTCATATTAATGGTAAATCATTGGGCACTTTTGGAGAAATCGGTGTTTTATCATTCAATGGGAACAAAATTATTACTACTTCTGGGGGTGGAGCACTTATCTCTGATCATGTCGAACATGTAAATGAAGCAAGGTTCTTGTCTACCCAAGCTAGAGACAACGCACCTCATTATCAACATTCTAAAATAGGCTATAATTATAGGATGAGTAATATTTGTGCAGGTATTGGCAGAGGCCAAATGGAAGTCTTAAACGAACGAATAGCCCAACGTCGCGCTAATTTTGAATTTTACAAAGCAGCATTAGCCGATATTAAAGCAATAAAGTTTATAGACGAAAAGCCAGGTTATTTCTCTAATAGATGGCTTACCACCGTTCTAGTTGATGATACACATACCGGAATTACTAGGGAAGATATTCGACTTGAATTAGAAAAAGATAATATTGAATCACGCCCATTATGGAAACCTATGCATTTACAACCAGTTTTTAGTAAATATGATTTCTTTGGAGATGGAACGTCTGAAAGGTTGTTTGAGCGTGGACTTTGTTTACCTTCTGGGTCTAATCTAACGAAAGAAGACTTAAATCGTGTAGTAAGTATAATTATAAATTTGTATAGCAATTAATTAGCATTTAATAGTTCATTAGTGCCATTATTTTTAACTAAATAATTTATATTTTTTAGTTAAAATAGTTATTACAAGTTCATTAGTATGAAAAACGTTCGTTTACTTATGTTTTTTATTACAAATCTTGCCTTTATAGTAATATTACATTCTCCATTATAATTTTTCGTTTTTAAATTTTCTAAACTTGTAATTCTGCAAAAAAATAATTATTATACTAGCTAAATGGTTGTTTTTGTCAAAAATGCGATATCTTTGTAGATATAGTTAATAAAATGCCTATAATTCAGAAAATTCTAAGTCGCTATGCTGGTAAGTATGCCTCAAGGTGGTTAGTACTTTTTATTGATTTAAGCCTAGTTACTATAGCATATTTAGTTGCATGGGTGGTGCGTTTTAATTTTCAAATAGATCAGATTAGTTTATTTGAAGTAACAAAAAGCTTCTACTTTATTGCAGTTATCTATCTTCTTTTCTTCTTTATTTTCAAATCGTTTGTTGGGGTAATTCGTCATACCAGCATGTATGATACCATCAAAATTATACAAGCTACTTCAGCCGCAGCTATCACTGCTTTTATTGCCTCTTTAGCTTATAAAACATTTATAAGTGATCATACCTATCCAATACCAAGCTCTATTATATTAATACATGCCCTATTAACGATTTTTATGTTGATTTCGGCTAGAATAGTATTTAAAGCTGCTTTTATAACCATTGTAGGAATGGGTGATGGTATAAAAAGAAATGTTTTAATTTATGGTGCCGGACAGTCGGGTATTATTACGCTTAATACTTTAAGTCAAGATTCTCGTTCGGAAGTTAATGTTATTGGATTCATTGATGATAATACATCTAAGATAGGCAAGACACTAGCGGGTATTAAAATCTATTCAGCCGATGAAGCATTAAATGGAATGCTTGATAGAAGAAATATTTCTGAAGTTATTTTATCCATCCAAAACATTTCATCTACACGAAAGGCAGAGATTGTGAACAGATGCTTACAGATGAATGTGCAAGTGAAGAATGTGCCACCTATTTCTCGTT
>JACCDH010850832.1_pt1 | contig 38943 bp, 47 predicted proteins | sample 7442481 | NCBI WGS metagenome assembly JACCDH01 (sample SAMN15323433, study PRJNA562643) | freshwater metagenome | isolation source: river surface water | place: USA:Blue River Watershed | collected 2017-08-15 | reverse complement strand
GCTTCTTTTTTATCCGTTGCAATTCTTGCATTAAAATCAGCTATGCTTTTAGCATTGTCATCAATCTTTTGATTGGTTTCTAACTTGAATTTTTCTACATCTGCTAAGTATGCCGCATTGGCTTCATCCAAATTTTCATTGGCAACTTTAAGTTCCTCTTCCGCTTTTTCTACTTTTTCTGCAGAAGAATTACAGCTAATCAATGCTGTTCCTGCCAATAGTAATAAGGCAGAAAAAATCAAACTTAATTTTTTCATTGTTGTATTTTAAATAGTAAGTATTATAATGATGTGAGGATTTTTTGAAGCTCTTCCTTAGACTTCCCCAATTTTACTTGGAGACGACCCATTAATTCATCATGTTTGCCTTCAACCAATAACATGTCGTCATCAGTTAACATAGCATACTTTTGTTTTAACTTACCTTTTAGTTCTTTCCAGTTTCCTAATAACTCTGTAGTGTTTTTCATTTAGTTTATTTAAATATGAATATTAAAAAACTAAAGGTCAAAGACTTTGTAGCAATATATATTACAGAACTAGTACTAAATGATACATTATTCACAGATTAGCTAAACCTGCTACACTGATTATTCTTCACCCAACTATGTCTATGATGCTACTTTTTAGTTCTCAAAAAAATCATGGCGATAGCAGTAGTTAGGAACCCCATTACAAAAGCTGCAATAGCACCTTGAACAGCATAATTGGCATAATTAAAATTAGCTTCCGCTTCTGCAGTAGTTTTATAATAGCCAATTTCTACTGAACGCTTAATTACATTAGGAAAATATTCCGGGGTAATTATATACGAAGTAATCCATTGTGTTAATGGGCTTATCAAAGCAATTATAATGGATAAAACAACACCAGATAATAATCCTTGTAAATAGGTGATATTCCCATTATAAGTAACTTTCTTCTTCTCCTTTAATGCCAATACCATGACCCAGATGGCGGGTATTGCAAATAAATTGGTTAAGTAAAGATGGTAATCAATATACGTACTGTGTAACCCACTAAGTTTTTCAAGCAGCATCCAAATCAATCCCATAATTGAAAATAGAATTGCCCATTTGAATTCAATTTTAAAACTTTTCATAATCGTTTATTTTTTGTTTGGTAAATGCTGAATAGATTTCATAATAGGTAGTTGAATATGAAAACGAACAGCTAATACTCTAGTTAAGATCACAACAGAAGCTGCAATGATTTCAGTTATTGCGGTTGAAAAATTAAAGTAATGACAAATAAAATAAATAATACCTCCTGCAATACAAGCCAATGCATAAATATCTTTTTGTAATAATAGCGGAACTTCATTTAATAAGATATCCCTAATTACTCCACCAATGGAACCGGTAATAGCCCCCATTACAATACAAACCCAGAATGGAAAATGTGCATCTAAACTTTTAGTGATTCCTACAATAGTTACAAGTCCAAGCCCAATGGTATCAAACAAAAAAAGGGTATTACTCCATTTGAACAGTTTTTCTTTGAAAATCAAAGTGGCCAATAAAGCAACGCCAGTTGTTATAAAATACCTGCTATCCAACATCCAAAATGGGGTAACCCCTAATAGTAAATCTCTAATAGTACCCCCACCAATTGCTGTAGCTAATCCTATGATATAAGCACCTAACCAGTCAACCTGTTTGCCAGAGGCCAACTTGATTCCACTAATTGCAAAAGCAAAAGTTCCGACTAGATCTGGCAAAATGGTAAATAAATTTTCCAAAATAATTTCTACAAAATTTTAATAAGGAATAGAAATTCTATACAACCCTATGAAAAGCAACATACTGTTTAGTTGATTAGTTGTAAATACTTAGCTCTATTCTCCCAAATTATCCAAAGTAAAATCAAGGAAAGTACAATCGCTAAAGGCAAACCACTTAAAGCTACTGTAGCGTGTATACAAACAATTCCAACCATGATAGGGAAAATAATAATGGCGCCTACTGCTCTATATTTTGGGATTAACAACAGAATGCCGCCTACTAATTCAACAACAGCAATTAATGGCATTAACCAAGTAATCTGCATTAAAGCAGAATTCACTTTAACCAATTCAGCCGGTAAATCAGGGGGCACAGGTATATAATTAAAAAACTTATTTAATCCTCCATTAATAAACATTAATGCAAATAAAACAGTTGCAATAGTTAGCATTTTTTGCTTCATAAAGTTGATTTATCCTTGAATATAAAAAAGATAAATCAGTTTGTCAAGTTGTTTGGGCAATTAAAAAGTATAAAGGCATACCAAGGGTAATATTGACTGGAAAAGTAACAGCCAGTGCCATGGGCAAAAATAAACCCGGATTTGCTTTGGGTACAGATAATTTCATAGCTGCGGGAACTGCTATATATGAAGCACTTGCTGCTAAAATGGCAAACATAAATCGATTGGTAATATCTTCCGTTACCCATCCACTTGCCCATGCAAAAAATGCTCCGTTAATTAAAGGAATAAAAAAAGCGAAGAAGAAGGGAAAAATACCGAATGAAAAGAACGCTTTTAATTTTTTTCCACTTGAGATACCCATGTCTAATAAAAAAATCGCCAAAAATCCTTTAAACAAATCATTCGTAAATGGCTTGATACCTTCCGCTTGCTTCGCATTGGCTACAAAGCCGATTAGCAGACTTCCTAAAATAAGTAATACACTTCCATTGGTAAATGAATGCTTAACAACATCCCTTTTCTTAATATCTGTAGCTTCTTCTTTATCAAAAAAGCTAATCAATAATAAACCAACAATAATAGCGGGAGATTCCATTAAAGCCATGATAGCAACCATATAACCATGAACGCCCAACTGTTGAGATTCCAAATAATTGACTGCTGTTACAAATGTTACGGCACTTACAGAACCATAAGCAGCGGCAATTGCTCCCGCATTATATATATTCAATCTTTTTTTAAGAATAAAAAAAGTATAAAGAGGAATGATGATGGAGATGGCTACTCCAAAAAGCATTGACCATGCAATTTCTGTTGTAAAAGTTTCATGTGAAAGTTCTTGACCGCCTTTAAATCCAATGGCAAACAATAAATAAAGTGAAATAAACTTAGATGAATTGGGAGGTATTTCTAAATCACTTTTCAAATAAACTGCTAAAATACCCAACACAAAAAACAGTAATGCTGGATTGGTTAAGTTATCTAATAATAAATTATAATTCATATATTTTATTAACAGGAGCTTTAATTCTAGACTCTTTTATGATGTTTATGGCCCGAGAAATGACTAATGTTTTGATTGTTATTTTCTGATCGATAATTAAATCGGTAAAAATACCGTTGGTCAAAAAATCATTTTGTTGATTTTGAACAACCAATTCAGCTAGCCTTAATTGTTGATATTGAATTGAACGTCCTTTTAAACTAGAGGAGAAGATAGTATTGTAAATATTTTGAACCAATTGTTCGGCTTCTAGTCCAAATGGCTCTTTTGCCAATAAAACTGAATTAAGTATTCTAGAAGAAGTCTCATTCACAAAATAAACGGTCTTTATTTTATTCCTGATGACTTCACCCTTTAGAACTTCAATGAACGCATGGTCATTATAAGGGATAATTGCACCAGGACAAGAAATAAATAAAATATCAGGGCCATATTTCTTTTTTAGCATATTCTCCACTGGTGAAAATGGACAAATAATAAAAAGAATATTACTCATGGGATGAGTTATTTTGGTTTCGGTTTAGAAACAGATGAGTAGTAAATACAGCCATTATTATAGAAACCGAAGAAAACAAGTTACTATAGATGGGATCAACTGAAATAATAGAGAAAACAATGAATAAAGAAACAAATAGGATTCCAACCAAAGATTTAAGCTGATAACTGTTCATGATTTATATTGGTTAGTTAGTTCGGGTGCAAATTTGGTGGTATTTTGCATAAGTTTTTATTTATCTTTACTATAGTATCCATAAGTTATATTTATGAATTACACTTTAAACCAATTGCAGATTTTCTTGAAAGTGGTAGAAACAAACAGCGTAACTAAAGCTTCTGAAGAACTTCATTTAAGCCAACCCGCTGTATCAATACAATTAAAAAATTTTCAAGATCAGTTCGAAATTCCCTTAACAGAAGTAGTTGGGAGAAAACTATATATTACCGATTTTGGAAAAGAAATTGCACAAGCAGCAGATGAAATAATCAATCAGGTATATGCCATTAACAACAAGACTTTGGCATACAAGGGGCAACTCGCAGGCCGCCTAAAAATATCTGTAGTATCAACAGGAAAGTACGTGATGCCCTATTTCTTGACAGGATTCATGAAAAAAAATACAGGCATAGAATTAAATATGGACGTTACAAATAAGTCGAAGGTTATTGAAAGTTTAGAAAAAAATGAAATTGATTTTGCATTGGTTTCAGTCCTTCCAAATTCCATGAATATTGAACAACTAGATCTACTACAAAATAAACTATACTTAGTAGGCATTGATAAACCCAAATTATCAATTAAAGAAATACCCATCATATTTAGAGAACAAGGCTCTGGAACTAGACAAACGATGGAAAGATTTTTTGAAAAAAACCATTTACGTATTCAAAAAAAATTGGAACTCACTTCCAATGAAGCTGTAAAACAAGCTTTATTGGCCGGACTTGGTTATTCAATCATGCCGCTGATTGGCATTAAAAATGAGTTACAAAGCAAGGAACTACAAATAATTCCTACAAAGGGGCTGCCAATTAAAACCAATTGGAGTTTAATCTGGCTAAAAGGGAAAAAGCATTCGCCCGTTTCTTTGGCATTTTTAAACTACTTAAAAAAAGAAAAAACAACTATAACCAAAGATAAATTTAGCTGGTCTGAACAGTATTAACTTGCGAGGGCACCAAGTAGTTTTTATTTTCCTTTATGATTTTATACCCATAATAAATTGCAACTAACCCAATAAATTCAGTTACATATAATACCTCAACATATCCTGCTCTAGTAAAGGAACCGCCAATACCTGGGAGCAACCCTCCTATTGCAATAAAGATATTACCCTTAAATGGAGCTTCTTTAATTCCTTGTTTGTAATATTTATATGCCGAATAAATAGCACCTCCTACTAAAAATAGAAAGGCATAAATATTAATGAGTGGAGAAAAATAACGAACCCATTTCCAAGCAAATACACTCCCAGTTAATTTATTGTTGAACGATTCAGGTAATTCAACTGGAGTTAAAATGACAAAATAAGATGCAACTAAAATTAAAAGTATAAAAAAAGCAGATGTAATATGTGCAAACTGCTTATTCATTAACAAGTATACACTTCCTTGTGCCAATGGATACCCGCCCAATAAAGCCCCAACAATATACCAGTACTTTAAGTTAGTCTCACTCCAACCAAATAAAATATTGATGCTTTCAGATAAAGTGCCCAATCCAAAAGTTAATACCCCTAATGCCCACCAAAGTAAATAGTTCTTTTTCTTTAACTGATAGTGCTTATATATTTCCTGAAAGAAATAAATAGAAAAAATTGTTGTAAAAATGGGGATGTATTCTACCAGATTTTTCATAGTTCAATTAAAACGCGAAATTGAACCAATTGTTAATTGAAAAAGTCAGTGAATTGTAAAATTAAATTTCAACTTTTATTTTTCTTCATTGCCCAATAAATCCAACCTCCCAAGAACCCTAATAAAAAACCGATTGGACCTGTAAAAAAAATTCCAAGTAAAGGCCCAAGATTAGATTCCGGCATAAATATCATAGGACCAATGAAACCACCTAACAGTCCTACTCCCCCAACACTTAACGCTCCTATTAAACAATAAGTAGCAAAAGTATCTTTTAATTGATCTGTTTTATTCCAAATCACTTTGGCAATTAGTATTGCAAAAGCAATTGAAATAAATGGCTTCAAGAAATTAATAGATTTAGGAAATGGTAATATATTTAATATGAAAACATTAGAGAAAATAAATACTGCAATTAAAGTGATTGCAGTTAATATCAATCTTAAAGGTTGTTTCATACTTAAATATAATAAATCAAAGGCTATTTATTAATCATTGGTGAATTCAAGAATATCCCCAGGCTGACAATCTAATGCATCACAGATGGCTTCAAGTGTACTGAATCTAATTGCCTTAGCTTTCCCTGTTTTTAGAATAGATAAATTAGACAAAGTCAATCCTACTTTTTCAGACAACTCATTCAAAGACATCTTTCTCTTTGCCATCATTACATCTAAGTTTACTATAATTGGCATAATTAAACAGTTAAATCGTTTTCAGTTTGAATTTCAACCCCACGTTTTACAATATAAGCTATAACAAATAAGATGGCACACATGAAAAGCCAAACATCTCCGCCTGCCATTCTTAAACTTTGCAAAGAAGGAAGGGGCACACCATTGAAACTTAACCAATCGCAATATCGATTTCCCCAAATAGAGAACAGACCTATTCCGAATGAAAGATAAGCGAGATTAGAAATAAATTTTTCTAAGATTTTATTAAAAGGCTGGCTAAACTGAAAACTGCGATGATGAAATAAGGCTATGATTAAATAAAACATGAATGCCTTCATTATGGAAACAATACACATCAACGTAATGACCGTTATAAAATTCCCTTTATCATAATTGTATAAACCAGACAAATCTGCCTTCATCCAAAAACTTTTGGCAGCTATAGGATTGATGAATATTGCATAAATAGAGTTGAATAGAATACCTCCTGCTTCAATACAAAGGCCAATAAAAATAATCCAGGCAATGATATTGACTGTTTTTAAGACATCTTGGGAATTGATTTTAATCTCCATAATAATTAGTTTTTAATGATTATGGAGCAATATTAATAAATATTTATTGATAAACAATAAATATTTATTAAAGATTAAAAATTAACCTGAGCCTGAATCCTTAATAGATTTCCAGTTTGGAAATTGTTTTGTAAAACAAAATCTTCATAACGCCTACTGGAAATAGTATAATGCATTACTAATTCAAAGTTCCTATTCAATTGCCATTCTGCACCTACTTCTAAATCATTTACTTGATAACTTCTAGCATCTCTTTCATGCTTTTTTCCTCCGCTATAATATTGGTAACGAATAAAGGGAATCAAAGTCTGTTTATTCAGCTTCTTCAAATAACTTACTGTTATATACCCTCCATTCAAAGGTTTCACTTCAATTGAATCAGTTACTTTATTGAACTCAGGTCCACGGCCAACTGTATATTCTGCTTGAATCCCAAAAGGTTTTGGATAAAGTATAACTGAAGTTGCAATTCTTTCATCTACGTAATTCAAATCAGAGATGTATTTAACACCTGTAGACAAGTTAGCCCTCGGAATAACATATTTACCTTTATATGCCTGTATCCCGAGTTCAAGAATTTGATTCTTCAATTCAAAAGGATAACTAAATCTAGAAACAATATGCAATTTATTATTTAACTCTGGATTGTTGGCTGTTTGTCCATTGTAAAGCCCAAATGCAAAAACACCATAATCACCACTTCCCTTTAGACCATCATTTACTAAACTGGAGAATAGTTTTCTTTTTTCTTTGGGTGCCCAATAAAAAAATGCACCAATATCTCGCTCATTGGAAACAGCGCTATTTAATGCGTCATTTCTATCTAAAGGAATACGATTTTGACTCGACTGCATATTCTCGAATCCATAGGGAATTTTACTCTGACCTATTCTAACCCTGTATTCATTGTCTTTATCTAAACCTATATCAAAATAAGCATCTCGAATTTGACCAAAATGAAGTCGATCAGTCGCAGGGCTACTTGCGAAATCGGGTTGAATGTAGAAATAGACGTTTTTGCTTAGTTGTCCATACAAAATAATCCGCATTCGTCTCATAAAAAAGCCCCCATTATTTCCCCATGAACGATCGCATTGCTCACAACCTAAATTAGGGTTAGTCTCTAATAATCGATTATACCTTATTTGACTATAACCTCTTATTGAAAAGCTTTCATACCATTTTACGCTTGCAGGAGCATCTTTTCGGAGTTGTAAATCCAATTGAGCACTTAATATAAAGGGTATAACTAAAAATCCTAAAAACAAAAATCGCATCCAACTTAATTTGACGCAATTATAGGAATATATCTACATTATGTTATCAAATTATTAATTTTTATATAAGTATTTGTAGACTTAAATTAAAATCGTATATCACTTATATATTCTGAATAGCAATCCGCCTTCTTTCTTTCAAATTCTTAAAATGAGAGGGTGTTAAACCTGTCACTCTTTTAAACTGGGTAGAAAGATGAGCAGCGCTACTATAGTTCAATTTATATGCAATTTCGGCGATGTTATCTTCACCAAAAATTAATAGCTCTTTTACGCGCTCTATTTTCAATGCAATCATGAATTGTTCAATAGTGGTTGATTCTACTTCAGAATAAAAATTAGCCAAATAAGTATAACTCAAATTCAATTCTTTACGGAGAAGAACAGAAAACTTTAAATCAGGTTTACCATCAGAATTGTATACATAATCAATCATGATTTGTCTTATTCTTTCAATTAATATGCCTTGTTTTTTCTCAAGTAATTCTAATCCAGCTTTACGCAATTTTGAATTTAGAACAGCTTTTTCTTCCTCTGTAACATCTTGATGCGTGTCTATTTCACCTAAGTCTACTTTATAGAATGGAATTTTCAATTCCACTAACACATCTGTAACTACAACCTTACAGCTAACACAAGCCATATTTTTTACATATATTTTCATAAATAAATTTTGTGTAATGCATGAACCTGCGACACTTTTAAAGTGCGTATTTGCGCCGATATCAAAACAGAACTGTTTGATAATTGCATCTTCAACTAAAGTTCAGGCTAAAAATAGACCAATGGGTCTCGGGTAATATTTGTAAGGATATTACTCAGGAGTTTGATAATTGTCAGTCCGGCAATGGAAGCCGATAAAATTGTTACTGTAATATAACCTAAATAAACCAAAGCAGCTATTTAAATTAGTCAAAGCGAAATCAACTTATAATTTCAAGAGTACTTGATCTACCGCTTTTGCGAAACTAAAATCCAAAGCTGTTAATCCACCTACATCATGTGTAGAGAGTGTTATCCATACTTTGTTATAAATATTTGACCAATTAGGATGATGGTTTAATTGGTCAGCAATTACTGAAACCGATACCATAAAAGCAAAAGCTTCTTTAAAATCGGCAAAGACCAAATCCCTTTCAATAGAGGTTTCATTTAGTTTCCAAGATGGGTCTACTAATTGCATTTGAAGCTCAATTTCTTCTTTACTTAAACAATCCATTATTGACAATTTATTTCAAGATAATCTTTCCTGAAGCCCATTGAGACAGCTGGTCCAATTATTTCTTAAAACACTCCATAACTCCTTCAACAAAATCATAAATAATAATTATATTGTCCATTCAAAACTTGCTATATGAATATAACTACCGGTATTAAATTATCGTTGATGATGTTTCTACAGTACTTTATTTGGAGTGCTTGGTATGTAACACTAGGAACATATATGAGTGAACCTCCTTTAGGTGCTTCTGGTATTCAGATAGGAGCCACTTATGGAGCATTAGCTATTGCTACAATGATATCTCCTTTCTTTGTAGGATTAATTGCCGACCGCTTTTTTGCAGCTCAAAAAATCATGGGGGTATTACATGTGTTGGGTGCAGGTCTTTTATTTATGGCAACCAAAATAACCGATAGTAATATCTTCTATTGGACCATACTTTGTTATTCCTTACTCTACATGCCAACCATTGCATTGAGTAATAGTGTAGCTTTCTCTCAAATGACCGACCCAGGCAAACAATTTCCTTGGATTCGAGTATTTGGTACCATTGGATGGATTGTTGCAGGTGTTATGATAGGTCAAATGGGAATTGAAAAATCTGCTGATACTTTCTATATAGCTGCCGCTGTTTCTGGGGGATTAGGACTGTTCAGTTTCATATTACCCAACACCCCTCCAAAGGCACAAACAGCAGATGCGTCTTCTGCGTTAGGTACAGAAGCTTTTGTATTATTTAAAGACAAATCTTATTTAGTATTTTTCATTGCAGCTATTTTAATTTGTGTTCCGCTATCTTTCTATTATGGTTTTGCTAACCCTTTCTTAAATGAAATTGGCTTCCCGAATGCCGCTTCTAAAATGACATTAGGACAAGTTTCTGAAGCTGTATTCATCTTAGCCATTCCTTTACTATTCAATCGAATTGGCGTTAAGAACATGCTGATCTTTGGTATGTTGGCTTGGGTATTGCGTTATGTATTCTTTGCTTATGGAAATACTGGCGACGCCAACTGGATGCTGTATGCAGGTATTGTACTACATGGTATTTGTTATGATTTCTTCTTCGTTACTGGATATATGTATACAGAGAAAAAAGCGGGAGAAAAAATCAAGAACGCAGCACAAGGATTATTCACTTTTGCTACTTATGGATTAGGAATGGTGATAGGTACCGGTTACTCTGGATATGTAGTAGATGGAGCTAAAACAGCAACTGGTCATAATTGGATGAGTATTTGGATGGTGCCAGCCTACATAGCAGCAGCCGTTCTAGTATTCTTTATTATTTTCTTTAAAGAGAAAAAAGCGATAGCAACTACTTAATATTTTAAAAAATTCATTTCATGCAGCGCATTGCCATGTTAGGTTCCGGCTTTATTGGCCGTTTTTATGCAGACTCTTTGCAAGGATATAGAAGCAGAGATACCATCGTAAGTATTTATTCTAGAAGGGAAGAGAGTGCTCGCAAATTTGCAGAAGACTATCAATGTCATCATTATACAACGGTAATGGAAGAAGCCATTGCTAGAGAAGATGTAGACATTGTATGTATTGCACTTCCCAATAATTTACACGAAGCAGCTGTATTACTTTGTTGTAAACACAAAAAAGCAGTTATGACTACCAAACCTTTGGGAAGAAATGCTGCTGAAGCAAAAAGAATGTTAGAAGCAGTAGAAGCTGCAGGTATTTTTAATGGCTATTTAGAAGACTTGGTATACACCCCCAAATTCATCAAAGCCAATCAAAGTGTACAAGAAGGTGCGTTGGGTAGAATTTTATGGGCTAAAAGCCGTGAAACCCATCCTGGACCACATAGTGAATGGTTCTGGGATATTGAACAAGCTGGTGGTGGCTGTATATTAGACTTAGGCTGCCATTGTGTTGAAATTACGCGCAGCTATATTGGCAAAGACATTAAACCTGTGGAAGTGATGTGTTGGGCCGATACCCAAGTAAAACCCATTGATGCAGAGGACCATGCCATTGGTTTAGTAAAGTATGAAAATGGAGCTATTGGTCAGTTTGAAGTAAGCTGGACATTCAGGGGTGGATTAGATTTGCGTGATGAAGTAATGGGTACAGAAGGAACCATTTGGATTAACTCTTTTTTACGCACTGGTTTTGATATGTTCACTACTGGAAAGGGAGGTGATTATATAGCGGAGAAAGCGGAAAGCAATAGTGGTTGGCTATTCCCTGTTGGTGACGAATTAAATGAATTAGGTTACAACCATATGTTCATGGACATGTTCAATGCCTTAGAAAAAGGAGTTGCCCCCAAAGAAACTTTTTATGATGGCTATGTAGTTAATGCAATATTAGATGCGGCATACAAAAGTGCGAAGTCTAAAATATGGGAGCCAGTTCAATTAGACATTTGGAGAGGCCAAACAGGGCTTTCCAAAGAATCTCATTTAGTTTCTTATGACCAAGATCACTATCTGGTAAAAGAAGAGATGACGCATTATGGCGCTAAGAAGCTCATCTTAAAACATAAGACAACTGGTAAGATTACTGAACAACTACTGAATTAATTTTTTCATTTGCCCATTGGAGAGCAGTTTTCAACTGCTCTTCTCTGGTTAAATGGCTATTGTCTAAAACCACTGCATCATCTGCTTTTCTTAGCGGACTAAATTCTCTAGTGCTATCAATTTCATCACGCATAGCTAGATTAGCCTGTACTTCTTCTTTTGTTATTCCAGGATTTTTAGCTGACAACTCTAGATATCTTCTAGCAACACGAATGGCAGGATCAGCTGTGACAAATATTTTCAGCTCTGCATTAGGGAATACGGTGGTCCCGATATCTCTACCATCCATTACAATTCCTTTTTGCAATCCCATTTTTTGTTGTTGTAATACACCAAATTCTCGAACAAATTGATTCGCAGCCACATCACTCACTAAATTACTCACCCGCATTTCACGTATTTCATTTTCTACGTTTCTTCCGTTCAATAAAATATCACTAGTTCCTGTAGATGAATTATAATCGAATGAAAGATTGATTTGTTTTAATGCCTCCTTAACCGCTGTATCATTAGTATAATCAATAGCATGTTCTATAAAATATAATGTGATGGCCCTATACATGGCTCCACTGTCTATAAAAACATAATTAAGCGCCCTGGCCATTTGCTTAGCCAGGGTGCTTTTTCCACAGGAAGAATATCCATCAAGGGTAATAATTATTTTTTTCATAATTGCTTCTTACCTCAAAGGTAATTAAGAAGGCAATACTACTGTATCAATTACATGAATCACCCCATTACTTTGATACACATTGGCAATGGTTACGGTAGATACGCCACCTTTTTCGTCAGTTAAAATCAACTTTTTACCCTTCATGGTAGCTTTTAAAGTTCCACCAGAAACCGTTTTTAAAGTGGCAGATCCATTGCCCTCTTTAATTAAAGCAGCAATTGCACTTGCATCATATTTTCCTGCAATTACATGGTAAGTCAAAATTTTAGTAAGTGTAGATTTGTTCTCTGGCTTTACCAAAGTTTCTACAGTACCTGCAGGTAGTTTTCCAAAAGCTGCGTTCGTGGGAGCAAAAACAGTGAATGGACCAGCACTCTGTAAAGTTTCAACCAAACCAGCCGCTTTAACTGCAGCCACTAATGTGGTATGGTCAGCTGAATTTACTGCATTGGCTACAATGTTTTTTGAAGGATACATTGGAGCACCGCCTACTTCTACTGTTTTCTCACTCATTTGAGCAGTAGCTACATTTACTAATAATGCAGAAGCAATAACAAAGAACATCTTTTTCATAAATCTGTTTTAAAATAATTGATTGAAATATTTTTTACAGATTCACTTACGAGAGATGATTGCAATTGGTTTGTTAAGGAAAATAAAAAAGATTGGGATAATCAGAAATAATGCCATCCACACCTAATGAACGCAGTTTTTGCATGGTTGGCAAATCATTTACTGTCCATGGAACCAGCTTCATCCCTTTACCCTTGCACTCTTTCACCAATGCTTCAGTTACTAAGCTATGGTGCGGGCTATATACGGAAGGAATAAATCCTAATTCTTGCAACTGCTCAACAAGTGTTTTTTTATTATCATCTTCAATTAAAAGGACGGTAGCTATCGTAGGATATTGCTGATGCAAGTATTGCAAAGTTCTGATATCAAAAGACTGAATGGTTACCCGGTCTACTAAATTTTTATTCTTGATTATAGCAACCAATAAATCTACAAATTCTTTTGGTGCAGGGTGGTAAATATGATCGGTAATTGGTTGAGACTTCGTTTCAATATTATAAAGTGGCAAAGGTTTATTTTTTGATAATGCATATTGATCAGCCGCTTTGATCACATCTAACAATAGCGGTTTTGTAGCAGCCATTTTTTGTTGCTGAGGAAATCTGGGATTCCCTTTTAACCCAACATCATATCGTTGGGTAGCTGCATAACTCATTTTGTAAATATTTAGTTGCTTTTCTTCCGCTTTGCTTACTGCTGTTCCATCTTGCTTGGTTGTTATTTCATGATTAAAGAAGGGTTCATGACTTAAAATAACTTGCTTATCGGCTGTAATTACTGCATCCATTTCTAAAGTAACTGCACCTAAATCAATCGCTTTATACATTGCAGGGATGGTGTTCTCTGGAACCAAACCACGAGCACCCCTATGTCCTTGCCAATCAAACTGCGATAATTTTTGTTGCTGATTCATTTTAACACTACTGCAGCCGCATACACAGATCATACAGCTAATGATATAAATTATTTTCATGAATGACTATTGTTGATTAAGTCTTTTTTTCATTTCTTCTGCAGCCTGCTTTTCTTCGCGGGTACCATTTTCTAATGTTGCCAGAATTTTATTTTGTGTTTCGGCAGACTTATTTTGACTCCATTTAAACACATGTTGTAATTGCGTCACTTTAATTTCAAATGCCACAATCGCTTTCATATTCGATTGAATATACGCTTCACTCATCTGCTTCATTTGAGCCGGAGAAGAAGGATCTTGCTCATATTTTTCAGTCAATTTTTTCAACATAGTATACAATTCGGAATCACCCAGAAACCGAATAATACCGCTTGCATGCACTGCAGAATAATTCCAGGTGCTGGCAGTATTCTGTGGCTCGTAATGCTTGGCACTAATATATGAATGAGGTCCATTGAATATCGCCAACACTTTTTCATTTTGCTCAAAAGCGATCGTATGGGCTTGTTTTCGCATTATATGCGCTTGCAAGTAGAGTTGATTTTCACGAATATCAATCATCACTGGCACATGAGTAGCTACAGGAAATCCATCTTCCCCAATACCACAAATGGTTGCGAATGCATTGGATTCCATAAATGCAACTACGTCTGCTTGTTCTGCTTTTGAAAAATGATTAGTTAAATACATGTGTAATGCAATGTAATACTAATTTGAAATTAAAAACTAAGGCCCAATGAAGTGATTGCTGAAAATAATTGTTGAGTGGGTGTATTAGTTTGCTTAATAAATATTGCATCCCTACTTTGTAAATGCTTGAATTCGACTCTCCATAATAAATGCTGATTGATTGCCCAATCTGCATTCAAAGAAATACCATTCACCCTAAAACCACTTGTAGTTCCCGTATAAATAATTACTCCATTTGGATCTTGATACGACTCAGTTCGCAAAGCAAGCTTCAACTTATTAGTTAATGAATACTGAGCCATTAAAATAGGGGTATACCAAGTTTGTTGCTGGCTAATCCCTTTGGTTTTCTGTATCCCAAGATCAAATCCCGCAATGAACCCTAATCGATTGCTCCATTGATAAATAGCATAAAAATTATGAAAATAGCGCCTAACTCCTACAATACCTGCGGTGGGATTTCCAATATATGAACTACTATTAATGGTCCATTTGCTGTTCGGCTTATATTGAATCTGGTGCCCAAAAGATGGACTGGTATTGCCTTTGAGCATTTGGATACGCTGCCATCCAGTTAACACCAAAGCACTCAAAAACCATTTCTCATTGGGAGAAGTGTAAGATAATTTAGCACCCGTTTCAAAATAAGGAGAATTGTCTGCTGCTATACTTCTGCTCAATGTCCAACAATCTCTTGAAATGGCACTTTCGAATCCGATATGAGAAGTGAATACACCTGCATCTACCCATAAATTAGCCTGCTTACTCATCTTCCAACCTATATTGGCTTCTAATATTTGACGGTAAATGCCCTGTTCTCCTGCATAATTAGCTCGCATATAAGAACCAAATCCTACTGCCAAATTCGCTCTTACCCTATCGGTATTCAAATTGGCTTTGGCAAAAGCTAAATTGATGCTTAGTGCTTTGTTTTCATCGTGACTGTAAACGAATGCAGCATCGTTGTTTGTGACTGGTCCATTGCTATTATACTGATAGTAAACTTCTGCATAGCCACTTAACTGAATAGCTGTTTTTTTTTGCTTGACTGTTGTGTCGCTTGTTTGAGCAACTACGGTTAAACAAATACACCAACTCAGTATGGTGACCAATAGTTTCATTTATACCACTTCAATTAATGAAGTCTGCGGCAAATTTGCATTGCGCATAGCAATATTCCGAACAGTTTGTGCAGTAAAATGTCTAAATGCTTCTTTGGTTAAATCATCATTACCAACCATGGCCGGCACTCCATCATCTCCGCCTTCACGAATGGTTTGAACCAACGGAATCTGACCTAAGAAAGAGAGATCATACTCTTCAGCCAGCTTCCTTCCCCCCTCTTTGCCAAATAAATAGTATTTATTATTGGGTAATTCTGCAGGGGTAAAATAAGCCATATTTTCTACCAGCCCAATGATTGGAACATTGATTTGTGCCTGGCTAAACATGGCAATCCCTTTTTTCGCATCTGCCAATGCCACATTTTGAGGGGTGGTTACAATAACTGCTCCCGTAACAGGAACGGTTTGCATTAATGTTAAATGAATATCTCCGGTTCCTGGTGGCATATCTATCACTAAATAATCTAGATTACCCCAATCAACTTCTGTAACAAATTGTCTGATGGCAGAGCTGGCCATAGGTCCTCTCCATACAACGGCATTTTTTTCATCTACCAACAACCCAATACTCATCAATTTTATTCCAAACTTCTCTAAAGGCACAATCATTCCCTTACCATCTACTTCTTTCATCATTGGCCTTGCGCCTCTAACACCAAACATAATCGGCACACTTGGGCCATAAATATCAGCATCCATTAATCCAACAGAAGCACCACCTTCTGCTAAGGCCAATGCCAAATTTGCGGAGATGGTACTTTTTCCTACTCCACCTTTTCCACTCACAACAGCAATAATATTTTTAACTCCGCTTAATACTTTCTGATCGTCTTTTCGAGTAGATGTAGTGTTTGCAGTAAAGTTGACCGTTACTTTTGCATTTTTGTTTACAAGCAATTTGATGGCATTTTCGCTGGCTCTGCTCATCAAATCTTTCATTGGACATGCGGGTGTAGTCAAAACAATGGTAAAACTTACAGAGTCTCCGTTGATCACTATGTCTTTTACCATGTTGAGGGTAACCAAGTCCTTCCCTAAATCGGGCTCCTGCACATTACTCAATGCTTGTAAAATTGCTTCCGTTGTCATTGTTGCTCAAGTTTTTGTTAAAATAACCGTTGGAACGCAAAGTTAACATCCTAGGACTTTACTTTGTTATGAAATACGGAGAACAAATCAAATTAGTACCTTTGCCCTCCGATAAACCGCAACTGCCTTTATGAATAGATTGATTACACCCTTTTTGATAATGTTGGTTGGGTTAGGTTTCGTGCAAAAGGCAACTGCACAGCAAAATAATCCCTATAAAGATTCAATAGTACAATTGTACGGAGTGGTAATGACCGCTGATAGTTTAAGGGGTATTCCTTCTGCTTCGGTAATTGTTGAAGGGAAAGGGAGGGGTACCATTACCAGTTTTGATGGGGTTTTCTCTATAGCCGTAATGAAAGGGGATCGGATTACTTTCAGTAGCATCGGGTTTAAAAACAATAGTATTCAAATTCCACTTAATTTAGAAAACAATCAATACAGTGTCATTCAATTATTGATTAGTGATACGGCTTATTTGCCAGCCACCATTCTTAAGCCAAGACCAACCAAAGAACAGTTCGAACGTGATTTTTTAAACAATCGCTTCCCGGATGATGCTTATGAAATTGCTCGAAAAAATACCGATGAAGCAACCCGTAGAATTTTATTAAACAGCTTACCTGCTGATGGCAGAGAAGCAGTTAATTTTCAGTTAAGACAACAAACCAATAAATATTATTATGCAGGCCAGGTTCCACCAATGAATATTATGAACCCTGCAGCATGGGCTGATTTTATTACTGCTTGGAAGCGTGGTGATTTCAAGCGAAAAAAATAATTAATTATGTCTTTATTCAACGTTACGGTTATTGGTGCAGGTACTATGGGTAATGGAATTGCACATGTATTTGCTCAGAAAGGATTTAAAGTAGTACTAGTAGATGTACAAAAAGTTCAATTAGAAAAAGCGCTAGCCACCATTGGAAAAAATTTAGACAGAATGGTTACCAAGGGCACTATTTCGGCCGAAGAAAAAGACCAAACACTGGCTAATATTTGCACCAATACTTCGGTTAGTGAAGGAGTAGCTACTGCTGATTTGGTGGTGGAAGCTGCAACAGAAAATGTTGATTTGAAATTAAAAATATTTGCGGAAATGGATGCTGCTGCTCCAGCAAATGCCATTTTAGCCAGCAATACTTCTTCTATTTCAATTACTAAAATTGCTGCTGCTACCAACCGCCCCAACAAAGTGATTGGTATGCATTTTATGAATCCTGTTCCTGTAATGAAATTGGTTGAAATCATCAACGGATATGCAACAGATACTTCAGTTACCAACACCATTGTTGAATTAAGTAAACAATTGGGTAAAGTGCCTTCTGTAGTAAATGATTATCCAGGATTTATTGCCAATAAGGTTTTAATGCCTATGATAAATGAAGCCATCTATTCTTTATACGAAGGTATTGCAGATGTGGAATCGATTGATACCATCATGAAGCTAGGTATGGCACACCCAATGGGGCCATTACAATTAGCAGACTTTATTGGATTAGATGTTTGCTTAAGCATTATGAATGTGTTATACAATGGCTATGGCAACCCTAAATACGCCCCTTGCCCTTTATTAGTAAATATGGTGACTGCTAAAAAATTAGGAGTTAAATCTGGAGAAGGTTTCTATGTGTACACACCTGGTTCTAAAGACTTGGTCGTTAGTCCTAGTTTTAAGAAGTAGTTGAAATTTATAGCGTGTTTCCAAATGCAATCAAATAAATGGCAATAGCGGATAAAGCTATTCCCATCCAATTCAAGAAGGATAGCTTTTCTTTAAATAAGATGGCTGCTACTAATGTGCTGAACAATACAATGCCCATATTATTTACTGGCAAGCTGGCACTGGTTTCCCATGGACTGTCTTGAAGAAATTGTACTAGGCACCATATGGAAAAATAATTGGGAATACCAATACAAATACCTGCTATTACTTGGTCTACTTTAAAAATCAATTGTTTTTTCCAATATTGATAAATTAAAGTAATGGACCCTATTGATGCAGCAGATAAAAAACCAGCAATCAAGAAAGCATTATTGGTTTCCTTGGTAACATAAGATTGTTGCACATGATTAATTAATGCATCTAAAAAACCGCTTCCAACAAATACCAATAAGGGTAATAGTATTTTTTGTAAAAAGGGAATTGGTTGGGCACTATTGATTTCATTTTTTTTAGGATAGCAGGTAAAAATGACCGCTATTAAAGCCAGTGAAATTCCAACTATTTCCCATCCAACCACTTGTTCATTATACAATACAACAGTTAAAATAACAGGAATTATTAAGGATAGTTTATTGGCTACTGATGCAACAGACACTCCCAACTTTTGTGCAGTGATTCCAATCAAATTAAAACTAGTGATGAATAGTAATCCCATAAGCATTGCCCATTTGAACCAAATGGTGTTGAATGAAGCTGTTTCTATCGGAAAAGAACCATTTACCACTGAGCCCGTAAATACGCAAGTGATATAATTGAAAACAATAGCTGGGAATACAGGTATATTTAATTTACCACAAACTTTAAAAGAAAGAAGTAAGTAGCTGGTTAAAACGATGCTGCCTAATAAATATATCATGATTGTGTTCTTCTGTAATAATAAATAATATCTGTTCCTATCTGTTCTTTTTGAATGCTTTGTTCATTCATCAATTGTGGAGCTGGAATACCATTTACCCCATTATGATTGATGGAATATTTCGAATTGATAACTCTTGCTTCATCCCATAATGATTGACTAATAAAGCTTTGTAACAGCTTTGCTCCCCCTTCAACTAAAATACTTTGAATTTGCTGCTGATAAGCATAGGATAAAATGGGTTCAATAAGGTTATCCAATTCGGGCAATTGAATAAAATTCACTGCGCCTTGCGCATCATTCTTAACAGTATTGAACACCCAAGTTGGTTGTTCATCACTAAGCAAATGCAAGGCTGCATTTAATTGTAAACGCCTATCGATGACCATTCTCAATGGATTAGGGCCTGTAGCGAGTCGATTATTTAATTGCGGATTATCGATTATGGCAGTTTGGGTACCAATTAAAATGGCTGTTTCTTCTGAACGCCAACGGTGCACCAGTCTTTGTGTTTGAGCATTACTGATGCTAATTTCTTCTCCTTTCAATCCAATGAAATCATCAGCGCTTTGTGCCCATTTTAATATTATATAAGGGCGTTTGTTTAAATGGAAACAAAAGAAACGCCGATTCAATTCAATTGAATCTTTTTCTAAAACAGGTCCTATCACTTCAATTCCTGCTTGTTTCAACTTTTCCGCCCCTTTTCCATTCACTGCATCAAAAGGGTCCATGCACCCAATGACTACTTTTTTAATCTGATTTTTGATGATTAGATTGGTACATGGAGGGGTTTTCCCATAATGTACACAAGGTTCTAAACTCACATATAAGGTAGCATCTTTAATTAACCCTCGATTGGTTTCTGCTACACTGTTGATGCAATTGACTTCTGCATGTGGTTGACCATATTGCATATGATAACCCTCTCCAATAATTAAATCTTGATAAACCAACACTGCACCTACCATAGGATTAGGTGCTACCCATCCAGCCCCTTTTTGGGCTAGTTGCAAACAACGCTGCATATAGAATTCATGATTGATGGGCATAAGCGTACAAAAATAAACAAATGATGGCTACATTGCAGCATGACCATTAGAGATGCTAAGCAAGCCATTATTGAGGCAATTGAACCTATTTATGACAATAGAGAAGCAGTCAATATTGCTACATTACTGATTGAAGAATTAACGGGACTTAGTAAAATGAATCAATTTCTTCAAAAGCAATCCATTATATCAGACGAAATAATGGAGAAGCTGAATCAAGCAATTATTCGATTAAGCAAGGGAGAACCCATTCAATATATTATTGGAAAAGCTTGGTTTATGGAATTAGAATTGATGGTTAATTCGCACACGCTAATTCCCCGACCTGAAACAGAAGAATTGGTAGATGCTTTAATTAAATATTTGAAGTCTACCCAATACGATAAAGTTCAAATTGTAGAAATTGGTGCTGGTTCGGGTTGCATACCCATATCAATAGCCAAATATTATCCCAATGCAACCATAACAAGTGTAGACATCAGTGAAAATGCATTAATGATTGCTCGTGAAAATGCACAACGAATAGGTGTTGATATTGATTGGAAACAATTGAATTTTTTAGATCAAACTGCATGGAATGAACTCGGTACTTATGATATTATCATCAGCAATCCCCCCTATATCAGAAAAGCTGAAGCCGCAACTATGCATACCAATGTATTGAACTTTGAACCCCATACCGCACTTTTTGTTGAGGACAATGATCCGTTGATTTTTTATAAAGCCATTCAAAACTTTTGCAAAAGTCATTTGAATAAAAAGGGAGCTGTATTTTTAGAAATCAACGAGGGATTAGGAGAAGAAACAGCTGCTTTATTTAATTCCGATTTTAATGTTGAAATTAAAAAAGACATGCAAAACAAAGAAAGGATGATTTTGGCCTATCAATTTTGATCTACCGCCATCACTGGTGTTGCACCCAATTTTTTGATGACTTGCATGATTTTGATTGATGTGCCCAAATGCGAAGTACTGTCTCCATTAATCACAACGGTAGGCTTATCCGTTTCCTTAGATAAATATTCTTGTAATTTACTTTCCAAATTTTCAATGGCAATTGGCTCTGCCCCTATAAAGAGTTGCTGGTCTTTGTTTACACTAATCACCACTGTTTGCTTAGCTTTTGTATCGGCTTTGGCTTTAGGATTAGACACTTTAATCACATTAGGGTTAGCTAATGTTGACACTATTAAAAAGAACAGCAATAGAATGAATAAAATATCATTCAATGCGCCCGTATGCATTTCAGGATGTGTTCTAAATCTCTTTCGGATATTCATATTATCTAGTTGGCTCCTGTAAAATATCCATAAAATCTGCACTTGCAGCTTCCATTTTATTAGCCGTTTTGTCTATTTGAGTACTTAAATAATTATGCCCTACATAGGCAATTAAGCCAATAATTAAGCCAGTTGCAGAAGTGATCATTTTTGTATAAATACCGCCTGCAATGGTATTCAAAGTATACTCGCCAGTGGAAGCGATGCCATAAAACAATTGGACCATCCCAATAATAGTACCCAAAAATCCAAACATGGGAGCAATACCTGCAATTAATGATAATATGTTGAGGTTCTTTTCCATATTATACATTTCCAATTTGCCCACATTTTCCATACTTTTTTCAATTGCATCGATAGGCTTTCCAATTCTTTGCAAACCCTTATCAATCATTTTAGCTACTGGGGTATTGTTGTTTTTTGCATAACTTTTTGCAGCCTGAACATTTCCAGATAATATATGGTCACGAATCACCACCATAAAATTCAAATCAATTTTCCCTGCTTTACGTATTGCCAATAAGCGCTCTGTGAATACATAAATAGCTGCAATCAGTAATGCATAAAGCGGGTACATAATCCATCCGCCTTTTTCTAATAAAGTCCACAATGAAACTTTTTCCGCAGTAGCTACAACAGTTGTAGCTGCTTTTTGCAATGTATCCGATTGTAATAAGTAAAACATGAATTCAATTTAGTTTGCTAATGTAGTAGGTTCTACAAAAGAACAATTAATCGTGCATAAATAATCATTCACTTCGTTAATTAAGAAAGCTTTTACACATAATAATTATTTGCTAGGCCTTTCCATTTCCTTCATTTTCATCATGGCCATGATTTGACGCATATTATCCTGCATACCTTCTGGGCTTCCATCTAAGAAAATGACATTCCCCTTACCAATTTCTGCAAAATTCTTGATTGCTTCTGTCCACATGCTGAACAAAATCACATTGGTATCTAAATTTGCTTGCTTCATCTCTTCTGCAGCTTGGCTCATCCCTTTTGCAACTTCCTGTCTAAACAATGCCACACCCATACCTCTTAGTCTAGCGGCTTCTCTCTCTGCTTCAGCGGCAATCTTAATGGCATTTCCTTCTGCTTCGGCCCCCTTGGTCTTGGTAATTAATAATGCTTGTCCTTCATTTTCAGCTGCTGCCTTTAAGTTATTGCTGGCTACCACCCTACTCATGCTTTCCATAATTACCTGATCGAAAGTGATATCATTAATTTGCAAATCTTGCAAATGGTATCCCCAATCTTCTAAAGATTTATCAATCTGTTGTTTTACATCTTCTACAATTTCCCTACGCAACAACAAAATCTCTGCTTGCTTCTTGGTTGCAACAAATGCGCGTATGGAACCTTCAACCGTTCTAATTAGGGCTTGCATTAAATCTTTTTCAGAAATAAATTTAAAAGCCACATTCTTGATGGTTTGTTCATCTTGATTAATTACCGAATAGAGTAACATGCTTTTAAAATATACATTCGCTTGATCTACTGTTACAGCCTGAAATTCCAATTCAACAGATCTATTCTGAATGCTCACTGTTTTATACACTTGCTCTAGAATTGGAATTTTAAAATTCAATCCTGGCATTAATATTCTTCTATATTTACCAAACATGGTAATGACCGCAATTGTTCCTTGGTTTACCGTTACCAACCCTGTAAATACAATAATCAAGGCAACAATCAGCCACCAATAAGTTAGTAGAAATTGCATAAAAATTAATTTTAATAAAGATAATATCTATTTAGTCAGATTGGCCCCCTTTTCTTCCCATACTTGAACCAATTGAACCAAAACATCCACTGCCCTTTCCATATCAGAAACACCCACCCATTCTTTTTTACTATGAATGGCTTGCATACCCGTGAAAATATTAGCACAAGGGAGTCCCATAAAACTAAGTCTGCTCCCATCAGTTCCCCCTCTAATAGGTTCTTTAATAAAAGGCAAGTTGCATCTTGTGTATGCTTCTTCTGCAAAAGAACTTAAGAAAGGAAATTGGTCAATAATTTCTTTCATATTCCGGTACTGTTCAACTTCAGAAAAACTAACCTGTGCTCCGGGAAATTGATTCACCACCTGATAGGCTATTTGCTTAATCATTTCTTGATGTTCAACCAATTTGGCCGTTTCAAAATCACGAATAATGAATTCGATACTGGCTTTTTCTGCCAACCCCTGTACACTAACCGGGTGAACAAATCCCTGCTTTTTATCTGTCACTTCAGGAGCTAATAATTGTTTGGGTAGTTGATCTAAAATTGCTGCAGCTACTTTAATTGCATTCACCAATTTACCTTTTGCATACCCCGGATGGGCAATCACACCTTCAATATGAATAGTGAATCCATTAGCGCTGAATGTTTCATCTTCAAAAGTTCCCAACTCTCCTCCATCTAATGTATAGGCAAATTCAGCTCCTAATTTTTGTAAATCCAACTGATTGGTTCCTCTACCTACTTCTTCATCTGGTGTAAATAAAATTTTAATTTCACCGTGCGCTATAGATGAATCAAGCATTAAGCATTCAACCAGATTCATGATAATGGCTACCCCGGCTTTGTCATCAGCCCCTAGTAATGTAGACCCACTTGCAGTAATAATATCTTTACCTATATGTTTACTTAAATAAGTATATTCTTTAGGGTCAATAATCATACTTGAATCATCTGGTAGTGCAATGGGTTTACCATTATAAGCTTTATGAAGTATGGGCTTAACATTAGTTCCACTGCAATCTGGAGCAGTATCAACATGTGCACAAAAACAAATAGCTGGAATTGGCTTAGAGGTATTAGAAGGAATAGTAGCATAAACGTATCCATATTCATCCATATGTGCATCCGCAACATTTAATGCTTGTAATTCCTGAACCAATAATTGGCTTAAGTTTTTTTGTTTTGGGGTGGATGGGAAATGGCTGCTCAGTGGATCACTCTGTGTATCTATTTGCACATAACGCATCAATCGTTCAGCTACACTATATTGGGTTAAACCATTCATCTTCTTTTTTCAAGCAAGTTAATATTTGTTGACTCAACTATTGCTTTTCTAAAATTCAATATTTATATTGTAGAAACTAAATTCCCCCCAAATGAAAAAAACACTGATTGCAGCCGTAGTTGGAGGTATTGTATTATTTATGTGGCAATTCCTTTCTTGGACCATTATCAACTTACATGGCTCTTCTCAACAGTACACGCCCAAACAAGACAGCATTTTGCAAGTACTAAAAGCTAACTTAGACAAGGAAGGCGGTTATTATTTACCCTCTGCGCCTCCAGGTACTTCTTTTGAAGGTATGGAGAAACTAGCTGCAGAAAATATAGGTAAACCTTGGGCCAGTATTCAATACCATGCTGCACTGAAATATGATATGGGAATGAATATGGTAAGAGGGCTTATTGCTGATATTTTTATTATTTGGTTATTGTGTTGGATTCTTGCAAAATTGGCTAACAATAATTTCACTACTACATTTACCGCATCCATTTTTGTAGGACTTATAGTTTATTTAAACAGCAGTTATACCGGCCATATCTGGTATCCAATGTTCGATATCAGGGCCTATTTAATTGATGCTATTGTGAGTTGGGGTCTCGTTGGAGTATGGTTAGGTTGGTGGATGAATAGGGAACAGAAATAATCAAATGTTTGAGTGAGATTCACTAAAAAAATAGACCGGCTTGCCGGTCTATTTTTTTAGTTTTTGTTCAATTGAATATCCTGAAATATTCAGCAGGAAAATATTAAGGTGTAATAATGATCGACTTTGGTCCATCTATTGAAACCAATTCTAAATCAAAAATTAATTCTTCACCAGCTAAAGGATGATTGGCGTCTAATACTACAACTGCATCTTTCACTTCTACTATTACAACTGGAAAATTTTGTCCTGAACCGTTGCTCATATTCAATTGCATTCCAACTTCAGGTACCATATCAGCAGGAAATCTGTCTTTAGGAAACTCCATAATCATTTCTTCTTGCTTAGGACCATAAGCTTGGTCAGCTGGGATATTAATGGTTCTTTTTTCTCCAATTACCATTCCTGTAACTCCGTCGTCAAAACCGGCAATTACCATTCCGCTTCCAATTTCAAACTCCAAAGGCTCTCTTCCTTCTGATGAATCAAAAGTATTGCCATTGGTTAACTTTCCGTGATAATGTACTTTTACCTTATCACCTTTTTTTGCTTGTTGCATAAATTATTATTAAGGGGCAAAAGTACTATCCTTCCCGCTTAATATTACCTTTGCGACCAAATATTTTGGCTATGCGTATAGTTTTTATGGGTACCCCTGATTTTGCTGTAGCTTCTTTAGACGCATTGGTTTCCAATGGATTCAACGTGGTTTCTGTTGTAACAGCACCAGATAAACCAGCAGGAAGGGGGTTAAAATTATCCGAAAGTGCTGTAAAACAATACGCCATTTCAAAAGGAATTCCGGTTCTCCAGCCCGTAAAACTAAAAGACCCTTCATTTATAGATGCTTTGAAAGCTTTAAAGGCAGATATACAAATTGTAGTTGCTTTTAGAATGTTACCCGAAATAGTATGGAATATGCCCCCTATGGGAACATTAAATGTTCATGGTTCATTATTACCTCAGTATCGTGGTGCAGCGCCTATTAATTGGGCGGTGATAAATGGGGAAAAACAAACAGGTGTTACCACGTTTAAATTAAAACATGAAATTGATACGGGCGATATTTTATTACAGGAATCGATGACGATTGGTGAGGATGAAACTGCCACTGAAGTTCATGATAGAATGAAAATAATTGGTGCGAATTTATTAGTAAAAACCTTGAAGCAATTAGTAGCAGGGACGATTCATGAAATTCCTCAAGTACTTCATGCTGAAACCAAGCATGCACCAAAAATTTTCACCAAAGATTGCACTATTGAATGGAACCAGTCTGCAGAACAGCTTCATAACTTAGTGAGGGGATTGGCTCAGTTTCCAGGCGCCATAACAGAACTAGATGGAAAAATTTTGAAGATCTATAAAAGTCAAAAAGAAATAGTGGAGCACTCACATGATGTAGGCAAAGTATTCACCGATCATAAAACATATTTAAAGTATAGTTGCAGTAATGGATACTTGCATGTACTAGACCTTCAATTAGAAGGAAAGAAAAGAATGCCCGTTGCCGATTTTTTAAGGGGATATAAACCTGCTTCAAATTAAAGCGCTATTGAATAGCTGCAGCTAAAGTAGCATAATCAACAATGCCTTGTTTTCTCCAAGTTTCCTTCCCATTCTTGAATACGATAAAGGTAGGCAAACCCTCAGAGCGTAATTGTTTCATTACTTCAATATCAATACCTCCATCTACTTTTACTAAGTTAAACTGAGTCCCTTTTTCCTTTTGTAATTGCTGAAGAAGGGGTTCCATTTTAACACATGGCGGACACCATTCTGCACCAATATCAACCAATATGGTTCCTGTTTTTATACTAGCCTTAAATGCAGCTATACTCATTTCTTCTCTTGAAGCTTTTGACTCAAGTGGCTTTCCTTCCATACGCCATGCGGAGATTCCTCCACGTAAATTACTCACATCTGCAAAACCATTTTGCTTCATCCAATTCATTGCTTCTGCACTTCTTACACCCGAAGCACAATAGACCAATACAGGTTTTGACTTATCAATATGCTGTACCCTATCTGCAAACTCTTTTTGATCTAGCCAATTAGCTTGTAAGGAATTATTAAAATGCCCACCTTGGTATTCACCTGCAGTTCTTACGTCTAAAATTTGAATCCCAGGGGTTTTCATTTTTTGTTCAAATGCAGATACGGAAATGGATCCACCTGTTTGGGCAACTGTTTCATTTTCTAATGCTACAGTTGAATGATCACTTGGTGCTGAATTACAAGCAAGCACTAGAAAGAAAACAGCTATACTAAATAAAGACCCTTTCATATTATTGTAAATAAGTGATGGTTACAGAAAAAGGAAGTTCGGTTTTTCCTAAAGCAGCTGCAGTTGCATTGCTTACACGCATCATTAAAGCAGGAGCCCCCTTTATTTCAGGAACAGGCCCTAACACTCTTGCGCAAACTGTTTTATTATCTGCAGTAGTAATTCGAACGATCGTGCCGGGTAAAACATCATTCAATAAAGCGTAAAATTTTCGATCAGAAAATCCACTTACCGACTTAAAAGTACCCACTTCTCCTGCTTTATTAATTTTGTTTTTACTCGCTTCATCCATTGCATAGATTACCCCAAAATAACCTTCATCATTGGGTTTAGGAATATAACGTAAATCTTCTTCAGTAATTCGATATTCGGTTGGAGCAACTTTATTGGCTTCTTTAAACTGATCAACTGGAACAGGGGCAGGTACAATATTAGCTGCTGCTTCTGCATCTTTTTTTGCTCTATCTGCTGCTGCTTTTGCAAAAAATTTATCCGTTTCTGTCAAAGGCTTCATCTCTCCTTTTTTCATTTCACGACTTCCGTCAACGGCTGCATCCATAACATTGGGATCCTTTAATGGTGGATTTTCTACAGGTGCCCCAATCACTGGCGGTTTAACGAAAACTTGGGTGTTGGCTACAGGCGCATCAGCTTTCATTGCAGCCAGCTTTGATCCCCCAATAAAACCAATCACAATGGCTTGTCCATTTTTTAAAACATCCGTTTTTAAATCGTTCCATTCTCGCAAATTGGCCAATGGAACTTTATAATAACGTTGACTAAGTCTATATAGGTTTTCCCCCTTGCCTGCTATATGATAAACTGGTTCACTTGTTGCAAACTCCTGCTGTTGTACCAAATTATCTTCAGACAATGGAATTCTTAATTTTACCCCCAATGGTAAAACTGAATTGGCATTTAAATTATTATATGCAGCAATTTGTCTTGGCGTTGCCCCATAAATTCTGCTTAAAACCGATAAAGTTTCCTTCCCTTTTACGGTATGGTTGATATAAAGGTCTCCAGTAGGTCCAGCTGCAATTAATTTATCTTGCGCTATAACTGCATTTGCACAAAAGAATAATGCAAAAAATAAAAATTTCTTCAGGTACATGAGATTATAAATAGGGTGTAAAGTTAATCTTTTAATATTCTCCATTCAGCAGGATAATAATTATTGATTCGATTGGGTAAAACTTTAACCAATCCTAGTACAACACCTTCAAACTGAACCCAGTTCCAGCCAATGGCAGCATTTTCTGGCATAAAGTTTCCTCTTTTCAGAAAAAGAAGGGCTTGCTCTTTAGTTACCGGTAAAAAACTAAATCCATTTTTGGGTAAAACAGATACTGCCCACTCATGGGACGGAATCAAGGCATTGCCTTTGAATTCGCCAATTTCTATTCCAGCTTTTTTGATATACAATCTACCTGCCAACTCTTGAATATTGGTTAAAAAAGCACTAGGGACTCTTCTTATAGCATTGTTTTGTTTAAAATAGGTTGCTGCGGTGTCGTTTTCAACATAAGGAGCCAATAAAGCTAATTCAGGCTTAGTTAACTTAGTTAAATTGGCTTCTTTTAAACGACCACCAAAAATGGATTGTTGCTGTTTAAATGCTGCCAAATAAAATCCTTCCCCTTTTACTAAATAAGGATAAAATCGATACCCCCAGGCTTGCTTTTGCGGGGATTGAGTAGTCACAATATTCCATGATGATTCTATAGGTACAGGGCATGACTCCATATTCATATTGCTTACCAACCAATCTGCGATTGATTCATCTTCTGCTTCAGAATAAGAGCAAGTAGAATATACGAGTAGTCCATCCTGTTTTAAACAAGGCAATATAGTTGACAAAATGCGTTCCTGTCTTTGACTACAGTGTATTACATTCTGCTCACTCCATTCACTTATGGCTTCGGCATCTTTTCTAAATAACCCACTTCCACTGCAAGGGGCATCTACTACAATAACATCAAAATAACCAACAAAGTCTTTAAAATGATCGGGGTCATTATTAGTGACAACCAAATTAGGCAACCCCCATTTAGTTGTATTCTCCACCAATATAGCAGCGCGAGATTTAATGACTTCATTACTTACTACCAACCCTTCTGAAAAAATAGATGCCAATAAAGTGGTTTTACCACCAGGTGCTGCACATAAGTCTAAAACTTTTAGTCCTTGTTTTGGTCCTGGAATTAATGCGTGAATAGCATGTGCAAGAAACATAGAACTGGCTTCTTGTACATAATATGCTCCAGCATGAAATAGAGGATCCATGGTAAAAGAAGGTCTTTCTTTTAAGTAGAATCCATCACTACACCAAGGCACGGGTGTATCTCTACTATCCATTAACACTTCACTGGGCTTGAAGGGATTTAAACGAATGCTCGTGACTTGCTCACCTGAAGCGTGTACTTCCTCAAAAGCAGCTTTATCAAAGCCTTTTACATTGGCTAAAGAACTAATCAATTGCTTTGGTAAATCCACTATTAGATGGCTTTAATTTCTGCAACTAATTTTTGCAATGCAGCTTTTGCATCTCCAAATAACATGGAAGTTTTTGGCTGAAAAAATAATGCATTCTCAATACCTGCATAGCCAGGCTTCATACTTCGCTTATTTACAATTACTGTTTTGGCTTGTTCAACTTCTAATATAGGCATGCCATAAATGGGCGAAGCTGGATCAGTTTTGGCGGCCGGATTTACTACATCATTTGCTCCTAATATCAGTACTACATCAGTTGTTTTAAACTCATTGTTGGCATCTTCCATTTCTAACAATGAATCATAATTCACATCCGCTTCTGCCAATAATACATTCATATGACCAGGCATTCTTCCTGCAACGGGATGAATCGCGTATTTCACTTCTACTCCTTTTTCTTCAAGCAATTGCTCTAACTCATGACAAATATGTTGTGCCTGTGCCACTGCTAATCCATACCCAGGTACTATCATGACTTTAGTAGCGTAACTCATACAAACTGCTGCATCGCTAATTGATATCTCTTTATAACTTCCTGTAATGGCCTGCTGTTCTCCTTTTGACGAACCACCAAAAGAACCCAATAGCACGTTCATTAAACTTCGGTTCATCGCTTTACACATCAAGATGGTTAATAAAGTACCTGCTGCACCAACCAAGATTCCTCCCGTTAACATGACTTGGTTATCGTATAAAAATCCACCGCAAGCCGCTGCAACACCTGTGAAAGAGTTTAATAGCGAAATCACTACAGGCATATCAGCTCCCCCAATAGGTAAAACAAATAATACCCCATATAAAACAGCAGCAGCAGTGATAAAATAAAACCAATAATAATTCGTAATAGAAATATTATATGTTAAATAAGCAGCAACACCAATGATGGCCAACAATAAAATATTATTTGCAATTTGTTGACCATTAAACGCCAAATCTTTTACTGTTCCATTCAATTTACCCCAGGCAATCATACTACCGGCAAATGAAATCGTTCCAATAATTAATCCGGAAAAAATGATTAACAAGGTTGCGCCATCTAAGCTCCCCGCTGCTGCATACATATTGTCTTGTACCAACATCGGATGGGTTAAATGTTGAAATTCGATGATAGAAATTAACGCGGCACAAGCACCTCCCATACCATTAAACAAACTCACCATTTCGGGCATGGAAGTCATTTTCACTTTTTTTGCTGCAAGTGTTCCAGCAATCGTACCTACTGCTAATCCACCAAAAATCCATCCGTAATTTTCAAGCTTAACACCGTCTTTACTGTATAAAAAAATGGTGCCCAATATAGCAATGGCCATACCAGCAGCTGCAACCCAATTTCCTTTTCTTGCAGTATCAGGATGAGACAACATTTTAAGCCCTACAATAAAACTAACAGAGCCTAATAAGTAACAGAGTGTAAGCAAATTTATTTCCATGTTATTTTTTCTTCTTAAACATTTCCAACATTCTATCAGTTACTACAAAACCACCTACCACATTTAAGGTACCCAATACAACTGCTAAGAAACCAATAATTAATGCCGGTATATCATCCGAGGCTACCTGTCCCATTACGATGATTGCACCAATGATCACCACACCATGTATTGCATTTGCACCGCTCATTAAAGGGGTATGTAATACACTAGGCACACGACCAATTACTTCTATCCCTAGAAATATAGATAGGATTACGATGTAAATGATTTGGATATGTTCTTGTAAATAAGCTAAAAAACTATTCATATAATTTGATTTAAGATGCTAGTAATGATAGAATGCGTTCGTTTATAACAGCTCCATCATGTGCCATACAACAACCTTTTACTATATCATCTTCAAAATTTAAATTAACCTGTCCTTCCTTAGTTAAAATCAATTGTAAAAAATTGAACACATTTTTACCGTAGACTTTACTTGCATCAGCAGGCATATCAGATGCCAACTGACTATTTCCTACTAATGTAACTCCATGTAATTGAATAGTAGCATTGTTTTGAACACCAAACACATTACCCCCAGTAGATGCAGCTAAATCAATCACTACCGCACCTGGTTTCATTAATTTGAGCATATTTTCGTCAATCAATAATGGAGCAGGCTTTCCCTGTAATTGTGCAGTTGCAATAATCACATCTGATTTAGCAACAGAAACAGCTAATCTTTCTTTTTGTTTTTGTTTAAATTCTTCTGATTGTTCTACTGCATATCCACCAGCTGCTGAAGCATCGGCGGCTCCTTCTACTTCAATAAACTTGGCTCCCAAACTCATTACTTCTTCTTTAACAGCAGCCCTAGTATCTGATACTTCTACTACTGCTCCTAAACGTTTTGCTGTAGCTACAGCTTGAAGTCCTGCAACACCAGCTCCCAGCACCATCAATTTTGCCGGAGGAATACTTCCAGCAGCTGTCATGAACATAGGAAAATAGCGTGGCAACAAATCTGCTGCTTTTAAAACAGCTTTATATCCAGCTATATTCGCTTGGCTACTCAATACATCCATAGATTGAGCACGAGTAGTTCGGGGTATCATATCTAAACTAAACACCGAAAACCCTTGGGAAGCCCAATCTTTCATCAATTGGAAATGAAATAAAGGTTGAAAAACACCAATTAATATTGCGCCCTTCTGTGTTTTTGCTACATCTTCTTTAGAAATGCTCCAATAACTCAATAAAATAGCAGCACTGCTTAATAAGGTATTTCTATCTGTAACTGTTGCTCCTGCAGCTATATAAGATTCATTATTTGCAAATGCTCTTGCACCAGCACCGTCTTCAACCATCACTTGAATACCCTGTTTAACCAGTGCAGCCAACTGTTCGGGCAACATAGCTACTCTATTTTCTCCTACGGGTTCTTTAAGGATACCAATTATCATGTATGTAAGTTAATTCATTAAAACTGAACAATAAAATGCTGCTTCTTCTTTTGTTCTTTTCTGAAAAATACCAATCCAATATGAAATAAATCAACTGTTAGTTTTACCGCCTCATCACTTTTCACAGCGCCCCAAACTTGCTCCATTTCTTTACTTTGGTGGATATCCCCAAAAACCACAACTGATTGATCCTTTAGATTGCCCTTTATTAAATTGAAATACTTTAAGGTAGAATCAAATTGATGAGCCTTTTCAATAAAAACAAAATCCAATGATTTATTTTTTTGCAGCACATTCGTCAACGTTGAATCAAAATTTCCCACTACTTGCTCAATATTATTTAGGCCAATATGTTGAAAATGTCGTTCTGCTTGCTTAGCAATTTCAGGTGAACCTTCCATGGTAATGACTAAACTATTTTGATTGGCAGCTGCTAAATAGCTGGTAGTAATACCTAAGGAAGTCCCTAATTCTAAAATGGTGGTTGGTCCAAAATAATTAACCAATCTAAACAAGAGTTGATCAATTTTTTTAAGCTTTAAGGCATACTTAGCTATTGATGCAACTGTTTTTGAATGATTGGAATTTAATCTGGATTCTGGCCCAAAATCAATTACGGAAATGGGCGTATTATCAAATAAGTATTCTTCCCTTGCTGCTTCAATCAAAGGAAAAACATAAAAGTTTCTGTCGTCTGTCAATACTTTATCTATGAGTTCGAATACAAAAGGGGAATGTACTCCGTGGCCTTTTGAATTGGACGACTTAATCCAATAATGTATATAACGTAACCCAAGCTGAAAAGGAGTATACATTATGATTGAATTTGATTAACAGGTAGCCATTTCTTTAACCAAAATAGGGCATATACCAATGAAAACCAACTTAAAAATTGAGCCGACTTACTTATCCAATCTATCAATGCAAAATCAGGTAATTCAGTTATATCTAAATAATACACCATAACGCCTAAGCTAAACCAAAGGCTCTTTCTAAAAAATGGTACAACAAAACAAAGAGGAAGTAAGATTGAAACAAGGGTTCTTATGACAGATTGATCAATATAATTCATCCAAAAATCATTGGTTGATTGTTCACTACTAATGGATCGTAAAAACTGAATAAGCCCAATTAACAAACGTATTTGATACGCTGCATAAATCAGTAATAAGATATTCATTACTTGCAATACACTTTTACTTAATAAGGATTTTATACCCTTAGCATAAACCACAGATGCAATAACCAGAAAGGGAATAAGTAATAAATATAAAAAAGGAATAAGTTGCATATTTATGAACGCTTTTGCCAACACTGAAAACGATATGCAAAAGCATGTTTAGCGTCCGCTTCTTTAGGATCATCCATTGTAAGCTGCCAATGATCAGTATCTAATGCTGGGAAAAAAGTATCTCCTTCTACAATTGCATCCACTCTAGTTAAGTACACTTTATGTGCATGAGGCAATGCGGTTGCATATAATTCTCCCCCACCAATGATAAAAGATTCTTTATAATCATGCTCAGACGCAATCCTTAACGCATCCTCTAAAGAGGAAGCAGTTACTACTCCATCGGCATTCCAATTTAATTGCCTAGTCACTACAATATTTAATCTTCCATTTAGCGGTTTACCCGACAAGGATTCAAAAGTTTTTCTTCCCATGATTACAGGCATTGCCCAAGTAGTTTGCTTAAAAAACTTCATATCGTTGGGCAAATGCCAAAGCAATTGATTATTCAAACCAATGGCATTGTTTGTGGAAGCGGCTACAATGATAGATATAGTCATATTATACTGCAACAGGTGCTTTAATAGCAGGATGGCACTGGTAATTTTCTAATGTAAAATCATTAAAATCAAAATCAAAAATATTGGTTACGGCCGGATTCAATTTCATAGTTGGCAAAGGATAAGGTTCTCTGCTCAATTGTAATTGAACTTGTTCTAAATGATTATTATAAATATGGACATCACCAAAACTGTGAACAAAGTCTCCATATTGCAATCCAGTCACTTGTGCCATCATCATAGTTAGCAAAGCATAAGAAGCAATATTAAAAGGAACGCCTAAAAACACATCTGCACTGCGTTGATACAATTGACAACTCAATTTTCCGTCCGCAACATAGAATTGAAATAAACTATGACAAGGCATTAAAGCCATTTGACTTAATTCTCCCACATTCCAAGCACTTACAATCATTCTTCTACTGTCCGGGTTATGCTTTAGTTGGTTTAATACATCTGTAATCTGATCAATCACTTTTCCATCTGCACCTTGCCAGCTTCTCCATTGTTTACCATACACAGGACCAAGATCGCCATTTTCATTGGCCCACTCATTCCAAATACTAACTCCATGATCGGTTAAATATTTAGTATTGGTGTCCCCCTTTAAAAACCAAAGTAATTCATAAATGATGCTTTTTAAATGCAATTTTTTAGTAGTCACCAAATGAAATCCTTTAGCTAAATCAAAGCGCATTTGATACCCAAAGCAACTGATGGTGCCCGTACCGGTGCGGTCTGTTTTTGCTACACCGTTCGCTAGAATATGTCTTAATAAATCGTGATACTGTTGCATACACAAATTAACAACGAAAAGGCCGCATTTTACGGCCATTCATGCTGCTGTGCAGAAATTGTGATTATTCCACTATTTTTTTTGAATCAACTTATTAAAGCTTAAAAACCACCCCATATTACTTACATGTGTATCAAAGCTCCCAAACTTACCCTGCAAGCTTAGTCCAAAACCAATACTGCCTCTTAAAGAAAATTGATCATACATGGTTTTAAACTCATCTTCAGATCCAGGCCCATAAGTATACCGTAGAATACTAGTCGACTTACTATATACTGCTGGCAAAGCAGCTTGTAGAAAAAAAGCAACAGAATTGCGTTTATTAAATGACAAGTAATAGCGTGTAATAGGAGCAATACCAAAATCTAAGTTGTTATAAATATTTTTCGTGTCAACACTAGGCAGGCCTGGTCCTGGGCCGATCGTAATGGGATAAGTTAAATAACTGCTTCGTTCTGTATGAATACCAGCAATACCCATAACCCCTATCATCCAATTTTGCTGAACGAATTTACCATACATGGGGGCTAATAAAATACCCAGATTGGTATTTCCTTTTGTTATGGAAATATCGGTATAAGAACCCATCATATCTGAGTAAACAGGTGAAATGCCTATACCCCAAAAAGACTTTCCTTTATTAAAATGTTGATAAGCTGATTTCTCGGATTGAGCGTAACTTAATTGTACAAAAACCAACGATAAAAAAAACATCCATCTTTTCTTCATAAACAATTTTTCATATAAGAGTCTATAAAGCAAAGAACTGTTGCACCGTTGATATAAATTTTAAGCCTTTCGTCTGTCTAATTCCTTTTTAATCAAAGACAATTCACGACCGGTTTGTCCTGCTACACTTGAATTTTCCTTAGCTCTTCTCATTAGATATGGAATTACATCTTTGATAGGACCAAAAGGCAAGTATTTACTTACTTTAAATCCTTCTTTTGCCAAATTAAAAGTGATATTATCACTCATTCCATATAACTGTGAGAAGTGTACATGGGGATGATTGTGTGGCAAGTTTTTTTCATGCATTATTTCTGCAGCTAACAAATTGCTTTTTTCATTGTGTGAAGCTATGATAACTGATATATCGTCCAAGTGTTCAAAGCAAAACTTCACCGCTTCATTAAAGTCATTGTCTGTGGCTTCTTTAGTAGGCTGTATGGGAGAACCATAGCCCATTTCATCTGCTCTTTCCCGCTCTTTTTCCATATAAGCACCTCTCACCAATTTGATGCCCAATTTAAATTGTTGTTGCTTGGCAATTTTATAAGACAATTGTAAAAAATGAAGGCGATCGTGTCTATACAATTGAATTGTATTATAAACAATCACTTTTTCTTTATTAAAGACTTCCATCATCTCCATGCATAACCGATCAATTGGATCTTGAATCCAACTTTCTTCTGCGTCAATTAAAACGCCAATATTTTTCTCTGCTGCAATTTCACATATGGTATACATTCTCTCACGCACTCTATCCCACTCAGCTACTTCTTCTTCATGATCGTGTACGCCACTTCTTAATCTTGGTGCCTCATTTAATGTTTGCAACAATGCAAACCGAGCTAAGCCCGTCACTTTAATGCTAATAAAGGGAATATTACTTTGCGTAGCTGCATAATTGATTACTCTGATAAATTCTTCCGTTGCATGATCAAAACTTTCTTCCGACTCTTTGCCTTCTACTCCATAATCTAAGATTACTTGAATACCGTACTTGCCTAAAACGCTTCCAACTGCAGCTGTTTCTTCTAAAGTTTCCCCACCAACAAATTGCTTAAAAATAGTCTTTCTAATTAACCCATTTACCAACGGAATTCCCGTTTTCATGATATAGGGAGTAAGCGTAGTTCCCAGTTTTACAAACCAAGGAAATTCCATGGTTTTAAACAAGAATTTAGCGCCTTTTAGTTCTTTATCGGTCTTGTAAGCAAATGCATTTTGGGTATTGTCAAAAGAAATATTCATACTAACAGATGTTCGTTGAGCAAATATCGGTACTCCATGCTTAAGTATGCAGTATTTAGCTAAAAAACCGGATAATTTTTTTAAATAGCTTGGTGATTAAAAGGTTGTAAAACCATTTCACTTACCACCCCACTAGCAGGTTGCTGACATAAGAACCAAATGGCTTTAGCTGCTTCTTCTGCTACGATCATTTTATCGCGCTGAACCCTCAAATCGATATTATCCCAGAAAGCAGAATCAATTCCTCCCAAGAAGATATTGGTAATTCTTATTTCAGTTCTTTTTAGCTCTTCGCGTATACTTTGCATCATACCTACTAAGCCATATTTACTTGCACTATAAGCAGCTGCTCCTGCCATTGGCACTTTACCCAAAACTCCTGGGATATTGATGATCAAACCTTTTTTTTGCTCTTTCATATTGGGCAAAACCGCTTTTACCAAATAAAAAGCCCCCATTAAATTTACCCGAAGTGTGCGTTCGAATTCCTCACTCGAAAGGACATCCATGGTTTTAATAATTCCAATACCAGCAGCATTAATCAAAATATTAATAACGGGGGTTTGCTGCAAGATTGATTGAACTGTTTGATTTACCGATGCTTCATTGGTAATATCCATCTGAAAACAACGATTTTGCGGGATACCTGCTTGCAAAGCAACTTCCTCAAGTTTGGTAGTGTTTTGTCCGGTTAAATAAACTACCGCGCCACTAGCGCTGACTTGTTTAGCCACTTGAGATCCAACTCCACCAGTTGCACCTGCAATCAAAACTACTTTTCCTTTTAAAGATTCCATTTATTCTTTTTTAGTACAACAAAGCGTAAAGCATTTTGTTGTATGAGTTCGTTATGAAAATTGCCAGCATCGTATTCCCCCATCAATTGTTTCAGGAACATCCTGCCATTGAACCTTCCATTCCAGTTTATTTGGTGGAAGAATGGCTTTTTTTTAAACAGTATCCTTTTCATTTTCAAAAGCTTTTGTTGCATAGGGCCAGTATGCAGCAGTACAAAAATTATTTAGACAAAAAAGGATACACTGTTCATTATATTGATACAACAGAATCCATTTCAAATGTGCTGGAATTAATTCCTTATTTAGCAAAAAAAGAGATTACAGAAATTAGAGTGGTAGATGTAACAGATAACTGGTTAAGTAAAAGATTAGTGCAATCTTGTAAGAAAAACGGAATCAATTTGGCACAATTTAATTCACCAAGTTTTTTAAATACACTATC
>JACCDH011644782.1_pt1 | contig 38980 bp, 32 predicted proteins | sample 7442481 | NCBI WGS metagenome assembly JACCDH01 (sample SAMN15323433, study PRJNA562643) | freshwater metagenome | isolation source: river surface water | place: USA:Blue River Watershed | collected 2017-08-15 | reverse complement strand
CCCAGCGGGCACAGCGAAGAACTGGGCGGCCTACCGCAGCCGCTTCATCGAACCCAAGCGGCTGCAGGCCGGCGTGCAGTTCTGGAACACCCACGACCGCTTGCTGCGCAAAGCCGAACGCACCTACGGCGTGCCCGCCTCCTTGATCGTGGGCATCATCGGCGTGGAAACCTACTACGGGCGCCACATGGGCGGCTTTCGGGTCTTGGACGCGCTGGCCACGCTCAGCTTTGACTTCCCCAGTGGCCGCAGCGACCGCAGCGGCTACTTTCGCTCTGAACTGGAATCCTTGCTGGTGTGGGCTCGGCGAGAGGGGCGCGACCCGCAGCACGTCAAGGGCTCCTACGCAGGGGCCATCGGTTGGCCCCAATTCATGCCCACCAGCATCCTGCGGCACGCCGTGGACTTTGATGGCGACGGCCACATCAACCTCGAGCGCAATCTGGCCGATGTGATCGGCAGCGTGGCGCACTTTCTGAAAAACCACGGCTGGACTCCCGGGATGCCCACGCACTACCCGGTCGACCCCCCAGCGGACCCAGCAGCGCGCGCCGAGCTCTTGGCCCCGGACATCGTGCCCAGCTTCTCGGCTCAGGACATGGCCTCGCGCGGCGCGGTGCTGAGCGACCTGGCGCTGGGACACGAAGGCCCGCTGGCCCTGGTGGCGTTGGAAAACGGTGGTGCGGCCCCGAGCTTCGTGGCCGGCACCAGCAACTTCTACGCCGTCACCCGCTACAACTGGTCCAGCTACTACGCCTTGGCCGTCATCGAACTGGGGCGGGAGGTGCAGCAGGCCCGCAAGGCCCAAAACACCCGCTCGAACAAGCGCTAGGGCACGGCAGGACCCTGCGCAGCAGGCTGGTCATGCCAATGGCGCGGCTGCACAACGCGCCAGCATTGCGGCTGAGCGCCTTGCCACAACAGCGCGCCACACCAGGGTGAGCTGAGCAGGGGGATGCCCAGGTCGGCGTAGCGCTGCACCACGGCCGGCGCCGGGTGGCCATAACGGTTGCGATAGCCCGCCTGGGCCAGTGCCCAGCGTGGCTGAACCGCTTGCAAAAAGCCCTCGGTGGACGAAGTACGGCTGCCGTGGTGGGGCACGATCAAGCCGTCGGCGCGCAAGCCCGGTCCGTCAAATGCGTCCTGCAAGGCCTGCTCCTGTTCGCGTTCAATGTCGCCCGTCAGCAGCAGCGAACGCCCCCGCGCATCTTCCACGCGCAGCACACAGCTCAGAGCATTGGGCTTGGCGGTGCGGGGCTCAAGGCCCCAAGGGTGCAAGACCTCAAACGCAACCCCATCCCATTGCCAGCGCTGCCCACGCCGGCACGGCTGGTGGTGGATCCCCAGCTTCAGCAGGGGGTGCGAGGGGTCCAGGGTGGAACGCAGCCGCGCCACGGGCAGGGCCTTGATCACCGAGGCGGCACCACCCACGTGGTCCAAATCACGGTGCGTCACCACCAATTCGTCCAAGCGACCCACCCCACGGTGGCGCAGGAAGGGCACCACCACCCGGTCGCCCGCATCACGCCCCTCGCCCCACGCCGGCCCCGCGTCCAGCAAGAGGGCGTGGTGCCGGGTGCGTACCAACACGGCCGTACCCTGCCCGACATCCAAACCCCACACCTCGGCCTCACCCCACCCCGGCAGACGTGGGGCTGGCACCAACAGGGGCAGCATCAGCGCCAGGCCGCTCAAGCCCAGCGCGGGGGGGCCGCGCATCAGGGCCAGCCACGCACCCACCAGTGCCAGGCCCAGGGCCCAAGCGCTGCTGCCAGGCACACCCACCACCGCACCCGGCAGGCCCACCAGCGCGGCCATGACCGCGCGCAAGGGCTCGACCACCCAGGGCAACAGGCTCCACAAGGCAGGCCACAGCACACCCAACAGACACAAGGGCGTGAGCACCAAGGTGATCCAGGGCAGCGCCAACCGGTTGCCCCCCACACCCACGACCGACACCTCACCAAAGCACACGGCCGCCAAAGGCGCCAGCCCCACGCTGGTGAACACCTGAACGCGCATGGCCTCCCACAGTGGCCGCACGCGTTGATACAGGCCCCGATAGCCGCCTGGCGCAGGCGTCTCACAGCCATCGGACAGCCCCGGCCGGTGTGTGGGCTGCCCCGTCAAAATCAGCAGGCCCACGGCGGCGAAGGACAACCAAAAGCCCGACTGCCACACCGCCCAGGGGTCGAACACGACGATGGGAGCGGCCGCCCAGATCCACACCACCACCGCCGGCCAGTTCAGCTGCAACGTGCGGGCCAGGCACACCACGGCCAGCATGGCCACGGTCCGCTGGGCGGGCAAGCCCCAGCCGGCCAACAGGGCGTAGGCCAGTGCCAACAGCCAACCCACCCACAGGCCCACCCACGGCGCAGGGCACACCAGGCAAGCCGATGGCCAGCGCCGCCACAGCCACGCCGCCAAAGGCGCTGCCAAGGCGGCGAACACCGTGATGTGGGCACCGCTGATGGACAAGGCATGGGCCACGCCCGCAGCCCGAAACAACTGCCAGTCCTGCGCGTGCACCGACGCCTGGTCCCCAATGGTGAGCCCAGCCACCAAGCCCGCCAGCGCCTCGTCGTGCACATGGGCGTCAATCCGGTCGCGCACCCGTGCACGCTGCCGCTCAAACCAGGCCCAGGCGGTGGCCGGCCCCTCTAGGCGGCGCACCAGGCCCCGATGGCCCATGGCCACCGAACCGGAGGCGCCCAGATCCTGTTCCAAGAACCAGCGTTCAGCGTCGAAGGTACCGGGGTTGAGCGTCCCGTGCGGCCGCTTGAGCGTGACCGGCAACTGCCAGCGCTCCCCCGGCCGTGGCTCGGGCAACGCCGCCGCCACCAGCACGTCCACATGCGCTTCGCGCCACCAACCCAGCCATACCGCGCGGGCCAGCACCTGCACGGGCTCACCGGCCAGGGTGTGTGCAGACTCCACCGAAAACACAAACTGCAAGCCTTGCGCGCTGCGCCGCGGCAAGCCCACCACAGTGCCTTGCACCAACAAGGGCACGCCCTCCCAGGCGTGGGGCAACCTCGCTTCAAGCCGTTGGGCGGTGCGCAAGCCCATGCTGCCCAGCGCCACAAACGCGGCGGCTGCCCCCACCGCGCAGAGCATGGCCAGGCGGCCGCGGACGGCCCAGGCCGCGTGGTGCCGGCACCGCACCGCGCACAACACCACCGCCACGCCCAGCCCCGCACCAGCGGCCACCAGGGCCTGCAGCAAGGCCGCCGACGGCAGGCGCGGCCACAAGACCGGCAGGGCCACGCCAGCCACCCAGCCCATGGTGGACACCACCCCAACGGCGACCCAGCCCTGCGCGTCACCCCAGTTCCGCTTCACAGGCTCAATGTAGGATCTTGTTCGTCTTGTTCATCCCCTCTTCAGAGGCCCCCTCATGACCGCATCGACCATCGCCCAACGCCTGCAAGCACTGGGCATCCAACTGCCGCCTGTGGCCGTACCCGCGGCAGCCTACGTGCCGTTTGTCCAAACGGGCTCTCTGGTGTTCCTGTCGGGGCATATTGCCAAGCGCGACGGCAAGCCCTGGGTGGGCCAATTGGGCGCCACCATCAGCACCGCCGAGGGCCAGGCCGCCGCCCGCTCAGTGGCCATCGACCTGATGGGCACCCTGCAGGCCGCTGTGGGAGACCTGCAGCGCGTCAAGCGGATCGTCAAAGTGATGAGCCTGGTCAACAGCACCGGTGAATTCACGGAAGCCCACCTGGTGACCAACGGCTGCTCGCAGCTGCTGGTGGAGGTGTTTGGCCCCGAGGTGGGGGCGCATGCCCGCAGCGCATTTGGGGTGGCGCAGTTGCCCCTGGGGTCCTGCGTTGAGATCGAAATGGTCGTCGAGGTCTCCACTACTTGATGAGCATCACCCATCGGCGCATCGCCGAGCCGCTATTGGCTGCCCTGCTGGCACTGGGGGCCGTCGGTCTGGCCCTCGTGTCACAACACGTGTATGGCCTGCAGCCCTGCCCTTGGTGCGTGTTGCAGCGCCTGGTGTTCGTGCTGGGCGCGGGCGTGGCCTTGTTGGAGGCCAGCGCCCTGATGGCCCTGCACCGTGGCAGTGGGGGCGCAGGCTCCGGGTTGAGGGTGGGCTGCCAAGCCAGTGCGGGCCTGCGCCTGGTGTTGGCGCTCAGCGGCGCGGCCGCTGCGGGCTGGCAGCACTTCGTGGCAGCCGCTCAAGCGTCGTGCAACCTCACCCTGGCCGACCAAATCCTGGCCATGACCCGGCTGGATGGGCTGCTGCCCGATATCTTCCAGCCCCGCGCCAGCTGTGTAGACGCCAAGGCATGGCTACTGGGTATGCCCTACGAATTCTGGAGCGCGGCGCTGTTCGCTTTGTTGGCCGTTGCGGCGCTGGCGTCTGTGACGCTCACAAGGACATCGAAGGCCTGAGGGCCATGGCGGCGCGCCAGCGCAGCAGGTGGGGATGTTCAGGCCCCGGCTTGACCTTGACGATGCGCGCGAAGTCCACCGCCACCACCGCCACGATATCGGCGATGCTGAACTGGTCGGCCGCCACGTAGTCCCGGCCGTCCAGGCGCTCGTTGAGCCACTGCATGAAGCGCTGCGTGCGCTCGACCCCCCGCTGTGCGAGGGCCGGAATCTGCTCATAGCCATCCGGCCCGGAGAGGGCGCGGCCGGCCATCGCCGGTGAGGCGTTGCGAAAGCCTTCGGCTATGGCCAAGAGGCCCTCGACCTCCACACGCCAGTGCCAGCTGGCGATCTCAGCCTTCTCCACCGCGGTGCATCCCCACAGGGGAGGCTGCGGCGCATGGGCCTCCGCCCACGCCTCGATGGCGGCGTTGTCCGACAGCACCGTGCCGTCTTCCAGCCGCAGGGCCGGTACCGTGCACCGCGGGTTGATGGCGCGAAACGCGGCCCCCAACTGCTCGCCGGCGGCCAGGTTCACCTGTACCGTGTCGTGGCGAATGCCCTTCTCCGCCAAGACGATGCGCGCACGCCGGGGGCTGGGTGCGGTGGAACAGTCGTAGAGGGTGATCATCGGGGTTCCCGTTGAGGCATCGAATGCGAAGGGGTCTTCAGACCAGCGGCGTCACGCGCATGGGCCGCGGGAAGCCCTCGACCTTGCGCCCCTTGCGCGCGCGCTTGCCGGCATGCTGCGCCAGCGTGGCGCCCTGCAGCTTTTCGTCCTTGTCCTTACCGCCTCGGCCCTGGCCCGCCACCCTGAGCGCCCCGGCAAAGGTGCACACCGACACCAGCGGCGTCTTGGCATCCACATCCATGAGCGTCAGGCCACGCCCACCTCCGGGCTGTAACTTCATCTCCTCACGCGCGAACACCAACAGGCGGCCGTCCAACGCCAAGGCCGCCACCGCATCGTGCGACGGCAGCACCTGGGCAGGCGGCAAGATCTGCTCGCCGGGCTCGATGGACAAGAAGGCCTTGCCCGCGCGCTGGCGGCTGTGCAGGTCCGACAGGCGGGCCATGAGGCCAAAGCCACCGGTGCCGGCCAGCAGCAGCACCGTGTCCCCGGGACCGGCCAGGTAGTGTGCGGGCTGCGTTCCGCTCTCCAACTCAATGAAGGTGGTGATGGGTGCGCCATCCCCGCGCCCGCCCGGCAGCGCTGACACAGCCACCGAATAGGCCCTGCCATTGCTGCCCAGGACCACCAAGGCGTCCACGCTGCGGCAGGCAAATGTGCCGTACAGCGCATCGCCGGACTTGAACTGCAAGGCTGCAGACTCAACCTCATGCCCCTTGAGTGCACGCACCCAGCCCTTGAGGCTGACCACCACCGTCACCGGTTCGTCCACCACCCTCACCTCGGCAACCGCCCGCTTGTCGGCTTGAATCAAGGTGCGGCGCTCATCGCCATGGGCCTTTGCATCGGCCTCGATCTCTCGGACCACCGTGCGCTTGAGGGCAGCGGGGGTCGACAGGATGTCCTCGAGCTTTTTCTGCTCTTCGCGCAGGTCCCGCAGTTCCTGCTCGATCTTGATGGCCTCCAGGCGGGCCAACTGGCGCAGGCGAATCTCAAGGATGTCCTCGGCTTGACGATCGCTCAAACGGAAACGCTCGATCAGCGCCGCCTTGGGCTCGTCGCTGTTGCGGATGATGCGGATCACCTCGTCGATGTTGAGCAGCACCAGTTGCCGCCCTTCCAGCACATGGATGCGGTCCAAGACCTTGGCCAAGCGGTGCTGGGTGCGGCGCTCCACGGTCAGCAAGCGGTAGCCGATCCACTCCAGCAGCACCTGCCGCAGACCCTTTTGCGTGGGCCGTCCATCCGACCCCACCATGGTGAGGTTGATCGATGAGCTCGTTTCCAAACTGGTGTGGGCCAAGAGGGTCGACACCAGATCAGCCTGTTCGATGGCACGGCTCTTGGGCTCAAACACGAGCCGCACGGGGGCGTCCTTGCTCGACTCATCGCGCACCCCATCCAGCACGGCCAGGATGGTGGCCTTGAGCTGGGTCTGCTCGCTGCTCAAGGCCTTCTTGCCGGCTTTCACCTTGGGGTTGGTGAGCTCTTCGATTTCTTCCAGCACCTTTTGCGAACTGGTGCCCGGTGGCAGCTCCGTCACCACCAACTGCCACTGGCCCCGTGCGAGGTCTTCAATCTTCCAGCGGCAGCGCACCTTGAGCGAGCCGCGCCCACTGGCATAGGCCGCGCGGATGTCCTGCGGCGAACTGATGATCTGGCCACCGCCCGGATAGTCCGGCCCTGGCAGCAACTCGAACAACTCGTCATCGGCGAGCTTTTCGTTCTTCAGCAGGGCCACCGTGGCCGCCGCCACCTCACGCAGGTTGTGGCTGGGCACTTCGGTGGCCAGGCCCACGGCAATGCCACTGGCGCCGTTGAGCAACACAAAGGGCAGCCGGGCCGGCAGCAGGCGAGGCTCTTCGGTAGAGCCGTCATAGTTGGGGACGAAGTCCACCGTGCCTTCGTCGATCTCTTCCATCAACAAACGCGTGATGGGTGACAGACGCGCCTCGGTGTAGCGCATGGCCGCAGCACCGTCGCCGTCACGGCTGCCGAAGTTGCCCTGGCCGTCGATCAGCGGATAGCGCTGGGAAAAGTCCTGGGCCATGCGCACCAGGGCGTCATAGGCCGCCTGGTCGCCGTGCGGATGGAAGCGGCCCAGCACATCGCCCACCACCCGCGCACTTTTGACCGGCTTTGCGCCATTGGCGCCCGAGAAGCCCAGCCCCATGCGGGCCATGGAATACAAGATTCGCCGCTGCACGGGCTTTTGGCCGTCGCACACGTCGGGCAGTGCACGCCCCTTGACCACGCTGAGGGCGTACTCCAAGTAGGCCCGCTGGGCATAGGCCGCCAGGCCGTCTTCCTCGCCTGGCACATCGGCTGGCGTCAGTTCAAGTTGTTCAGACATGTCGGTGCTCAAGCGCCTTCTTGATCAGGTGTGGTGTTCGACGTCGCGTGGCCTGAGCCCTCAGATGTCCACCTCCACGGCATCACCGTGAAGCTCCATCAATTCACGCCGTGCCGCGGCCTCGCCCTTGCCCATCAATTGGTTGAAGCGGTTTTCGGTCGCGGCGAAATCCAAGCCCCCCAAGTGCACGGTCAACAAGCGCCGCGTCTCAGGGTTGAGGGTCGTTTCCCACAATTGCTCGGCGCTCATCTCGCCCAAGCCCTTGAAGCGGCTGATGCTCCACGAGCCCTCGCGTGCACCCTCCTTGCGCAACTTGTCCAGGATGGCCGTGAGCTCGCCCTCATCCAGCGCGTAGAGCTTGGCCGCCGGCTTCTTGCCGCGGGCCGGCGCGTCCACCCGGAACAGCGGGGGGCGCGCCACATGAATCACGCCGGCTTCCACGAGCTTGGGGAAGTGGCGAAAAAACAGCGTGAGCAGCAGCACCTGGATGTGCGAGCCATCCACATCGGCATCGCTCAAGATGCACACCTTGCCGTAGCGCAGCCCACTGAGGTCCGGCGTGTCATGGACGCCATGCGGATCCACGCCCATGGCCACCGCAATGTCGTGGATCTCGTTGTTCTTAAACAGCAGGTCGCGCTCCACCTCCCAGGCATTGAGCACCTTGCCGCGCAGAGGCAGGATCGCCTGCGTCTCCTTGTCGCGGCCCATCTTGGCGCTGCCGCCGGCGGAGTCACCCTCCACCAGGAAGAGCTCGTTGAGAGACAAGTCGCGGCTTTCGCAGTCGGTGAGCTTGCCAGGCAGCACCGCCACCCCGGAGCCCTTCTTTTTCTCCACCTTCTGTGACGCACGCTGCCGTGTCTGCGCAGCCTTGATCACCAAATCGGCCAGTTTGCGGCCGTGCTCGACATGCTGGTTCAGCCACAACTCCAGCGCGGGCTTGGTGTAAGCCGAAACCAAGCGCAGCGCATCCCGAGAGTTCAACCGTTCCTTGGTCTGCCCCTGGAATTGCGGGTCCAAGACCTTGGCCGACAACACGAAACTGGCCCGCGAGAACACGTCTTCGGGCATGAGCTTGACACCCTTGGGCAAGAGGGCATGCATATCGATGAAGCCCTTGATCGCCCCAAACAGGCCGTCCTTGAGGCCGGACTCGTGGGTGCCACCGGCCACGGTGGGGATGAGGTTCACATAACTCTCGCGCAGCAGCGCCCCATCCTCGGTGAACGCCACGCACCACGCAGCGCCTTCACCCTCGGCAAAGTTCTCGGTCTCGGCCGCTTCAGCAAATCGCTCGCCCTCGAACAGGGGGATCAAGGGCTCAGTGCTCAGGCTTTGCAACAAGTAGTCGCGAAGGCCCCCCTTGTACAGCCAGGTTTGCGTGTCACCGCTCTTCTCGTGGTGCAGGGTCACGGTCACACCCGGCATCAGCACCGCCTTGCTGCGCAAGAGATGCACCAACTCCGCCCTGGGCAACTCCGCGGACTCAAAGTACCGGGCGTCAGGCCACACGCGCACCGAGGTGCCGCTGCGCCGGGCCGCGCCAGCGGCTTGGGCTGCCAAGCCGCTGGCGGGCGGCGCTGCCGCCATCACCTTCAGGGGCTCTACGACATCGCCGCCGGAAAAAGCCAGTGCGGCCGTCTGCCCTTCACGCCAAACCTGCACCTGCAAGCGCTTGGCCAAGGCATTCGTGACGCTGACACCCACGCCGTGCAGGCCGCCGGAGAAGCTGTAGGCGCCGCCCGAGCCTTTGTCGAACTTACCGCCGGCATGCAAGCGTGTGAACACAATCTCCACCACCGGCACGCCTTCATCCGGGTGCAGCCCAAAGGGAATGCCCCGCCCATCGTCGTCCACGGTGATCGAGCCGTCGCTGTGCAGCGTCACGCCTATGCGCCGGCCATGGCCTGCCAGGGCTTCGTCGGCTGCGTTGTCGATCACCTCCTGCACGATGTGCAGTGGGTTGTCGGTGCGCGTGTACATGCCGGGACGCTGCTTGACCGGCTCGAGGCCCTTGAGTACCTTGATCGAGGCCTCGCTGTAGTGGCCGGCTTCAGCAGAGCGGGCCGCCGCAGACTTCTTCGGTGTGGGAGGTGACATGGGCCAAGATTCTAGGCAGGGGCTCCATCGAGCACGGGGCGGCTGAATTCGCGACAATGCCCCGATGACACATCCGACAGGTCCGGCGGGCCCCCTGCTCAGCCTTCGCCAGGTGCTCATTTGCAGCGCCTTGATCCTCACCCTGTCCATGGGCATACGCCACGGCTTTGGTCTGTGGCTGCAGCCCATCACGGTGGAGCGGGCGTGGTCTCGGGAAACCTTTGCCTTCGCGCTGGCCGTCCAGAACATCGCCTGGGGCTTGGCGGGCCCCATTGCGGGCATGTTGGCCGACCGGTTCGGCGCCTTTCGAGTCTTGGTGATCGGGGGCCTGCTGTACAGCCTGGGCCTGGTGCTCATGGCCCTTTCCACGTCCGGTTTGGCCTTCACCGGCAGCGCGGGCCTCTTGATCGGCATGGCACAGGCCGGCACCACCTACGCGGTTGTGTACGGCGTGATCGGTCGCAACGTGGCGCCAGAGCGGCGCAGCTGGGCCATGGGGGTGGCGGCGGCGGCCGGCTCCTTTGGGCAGTTCATGATGGTCCCGGTGGAAAGCGGGCTGATCGGCTCGATCGGCTGGCAGATGGCCTTGTTCGCCCTGGGTGCAGCCGCCTTGGCCATCATCCCGCTGTCCCTTGGCCTGCGCGAACCCGCCAGCGCGACCGCCAGCCAGCCCGGCCAGCAAAGCATCGGCCAGGCGCTCAAGGAAGCCTTTGGCTACGGCAGCTTCAACTGGCTCATGGCCGGGTACTTCGTGTGCGGCTTTCAGGTCGTGTTCATCGGGGTGCACCTGCCCAGTTACCTCAAGGACCAGGGCATGGGCCCGGATGTGGCCGCCACCGCCTTGGCCCTGATCGGGCTGTTCAATGTGCTGGGCACCTACGGCTCGGGGGTTCTGGGTCAAAACCTGCCCCGCAAGTGGATCCTGTCAAGCATCTACGGCCTGCGGTCCGTGGCCATTGTCCTGTTCCTGTGGGCTCCGCTGACCACCACCAGCGTGTACCTCTTCGCCTCGGTCATGGGCTTGTTGTGGCTGTCCACCGTGCCCCCCACCAACGCCGTCATCGCCCAAATCTTCGGGGTGCGCTACCTGTCAATGTTGGGCGGTTTTGTGTTCCTGTCGCACCAGGTGGGTTCCTTCCTGGGCGTTTGGATGGGTGGCCTGCTGTACGACGCCACCGGCGCCTATGACGTGGTGTGGTGGATTGCGGTGGCCCTGGGCGTTTTTGCAGCCCTGGCCAATGTGCCGGTGCGCGACGCCCCGATCGCGCGGCCGGCCCCTCAGGTGCAAACGGCTTGAGCCTGACCAGCCGCATCCTGTGGGGGCTCTTGGCCCTGTGCGCGTGTGCGACGGTGTTCCTGGCCTGGATGAACCCGCACCTGGCGCTGGAGGTGGCCAGCCTCGTTCGCAGCTGCTTTTAGGGGGCTTCGCCATGCACGGTACCGGTGAAGCATCGGATTGGATCCAGCGGTTCAGCCACTTGGTGCCACGTGGCGCTCGGGTGCTCGACGTGGCCAGCGGTGCGGGTCGGCACAGCCGATGGTTTGCCGCGCGGGGCGCCGCTGTCACCGCCGTGGACCGCGACGCCGCCGCCCTGCAAGGGCTCGAGGCCGTGGCCCGCGTGGTGTGCGCCGACATCGAGAACGGCCCGTGGCCCCTGCCCGGCGAGGCCTTCGATGCCATCATCATCACCAACTACTTGTGGCGGCCCCTGTGGCCCGTGTGGCTGTCCAGCCTGAAGCCGCAGGGCGTTCTCCTGGTGGAAACCTTTGCCATCGGGCACGGCCGCTTGGGCCGGCCACGCAACCCCGACTTCCTGCTGCAGCCGGGTGAACTGCTGCAACGGGCCCAGGCCGGCCTGCATGTTCTGGCCTACGAAGACGGGCTGCTGGGTTCGGCAGAACAGGCAGACCTTCGCCGGGTACAGCGCATGGCCGCGATCAGACCCGCGACGACCGATGTCCAGGCTGTCGGGGATTGGCCCCTGAACCCTGGATAATCCGCGGATGGGCGTCCAGCCCACCGTTCACCTACCCGAGCCCCCAAACATGAAACCGATCACCGGCAGCATCGTGGCCCTGGTCACCCCCATGCGCGACGATGGTGCCGTCGACTACGACGGCCTGCGACAGCTCATTGACTGGCATATTGCCGAGGGCACCGACTGCATAGGCGTGGTGGGCACCACCGGCGAATCGCCGACGGTGACCGTCGAAGAGCATTGCGAAATCATCCGGGTGGCCGTGCAGCAGTGCGCGGGTCGTGTACCGGTGATGGCCGGTGCGGGTGCCAATTCCACCCACGAGGCCATCGAGCTCTCGCGCTTCGCCAAAAAGGTGGGCGCCGACTGCACCCTTCAGGTGGTCCCCTATTACAACAAGCCCACACAGGAAGGCATCTACCGCCACTTCAAGGCCATTGCCGAAGCGGTGGACATCCCCATGGTGCTGTACAACGTGCCCGGCCGCACCGTGGCCGACATGGGCGTCGAGACCACGCTGCGCCTGGCTGAGTTGCCCGGTGTCATCGGCGTGAAGGACGCCACAGGTAACCTGGAGCGTGCCGCGTGGCTGATTCGCCATGCACCGCCGCATTTCCGCATCTATTCGGGCGACGACCCCACGGCCATTGCCCTGATGCTGCTGGGCGGCCATGGCAACGTGAGCGTGACAGCCAACGTGGCGCCGCGTGCCATGCGCGAGATGTGCGCGGCGGCCATCGCGGGCGACGCCATCCGCGCCCGCGAGATCCACCTGCAGCTGCTGCCCTTGCACAAGCACCTGTTCGTGGAGGCCAACCCCATACCCGTGAAGTGGGCGCTGCACCGCCTGGGCCGCTGTGGCGGTGCCATCCGCCTGCCGCTCGTTCCTTTGACGGAGCCGTCCCAAGCCCTTGTCGAGCAGGCACTGCTGGATTGCGGCCTGCTCCCATGAAGCCTGCCCATCTGCGCTGCGCTGACCTCACCCTTTCCCCCGACCCTGCATTGGCTGCATCACACATGACCTCCAAGCCCACTCCCGTCACTGGCACAACCCCTTCGCCACACGCCTTCCTTGGTCGCCCGGTGCAATGCGGCACGGCGTTGGCCGTGGCACTGGCCTTGGGCGGGTGCTCCACCGTCAGTGGTTGGTTCAGCAGTTCGGGCGAAGCGGCCGGCTCACCGGTGAACTACCGCTCCAAGGCGGTCAAGACCCCTCCCCTGGAGGTGCCACCGGACCTCACACAAATTGCCCGCGAGGGCCGCTTTGCCGTGCAGTCGGGTCAGCCCATCAGCGCCAGCACCTTCGCGCAGGGAGGCCCGGCGGTACCCGCGGCCAGTACCGGCCCCGCCGTCACGCCCACCCAGGTCGGGTCTGTCCGCCTGGAACGCGATGGTCAGACGAGGCGCCTGGTCACCACGCTGGCACCGGAAGTGGTGTACGAGCGCGTGGTGGCCTTCTGGAAGGACAACGGATTCAACTTGGAGGTCGAGCGCCCCGAAGCCGGCGTCGTCGAAACCAGCTGGGCGGAGAACCGGGCCAAACTGCCCCAAGACCTGGTGCGCAGCGTTCTGGGCCGATTCGCTGACGGCATCTTCTCCACCGGAGAGCGTGACCGCTACCGCACCCGCATCGAACGATTGGCCGGCGGCCGGGGCACCGAGGTGACGGTGGCACACCGCGGCCTGATGGAAGCCCCGGTGGCCAACAACAAAGACCAGATTGCGTGGCAAGCACGCCCCAGCGATCCTGCCTTGGAAGCCGAGATGCTGTACCGGCTGATGGCACGATTGGGTGCGCCTGAAGCGGCCGTTGCCCAGGCCCGTGCAGGCGAGCGCAGCGCGCCGGGCTCAGCAGCAGCCCGCCCGAACGCGGCCCCGCGAGCCCGGCTCTTGCCCGACGGACGGCTGCAAATCGATGAGGGCTTTGACCGTGCGTGGCGCACGGTTGGCGCCGGGCTGGACCGCAGCGGTTTCACCGTGGAAGACCGCGACCGCGCCGGCGGCATCTACTTTGTGCGCTATGTGGACCGCAACGCCAGCGGCAAGGAAGGCTGGATCTCCCGCATGGTCAACGTGTTCCGCAGCGACGACAGCAAGACGCGCCTGGCCCGCTACCGCATCTTGGTCAAGGGTGAGTCTGACAACCGCTCCAGCTTGACCGTGCTCAACGCCAACGGCCAACCCGAGACGTCTGACACGGCCAAAGCCATTCGCGAAGCACTGCTCAAGGAACTGCAGTAGCCGACCCTCCGGGGCCCTGGGGTGTGCTGCACCACAGGGCGCACATGAAAAAAGCCGCCCGAGGGCGGCTTTTTCGTTCCTGGAAGCAGCTTACTTGCTGGCAGGAGCAGAGGCTTCTGCAGCAGCCGGTGCGGAAGCAGCAGAGGCCTCAGCAGCGGGAGCAGCGGCCGGTGCCGGTGCCGGAGCAGCAGCGGGGGCGGGAGCCGGAGCGGCTTCCTTCTTGCCGCAAGCGGCCAGAGCGGAAACGGCGATCAGGGATGCCAGCAGGATGGAATGCTTCATGTGTGTCCTCGAAACGATGAAACTGACAGAAATGCAGGGTGTTTCAACCCCAAGAGTCACGGTCAGCCCCCAAACACCTGGACTGGACGTCCACCGCTCACCTCGGGATGCATCCCAAAAAGGGGCCGTTTGTCGGAAACCGAACCGTTTTCAGTATAACCGATATCAGGGTCTACACTGATCTGCATGCAACCATCCGGCGGCCAACCACTCCAAAGCCGCCGCCTGGGCCTGAACACTCAATTGCGCCCAGGCGCGCCCGTCCAAACGCCGCTGATCGGCCAAGCGGCGCATCAGGCGGCCATCGGCCCCGGCCACACGAAAAGCCTCCCCATTGATGAAGAGCTGACCTTGATCGTGCGCCATGCGCGTGCGGCGGTCCAACACTACCCCCTGCCCGGCTGGCAGCCGCGCCGCCTGCGGCTCAAACCACACCTGGGCCTTGGGCTCGGTCAGCCATCGACCCAAGGCCTGCACCAGGGCCTGTTCATCGGTCATCGCTCGGCGCAGGGATGCGCTGGCGAACGCCCTTAAGGATGCCGGAATCGCACCCGTTTGCAGCGTGGCCGCCAGCCCAGGGTCGGCGTAGCGGCGGCCCCATGCACCTCGATGCCCGGTGCTGTCTTCCAGCAGTTCCTCCGCCATCCCCTGCAGCAAGGCCGCACCCAATTCACCCGCGGTGGGCGAGCGAAAGCCGATCGAGGCGGTCATGCAATCGCCTCCTAGGGCCACGCCCTCATGCCCCCAGCCTGGGGGCAGGTACAGCAGGTCCCCTGGCTCCAGAACCCACTCCTGCTGGGCCTTGAATTCGGCCAGGATGCGAAGCGGCAGCCCAGGTACGAAGTTCGCCGGGCCCGGTGGTGCGATGCGCCAGCGGCGGCGCCCCTGCACCTGCAGCAGAAACACGTCGTAAGAATCCACATGTGGGCCCACGCCGCCGCCATCACTGGCGTAGGACAGCATCAGGTCGTCCAGCCGCGCTTGCGCGATGAAATCGAAGGCCCGCAGCATCTGGTGGGCGGCCTCCAGGTGCAGGTCCAGCCCCTGCACCAGCAAGGTCCAGCCTGGTCGGCCCAAGGGTGGCAGTTGACGCCGCTGGAACGGCCCGTGCCGCAGCCGCCACGCGCCTGCACGCTGCTCAACCAAGCGTGACTCCACATCGTCGCCGGCACACAAGTCGAACAGCACCCGACGCTCGGCTGGCGGCTGCACCTGGGGCCACGCCTGGCGCACCAGCAGCGGCTTGCGCTGCCAGTGCCGCCGCATGAACTGCGTGGGGCTCAGGCCCCCCAACAGAACGCGGGCTTGTTGCAAGGGATCAAGGGAACGCGAGGAAAGTCGGGCCACGGCGCATCGGGTGAAGCCAGGGTCCCCCCACTGTGCCATGATTCCGCCCATGGACATTTCGACACCCTGCGTGGTCACGCTCACCTGGACGCTCTCAGACGCACAGGGCAAGGCCATTGATGAGCTGGCCGAGCCCCTGGAGTTCTTGGTGGGCGGCAACGACCTGTTGCCCAAGGTGGAGGAGGCCCTCATCGGCCAAGCCATTGGCTTCGAAACCCAGGTGCACCTTGAGCCGGAGCATGCCTTCGGCGATTACGACTCGGAGCTGGTGTGCTTCGAGGCCCGGTCCCTGTTCCCCGAGGACGTGGGCCCCGGCATGCAGTTTGAGGGGCTGCCCCCGGGTGCGGCCACGCCCCACATGCCCGCAGAAGCGGTCTACACCGTCACAGAGGTGTACCCACAGCACGTGGTCTTGGACGGCAACCACCCCCTGGCCGGCATGGCACTGCGCTTGGCCCTGAAGGTGCGCGATGTGCGCCCGGCCACGGAGGAAGAGGTTCAGGCCGGCAGTGTGGGTGGGCCGGTGTTCAGGGTGGGTGGCAGCGCAGACGACATGACCGAGGATGCGGCCGACCGCACCCTGCACTGAGGCTGGCAGCGCCCACCGGCGCTGTCTGTCCGCGCCCTAGGCGTGGCCGGTGGAGCCGAAGCCGCCCGCGCCTCGGTCACTGGCTTCGAAGCTGTCCACCAAGTCAAATCGCGCCTGCACCACGGGCACGATCACCAGCTGGGCCAGGCGTTCCAAGGGTTGCAGTGTGAAGGGCTGCGCACCCCGGTTCCAGCAGCTCACCATCAGCGGCCCCTGGTAGTCGCTGTCGATCAGGCCCACCAGATTGCCCAGCACGATGCCCTGTTTGTGGCCCAGGCCCGAGCGCGGCAGGATCATGGCCGCCAGGCCGGGGTCTGCAATGTGGATGGCGATGCCGGTGGGAATGAGCTCGCACTGCCCGGGCTGCAGCACCATCGCTTCGGAAAGGCAGGCGCGAAGGTCCAAGCCGGCGCTGCCGGGCGTGGCATAGGCCGGCAGCAACGGTGGCTGGTCGGGCGTGCCGCGCAAGCGCTCGTCCAGGATCTTCAGGGCAATCGTGGCATGGGTCATGGTTGTGGGGGCAAGCGTTGAGCCAGTTCAAGCACCAAGGCACGGGCCAGGCTGAGTTTGCTGGCCGCGGGTAACTCGCGCGTGCCCTGCGCATCCACCAGCATCAGTTGGTTTTCATCGCGCCCGAAGGTCGAGGGGCCATGATTGGCCACCACCATCTTCAGCCGCTTGCGTTGCAGCTTCTCACGCGCGTGGCGCTCGATGTCGTGCGTTTCCGCTGCGAAACCCACGCAGAACGGGGGCGTGGGCAGGGCGGCCACGGTGGCCAGTACATCGGGGTTCTCGGTGAGTTCGAAGGACGGCGCACCCGGTTGGGCCCCCTTCTTGATCTTGGCTTGGGCCGCGCTCAGGGGGCGCCAATCGGCCACCGCCGCGGTCGCAATGAACACCTCGTGCTGCGCAGCCAGAGGCAAGACCGCGTCCAACATCTGGCGAGCGGATTCCACGTCTACGCGGCGAACACCGGCCGGCGTGGGCAGGTGTACCGGCCCGGCCACCAGCGTCACCTGGGCACCGGCCTCCGCAGCGGCGCGTGCCAGGGCGAAGCCCATCTTGCCGCTGGAGCGGTTGCTCAGACCCCGAACGGGATCCAGGGCTTCAAAGGTGGGGCCTGCGGTGATCAAGACGCGACGCCCCCGCAGCACCTTGGGCTGGAAATGGGCGATCAGGGCATCGCGGAGTTCGTGCGGCTCCAACATGCGGCCGTCACCCACCTCGCCGCAAGCCTGCTCACCGGCAGCAGGGCCCAACACCACCGCCCCATCGTCCACCACCTGCTGGACATTGCGTTGGGTGGCGGCATGGGCCCACATCTCACGGTTCATGGCCGGCGCCAACAGCAAGCCGCAGCGATGAGCCGGCCGAGCGATGCACAGCAAGGACAGGAGCTCGTCGCACCGGCCCTGCGCCAGGCGCGCGATGAAGTCCGCCGTGGCCGGCGCCACCACAATGGCATCGGCCTCACGGCTGAGGTTGATGTGGGCCATCGCATTGGGCTGGCTGCTGTCCCATTGGGTCGTGGCCACGGGCCGGCCCGTCAAGGACTGCATCAGCAGCGGCGTGACAAACCGCTGGGCCGAGGCCGTCATCACCGCCTGCACGGTGGCTCCTGCCTTGATGAGCTCGCGTGCCAAGTCTGCAGCCTTGTAGCAGGCCACGCCGCCGGTCAGCCCCAGAACGATGTGCTTACCGTGCAGATCCAAGGACAGCTCCTACACCCAGGCTCAAGCGCGCTCGGCCACCCAGGCCTGTACCGAGGCCAAGGCCTTGGGCAACTGTGAAGGATCGGTGCCACCGGCCATGGCCATGTCGGGCTTGCCACCGCCCTTGCCGCCCACCTGCTGGGCCACAAAGCTCACCAATTCGCCGGCCTTGACACGGCCCACGCTGTCAGCGGTCACGCCGGCAGCCAGCTGAACCTTGCCACCGTCCACGGCTGCCAACACGATGGCCGCGGTCTTGAGCTTGTCCTTGAGCTTGTCCAAGGTCTCGCGCAGGGTCTTGGCATCGGCCCCATCCAGCACCGCTGCCAGCACCTTCAGGCCCTTGATGTCCACCGCCTGCGCAACCAATTCATCGCCCTGGGCAGACGCCAACTTGCCCTTGAGGGCAGCCACTTCCTTTTCCAGGGCACGCACCTGCTCCAGCACGGCTGCAGCACGCGCGGGCACTTCGCTGGCGGCCACCTTCATGGTGCCAGCAGCCTCTCCCAAGGTGCCTTCCAACTGCTGCAGGTAGGCCAAGGCCTTCTCGCCGCACACCGCTTCGACCCGTCGAATGCCGGCGGCCACGCCACCTTCGGAGACGATCTTGAACAACCCGATGTCGCCCGTGCGCTGCACATGGGTGCCACCGCACAGTTCACGGCTGCTGCCAATGTCCAACACGCGCACCGTGTCGCCGTACTTCTCACCAAAAAGCATCATCGCGCCCACCTTCTGGGCTTCTTCGATCGGCATGACCCGCGCCTGCGCAGCGGCATTGGCCAACACCTCTGCATTCACGATGGCTTCAACGCGTGCCATCTGCTCCACGGTCATGGCTTCGTTGTGGGCGAAGTCAAAACGGGTGCGCTCGGCGTTCACCAGGGAGCCCTTTTGCTGCACATGCGCGCCCAGCACCTCCCGCAGGGCCTTGTGCATCAAGTGGGTGGCGCTGTGGTGGCGCACGGTGTGCGCGCGCTGCGCCGCATCCACGCGCGCCGTGAACCGGTCACCGACGCGAATCTCGCCTTCCATGACCCGGCCGTGGTGGCCGAAGACCGCCGCCTGAATCTTGAGCGTGTCCTCCACCACCACCCGCGTACTGGCGTTGCGCAGCTCACCGCTGTCACCGGCCTGTCCGCCGCTCTCCGCATAGAAGGGCGTGTGATCCAAGACCACCACCACGTCTTCGCCGGCACGGGCCTGCTGCACGGGGCTGCCGTCCACATACAGGGCGGTGACGTGGCTGGTTTCGCACACCAAGTGCTCGTAGCCATGGAAAGCGGTGTCGGCCCCGCTGTACTCCAGGCCTTGCTGCATCTTGAACTTGCCCGCGGCGCGGGCCTGTTCGCGCTGGCGCTGCATGGCCGCGTTGAACCCCGCCTCATCCACCTTCACACCACGCTCGCGACACACGTCGGCGGTGAGGTCCAGCGGGAAGCCGTAGGTGTCGTGCAACTTGAAGGCCGTGTCACCGTCCAGCACCGCCACCGCGGCCGCGGTACCCGGCGCACCGGCCGTGCCGCCCAGGGCAGCATCCAGGATTTCCATGCCGTTGGCGATCGTCTGGAAGAAACGCTCTTCTTCCTGTCGCAGCACCTCGGTCACGCGGGCTGCAGCCTGGCGCAGCTCGGGGTAGGCTTGGCCCATGGTCTGGTCCAAAGCCGTCACCAGGTGGTGGAAGAAGGGCTTGCGCGCGCCCAGCTTGTAACCGTGGCGAATGGCTCGCCGGGCAATGCGGCGAAGCACATAGCCGCGGCCTTCGTTGCCCGGAATCACCCCATCCACGATGGTGAAGGAGCAGGCCCGGATGTGGTCGGCAATCACCTTCAACGAGGGCGACTCCGCGTCGCAGCCGCCAGGGGCTGCAGCCGCGCCACCGGCCGCATCCACCGCCACCTTGGCCGCCTTGAGCAGGTGCACAAACGTGTCGATTTCATAGTTGCCGTGCACGTGTTGCAACACCGCGGCGATGCGCTCCAGCCCCATGCCGGTGTCCACGCTGGGCTTGGGCAAGGGGTGCATAACACCATCTTCCGTGCGGTTGAACTGCATGAAGACGTTGTTCCAGATCTCGATGTAGCGATCGCCATCCTCATCGGGGCTGCCCGGGGGGCCGCCGGGAATCTCCGGCCCGTGGTCGTAGAAGATCTCGGTGCAGGGCCCGCAGGGTCCGGTGTCGCCCATCATCCAGAAGTTGTCACTGGCGTAGCGCGCGCCCTTGTTGTCACCGATGCGCACAATCCGCTCAGCCGGCACGCCCACCTGTTTGTTCCAGATCTCGTAGGCTTCATCGTCCTCGGCGTACACCGTCACCCACAGCTTGTCCTTGGGCAACTTGAAGACGTCGGTCAGCAGTTCCCAGGCGTAGCTGATGGCGTCCTTCTTGAAGTAGTCACCGAAGCTGAAGTTGCCCAGCATCTCGAAAAACGTGTGGTGGCGTGCGGTGTAGCCCACGTTTTCCAAGTCGTTGTGCTTGCCGCCAGCCCGGATGCACTTCTGCGCCGTGGTGGCACGGGTGTAGGGGCGCTTGTCGAAGCCCAGAAACACGTCCTTGAACTGGTTCATGCCGGCATTGGTGAACAACAGCGTGGGGTCGTCTCCCGGCACCACGGGGCTGGAGGCCACGATGGTGTGTCCCTTGGACTCGAAGAACTTCAGAAAGGCGTTGCGGATTTCAGCGGCGTTCATGCGCGTGCGGGGCGGTTTGGCAAAAGTTTTTGATTATAGGAAGCGGCCTATCTGGAAAGCGGAAGGCTCTGGCCATGCCCCCGGTTCTGCAGCCTGGGCCGGAATCCCCGAAACTCCGTTACCAAGCCTCTTACCTGCCCCCAGGAGCCCCCATGGACATGAAAAACTCCCCACTGGCGCTGTTGAACGACGCCGCGCTGCTGCGCACCGGCGCCTTGATCAACGGCCAGTGGACCGCCCTGCCCCAGCGCTTTGCCGTGTGTGACCCGGCCACCGGCCTGGAACTGGCCCAGGTGGACAACGCAGGGCCCGAGCAGGCCCAGCAGGCCATTGCGGCCGCAAACGCCGCCTGGCCCGCCTGGCGCGCCAAGCCGGCCAAGGAGCGCGCCGCCATCCTGATGAAGTGGTTCCACCTGATCCTTCAGCACACGGACGACTTGGCCCGCATCATGACGGCCGAACAGGGCAAACCCCTGGCCGAAGCCAAGGGTGAGGTGGCCTATGGGGCCAGCTTCATCGAATGGTTTGCCGAAGAGGCCAAGCGGGTGTACGGGGAAACGGTTCCCAGCACCGACCCGAACAAGCGGGTGATGGTGCTCAAGCAGCCCATCGGCGTGTGCGCGGCCATCACACCGTGGAACTTTCCGATTGCGATGATCACCCGCAAGGTGGCACCGGCCCTGGCCGCCGGCTGCCCCGTGGTGATCAAACCGGCCGAACAAACCCCGCTGTCGGCTCTGGCAGTGGCCGAGCTGGCCCAGCGCGCGGGAATGCCCGCGGGCGTGCTCAACCTGCTGCCGGCCGATGCGCAGCGCTCGGTGGCCATTGGCCATGTGCTGTGTGAGTCGGATGTGGTGCGGCACCTGTCCTTCACGGGCTCCACCGAAGTCGGCCGTATCCTGATGCAGCAATGCGCCCCCACCATCAAGAAGCTCAGCCTGGAGCTCGGTGGTAACGCGCCGTTCATCGTCTTTGACGACGCCGACCTCGACAGCGCGGTGGAAGGCGCCATGGTCAGCAAGTACCGCAATGCTGGCCAAACCTGCGTGTGCGCCAACCGGCTGTATGTGCAAGACAGCGTCTACGACGCCTTCGTGGCCAAGCTTGCTGAAAAGTCCAAGGGCATCAAGGTGGGCAATGGTTTTGAAGCCGGCGTGACCCAAGGCCCCCTGATTGATGACCAGGCCATCGCCAAGGTGCAGGCACATGTGGAAGATGCCGTGGCCAAGGGGGCTCGCGTGGTGGTAGGCGGCCAACGCACCGGCGAACGCTTCTACACACCCACGGTTCTGGCCAATGTGACAGCCGACATGCGCTGCGCCCGCGAAGAAACCTTTGGGCCGGTGGCACCGGTGTTTCGCTTCAAGACCGAGGCCGAGGCTGTCGAGTTGGCCAACAGCACCGAGTTTGGCCTGGCCGCCTACTTCTACAGCCGCGACATGGGCCGCATCTTCCGGGTTGCAGAGGGCCTGGAAAGCGGGATGGTGGGCATCAACACCGGCATCATCTCGGCCGCCGAAGTGCCGTTTGGGGGTGTGAAGCAGTCGGGCCTGGGCCGCGAGGGTTCTCGCCACGGCATCGAAGACTATGTCGAGATGAAGTACTTGTGCATCGGGGACGTGTTGAAGTGAAGTGGGGGCCTCAAGCCGCTGCTGATCTGGCGCGGCCATGGCGGATGGCAGCGGGCGCGGTGGGCTCGGTGGCGGCCTGGGTCACACTGGCCGCAGCCGCCACGCCAACCCACGATATGCAGGCCATGGGCCGCTTTGAAATCGACCGCACCGAAGTCACGATTGGCGCTTTTCGCGCCTTCGTTCAGGCCACCGGCATGCGCACCAAGGCCGAACGCGAGGGCGGCAGCCTGATCTACGAAGCCGGTTGGGAAAAGCGCCCGGGCTGGTCTTGGCAAGCCCCCTATGGCACACCCGGCGCTCCACAAGAACCGGCCGTTCACATCACGCACGGCGAGGCGCAGGCCTACTGCCGCTGGGCCGGCAAGCGCCTGCCCACCGAGGCGGAATGGCGGGAAGCGGCCTACACCGAGCGCCGGACGCAGCCCCCTGCCCCGTTCGTGCAGGGCAAGACCTATGCGTACCCCACAGGCGACACCCCCAGAGGGGCAAATTGCTTGGGCGACTGTGGGAACACCGCTGCCGCGGTGTCGCACGCGGTGACATCGCGCGGGCGAGGACATGCCCCCGTGGGCACCACCGTGGCGGGCGTCAATGGCCTCTACGACATGGGTGCGAACGCCTGGGAGTGGGTCGACGGTGGCCCTGGCCCTGAGCAACCCACGATGGGCGGGTCTTGGTGGTACGGCGCAGGGCCCATGCACCGTGATCACCGCGCCACCAAAGCAGCCGACCTCAGCGTGGTCTACATCGGCTTTCGCTGCGCACGCAGCCGCTGACCTACCCGGTGACGCGCCCGGTGATGCACCCGCTGCGGGTGCGCTCAGCCCGCCGCCACGCGCTGCGCGATGGCCTGCCCCACCTCGGTGGTGCTGGCCGTACCGCCCAGGTCTGGCGTGTGTGGCCCTGAACGAATCACGTCTTCAATGGCCTGGACGATGGCCGCCGCCGCTTGGGCCTGCCCCAAAAACTCCAGCATCATCGCGCCCGACCAGATCATGCCGATCGGGTTGGCAATCCCACGGCCGTAGATGTCCGGCGCCGAGCCGTGCACAGGCTCAAACAGCGACGGAAAGTTCCGCTCGGGGTTGAGGTTGGCTGAAGGTGCGATGCCGATCGTTCCAGTGGTGGCAGGCCCCAGGTCGGACAAGATGTCTCCAAACAGATTGGTGGCGGCAATCACATCGAATCGATCGGGCTGCAACACCAAGCGCGCGCTCATGATGTCGATGTGATGGGCCTGCATGGCCACATCCGGATAGTGTTTGGACATCTCACGACAGCGCCCATCCCACCAAGGCATGCTGATGGCGATGCCATTGCTCTTGGTGGCCAGGTCCAGCCGCTTGCGTGGTCGGCTGCGCGCCAACTCAAAGGCGAACTTCAGTCAACGGTCGGACCCTCGACGGGTGAAGACGCTCTCCTGGATCACGAACTCGCGGTCCGTACCCTCAAACATCACCCCGCCGGCCGATGTGTACTCCCCTTCCGTGTTCTCGCGAACGATCAGGTAATCGATCTCGCCGGGCTTGCGGCCGGCCAGCGGACAGCGCAGGCCTTCGAACAAGCGCACGGGGCGCAGGTTGATGTACTGGTCGAATTCGCGCCGAAACTTCAGCAGCGAGCCCCACAGCGACACATGGTCGGGCACGGTATCGGGCCAACCCACGGCCCCAAAGTACAGGGCGTCCATGCCCTGCAGCTGCTGCTTCCAGTCATCGGGCATCATGCTCCCGTGCTGGGCGTAATGGTCGCAACTGGCCCAGTCGATGGGGGTGATGTCCAGCTGAAAACCAAAGCGCGCTTGTGCGGCCTCCAACACCCGCAGGCCCTCGGGCATGACCTCCTTGCCAATGCCATCACCCGGGATGGCCGCAATCTTCAAGGCAGAGGACTGGGCCGGCAGGCGCGGCGCAGGGGGGGTGCGGGTCTCGGTTGTGTTCATACTGCCATTGTGCGCGCTGGACAGAAACCGAATCGGCTATCCTGGATTGCTCGTCCCTGTGCAAGCCTGCCGCGCCTGCCCTAGGATCTTGGCCACCGCCGTCCGCCACCCCGCCTTGACCCCTACAAGCCTACGCAAGCCCGGCGCTGCTCGAACCCTGGCCGACAAGATCTGGCACCAGCATGTGGTGGCCGAGTCGGGCCACGGGCGCAGCCTGTTGCACATTGACCGGGTGTTTCTGCACGAACGCACCGGCCCCGCGTTGCTGGCGGGGCTGGCCCAAGCCGGCCGCAGTCCCCGCCACCCCGGGCGCGTCATCGGCATCACCGACCACATCGTCAGCACCCGCCCAGACCGGCTCACCCAGCCCGGCCCGGTGTTTGGCGAAGGCTTTCTGCGCGACTTCAGCCAACACGCCCGGGCGTCGGGCATCGAGTTGATCGACCTTCAGGATCCGCGCCAAGGCATCGTTCACGTGGTGTCGGCCGAACAAGGGCTGGTGCTGCCTGGCATGACAGTCGTCTGCCCCGACAGCCACACCGGTACGCTGGGTGGCCTGGGTGCCCTGGCCTGGGGCATCGGCTCCACCGAGGGTGAGCAAGCAGTGGCCACCCACACGCTCCTGCGCCCGCGTCCACGCCACATCCGGGTACAGCTGGATGGACGGCTGCCAGTGGGCGTTTATGCCAAAGACCTGATCCTGGCCCTCATCGCCCAGCACGGTACGCAGGGCGGTCAGGATGCGGTGCTGGAGTTCTGTGGAACGGCCACCGCGGAACTGGACATCGAAGGACGCATGACACTGTGCAACATGGCCGTCGAGTTCGGCGCCTGGACGGGCCTGGTGGCCCCCGACGATCAGACGCTGCAGTGGCTGGCCGGGCGCCCCGGCTGCCCCAGCGGCCTCGACTGGGACCGCGCCGCCCAAGCGTGGAGCCTGCTGGCGAGCGACGACGCAGCCCCCTGGGACGCGCAGTTGCAGCTCAGGGCCACCGATTTGGAGCCGCAGGTGACCTGGGGTACCAGTGTGGACATGGGCGGCCCCTTGAGCCAAGCGGTACCGGATCCGGCCCGCGCACCCAACGCCGCCACACGGGCTGCCCAGGAGCGGGCCCTGGCCTATATGGACCTGCAAGCCGGCACGCCCATCAAGGGCCTGGCCATCGATGCAGCCTTCATCGGTTCATGCACCAACAGCCGCCTGCCCGACCTGCGCGCTGCGGCCGCCGTGCTCCGGGGTCGCAAGGTCGCGCCGGGTATCAAGGCCTGGGTGGTGCCCGGCTCCATGCCCGTGCGCGCGGCTGCTGAGGCCGAGGGCCTGCACCGCATCTTCGAGGAGGCCGGCTTCGAATGGCGGGCCAGCGGCTGCTCGCTGTGCTTTTATGCCGGAGGCGAAAATCTGGGACCGGCTCGGCGCGTCATCAGCAGCACCAACCGGAACTTTGAAGGTCGGCAGGGGCCAGGCGTTCGTACCCACCTGGCCAGTCCTGCCACCGTGGCCGCCTCCGCAATCGAGGGCTGCATCGCCGACCCGCGTCCCTACTTGGCCGCCTCCGAGAGCATCCGCTTGAGTCACGGAGCCCGCCCATGAGCCGGCTGCAGCCCGTCGTTTCGGTCAGCGGCCTGGCCGCCCCGCTCATGCGGGACAACATCGACACCGACATCATCATTCCCTCGCGCGAGATCACTTCCCCCTCGCGCGAAGGTTACGGGCCCAAGCTCTTCGCGCCTTGGCGTTACCGTGAACCCGGGGGGCCTGAAGAGCCGACCTTCATCCTGAACCGTGAGCCCTGGCGCCAGGCGAAAGTCTTGCTGGCGGGTCAGAATTTCGGTTGCGGCTCGTCCCGGGAAATGGCGGTATGGGCCTTGGCACAGTTTGGCCTGGCCTGCGTGATCGCGCCATCCTTCGGGGCCATCTTTCGCAACAACTGCATCCGAAACGGCCTGCTACCGGTGGTCCTGCCCCTGCCCACCGTGTCTCACCTGGCGGACCAGGCGGCCCAAGCCCCGCTGTGGCTGACCGTGGACCTGCAGGAGCAGTGCATCCGCACATCCGAAGCCCCGCCGCTGCCCTTTGCGTTCGACGCCGACGAACGTGAGCTGCTGTTGACCGGGCAAGATGCCGTCGATCGGGCCTGGCAACACCGCTCAGCCATCGAGGCCTTCGAAGCACGCGACCGCTTGGCGCGGCCCTGGGCCTGGCCCGCGGCCGCACCCTCGGGCAGTGCCGCAGCGGTGGCCCCGCCCCCCGATTCATCCCGCCGCCCATCGCGGTGACTACACTGCGCCCGCAACCGCCCAACCCCACCATGGATCAGGTTCTCATCAGTGAAGTGGGCCCGCGCGATGGCCTGCAAAGCGTGCAGGCCATCATGTCCCTGCCCCATAAATGCGCCTGGATCAGCGCCTTGCATGCCAGCGGCCTGCGAGAAATCGAGGTCGGCTCCTTCGTGCCGGCGCACCTGCTGCCGCAGCTGGCCGATACCGCCGAGGTGGTTCGGCATGCGCTGGGCCTTTCCGGCCTGACGGTGATGGCCCTGACCCCCAACCGGCGCGGCGCACAGGCCGCCTTTGAGGCTGGGGTGCACAAGATCACCTTGCCCGTGTCAGCCAGCGAGGCCCACAGCCTGGCCAATGTGCGCAAGACCTGCGCGCAGATGGTGCAAGAGGTGCGAGAGGTGGTGCGCTTGCGTGATGAACAAGCACCACAGGTCAAGGTCGAGGCCGGTGTGTCCACGGCTTTCGGTTGCACCCTGCAGGGCGCGGTCGACGAGACCCATGTGCTGAACCTGGCGCAGGCCCTGGCCGAAGCGGGTGTGGACGACATCGGCCTTTCCGACACCACCGGTATGGCCGACCCCGCTGCGGTGCGGCGGCTGTTCAAGGGCCTGCAGCAAGCCGTGGGCGAGAAGGCCGGTGCGGCCCACCTGCACAACACACGGGGCCTGGGTCTGGCCAATGCGCTCGCGGCTTACGACGTTGGTGTGCGCACCTTCGACAGTTCACAAGCCGGCCTGGGCGGCTGCCCCTATGCACCCGGGGCATCGGGGAATGTGGTGACCGAAGACCTGGTGTTCATGTTTGAGGCGATGGGCGTGCACACGGGTGTAGACCTGGTGCGCCTGATGCAGGCGCGCGAAGCCCTGCGTGCCGGCCTGCCCCACGAGCCGCTGTACGGCATGACACCTGAAGCAGGATTGCCCGCCCACTTCCAGCCGACCCCAGGCCCAGCTCGGGCGTGCCTCACCCCATGAGCACCAACCAAACCCTTCCGCTCAGCGGCATTCGAGTTGTCGAATTCACCCACATGGTGATGGGGCCCAGCTGCGGCCTGGTGCTGGCCGACTTGGGTGCCGAGGTCATCAAGGTCGAGCCGATCAAAGGAGACGCCACCCGCCGCCTGCTGGGCTCGGGCGCGGGCTTTTTCGCAGCCTTCAACCGCAACAAGCACAGCCTGGCGGTGAACATGGACGATGCGCGCGGCCGGGAGGTGGTGTTGCGCTTGGTGGCCCAAGCCGATGTGTTCAGCGAAAACTTCAAGGCCGGCGCCCTCAACAAGTGGGGCCTGTCCTACGCGGCCCTTTCGGGCCTGAACCCGAGGCTGGTGTACGTCTCGCACAAGGGTTTCCTGCCCGGGCCCTACGAACACCGCACCGCGCTGGACGAAGTGGTGCAGATGATGGGCGGTTTGGCCTACATGACCGGCCCCGAGGGCCGGCCACTGCGCGCGGGATCCAGCGTAAATGACATCATGGGGGGCTTGTTCGGCGCCATCGGCACCATGGCTGCGCTGCGCCAGCGCGACGCCACCGGCCGTGGCAGCGAGGTGCAGAGCGCCCTCTTTGAAAACAACGTCCTGCTCATGGCCCAGCACATGATGCAGTTCGCCTTGACCGGACAAGCCGCAGCGCCGATGCCCAGCCGCATCAGCGCCTGGGCGGTCTACGATGTGTTCACCGTGCGCGATGGCCAGCAAATCTTTCTGGCGGCGGTCAGCGACAGCCAATGGGCGCAGCTGTGTGAAGAGTTCGGCTTCGACGACCTGCAGCACGATGAGCGATTGCGCAGCAACAACGACCGTGTTCGGGCGCGTGAGTGGATGATGCCCATCTTGCGCGAACGGTTCGCCGCACTGGGCGCAGAGGAACTGGCGCAGCGCTTTGAGTCCCGCGGCCTGCCCTATGCGCCCATCACCCGGCCGCAGGCGCTGTTCGAAGATCCCCATCTCTTGGCCACGGGCGGCCTGGCGCCCACCCAGGTACCCGCCGACGCCAGCGGCGCTGGCAAGCCCGTGTCCACGCGATCGCCGTTGCTGCCGCTGGCACTCGATGGCCAGCGCCTGCCGCTGCGCCACAACCCGCCGTCCATCGGCCAGCACAGCCGACAGGTGCTGCAGGCCCTGGGCTACAGTGAACAAGAGGTCCAGTCCCTGATTGAGCAGGGGGTGATCCGGTCTGATGAGGTACCCGCATGAGCATCAAACGCAGAACCATCCTCCAATCCGCAGCGGCTGCCGGTCTCGGTGGCCTGAGCAACCTGGGCCCGGGTCTGGGCTGGGTGCATGCACAGGCCCTGCCCACCACGCGCCTGTGGGTGGGCACGGCTCCTGGCGGCAGCACCGACACCATCGCCCGCGAAATTGCACCCGAACTGGGCAGGCTGTTGGGCCGGCAGGTGATTGTGGAGAACCGCTCGGGTGCGGGTGGCAATCTGGCCGCCGATGTGGTGGCCAAGGCAGCCCCCGACGGCGCCAACCTGCTGGTGAGCTTCACCGGACACACCATCAATGCCTCGCTGTACAAGAACCTGCCCTTTGACCCCATTGCCGACTTCACGCCGCTGACCATGCTCAACACCTCCACCTCGGTGCTGGTGTGCCATCCGGGGCAGCCCTACAAGACGGTGGCCGAGCTGATTGACTATGCGCGGCGCCGCCCGGGCAAGCTGAGCATGGGGCTGGGTGGCATCGGCTCTTCCGTCCACCTCGCGGGCGAGGCCTTCAAGATGCAGGCCAAGGTCTACATCGTCAACATTCCCTACCGCGGCACCTCGCCGGCGGTGGCCGATGTGGTGGCCGGTAACCTCGAAATGATGTTCGCCCCCTTCGTCAACACCCGCACCCTGATCCAGGCCGGCAAGCTGCGGGCCTTGGGCGTCACCAGCCCCAAGCGGGTGGCCCAGTTCCCCGACATCCCCGCCATTGCCGAGTCCCTGCCCGGCTACAGCTCACAGGCTTGGTTCGGCTTGTTCGGGCCGGCCCGCATGTCGCCAGACTTGGTCAAACGCATCAGCGACGCTGCGCGGGCGGCGCTGCGCCTGGACAGCGTGCGCAAGCGCATGGAAGGCGACGCCGGTGAGGCGGTGGGCTCCAGCCCCGAAGAGTTCGCCGCCTTCGTCAAGGCCGACGTGGCGCGATGGGCGCAGCTGGTGAAGTACTCCGGCGCCACACCCGACTGACCGCATCAGCCGCAGCCTGGCTGGATCGCGCGGTTTTCGTGGCCGTTCGCTCAGCCGTTACCGCTGCAGCTCCCGCTGCAACTCACGCGCCGCAGCATCGGTCATGCCCTTGGCATCATGCCCAACGCCCGGCACCCGAATCAGCGTCCAGGGCCACGGAGACTGCAGCTCACGGGCCAAGCCCTGAACCTGGTCCAGGTAGTACAGCCCCCGCGACAAGCGGTTGGGCCCCTGGGCCTGTGAGCCGGGCGCCTGGTCCAGGTCCGCATCACGCGTACCGGTGTCGGATTCCCCCAGCAGCAACCACACCGGCTTGCGCAACAGGGCCGCGGCGCCGGCCTCGCCTACGCGGGCGCGCAGCAGGGAGTGGGGCCATGGGTAAGCCGCACGGCCCTCACGCCATTCGGGCAAGGTGTACCAACCGGCGTTGGCGATCATCGCCAACCGGGCCCGGTTGTTCGGCAAGGCCATCAACAAGCGATGGACAAACTGCGCCCCCGCCGAGTGGCCAAAGATGAGGTAGTGCGTTTGGGTGGTTCGCACCGCATCAAACAGATGCTCCACCACCGAGTACGACCACATCGCCGGATCGGCCTGCGCCGCCATATCGCCCTGGTTGTAACTGCGCGAACCAGGCCAGTCTCGACGGTTGAATTCCGGCGCCAAGACCATCAAGCCCAGGGTGTCGGCCCACGGCACCCAATGGTCGCGATAGGCCGCTGCATTGCGGGTGTTGCCGTGCATCACCATCAAGATGGGGCAAGCGGCCGCGACGCAAGGCGCCGGGCGATGGGTGTGCACCGTGATCGGGCGGTCCGGCCGCCCGCGTCCGTCTTGAAACACCACGCTGTGCGTGCCCACCGGGATGTCCAACGTTGCCCCAGCGGCTGGCGAGAACAGCGCCACACCCAGGAGCAAAGCGACCAGACCCCTGCCCCACCGGCCCATGCGCAGCAGCAGGTCACAGCTGCGGGCGTACACGGCTTTCACCTATTCGGCCTTGATGCCGGCCCGCTGAATCAGGCCCCGCCAAGCCTCAGATTCTTGTCGGTACGTCCGGCTGAACTCTTCAGGCGAGCCACCGGCCGGCTCGGCGCCCACTTTGTCCAGGCCCTCGATGAACTCGGGCGATTTCAGCATTGCATTGACCTCCCGGTTCAGCCGCGCGGTGACCTCGGGCGGGGCACCAGCCGGCGCGAAAAGGCCGAACCAATTGCCCACCAACTCCATGCCGGGCACGCCCACCTCGGCAAAGGTGGGCACCTGGGGAATGGTGGGCGAGCGCCGCATCCCAGTGACTGCCAGCGGGCGCACCTTACCGCTGCGGATGTGCGTCTGGGCCGAGACGATGCTGTCCATCAAGAAGGCAATCTGGCCCGACACCAGGTCGGTGATGACCAGCCCCGTACCCCGATAGGGGATGTGCACCGCAAACAGCCCCCCGGCGCGCCACTTGAACATTTCCGCCGCCAGGTGGGGGTAGGTGCCGATCCCGCTGGAGCCGTAGTTGTACTTGCCTGGGTTGCGCTTGAGCAGGTCTACCAGCTCACGCGCACTCTGGGCCGCAAAGCCCTGTCCCACCACCAGCACGCTGGGCGCACTGGCCACATGCACGATGGGGGTGAAGTCCTTCACCGGGTCATACGGCGTCTTCGGATTGAGCAAGGGCCCGATCGAATGGGTGGAACTGGTGGCCATCAGCAAGGTGTAGCCATCCGGGGCGGCCTTGGCCGCGATGTCCGAACCAATGGCTCCGCCCGCGCCGGGCTTGTTGTCCACCACCACCTGCTGGCCCAGGCCCTGCGACAAGCGTTGGGCCACCTGGCGGGCAATGATGTCCGTGGCCCCACCCGGTGGGAAGGGAATCACCAGCCGAATGGGCTTGGCAGCCGGCCACGCCTGCGACCAGGCCGCCACAGGCCAGCAAAGGCCGGCCATCAAGCCCAAAAACAGGCCCAGCGCGGGGGCGAATCGTCGGCGTTGTGGGCGCATGGCGAATCCAAAAGAGGCAAGCACGATGTCGATTATTGGCCCATCAGCTGTTCGGAAGACAGCTCTCGGCATGCGTGACATGGTGCCAAGCGGTGTTGCAGACGTTCGCATCGGCTCGGGCGAGCATGTTGTTGCTCTTGATGCCTCAGCTCAGATTTGTTGGGCCTCTTACAACCCGAGTCGCCGAGCCTTCAGAAGAGCCTGCGTTCGATTTGTTACGCCCAGCTCTCTAAAAATCGCAGAAACATGCGCCTTAGCGGTCGCTTCAATGATCCCAAGGCGATCGGCAATCTGGCGGTTAGTCAGTCCCTGCGCGATTAGCCCCAGGACTTGAAGTTGACGTGATGTCAGGTGAAACGTCGACAACTCATTGAAATCGCATGGCCCACTTGCGCTCAACCACTCGTGCCCCTCCAATTCATCTTGAATAGCACGCCCAAGCAACTGCAGCATCAGGTCAGGGGCCGCCGCCTTATTCACGAAAGCGCAGATCCCCGCCCCAAAACAAGCGCTCACAAATAAGGGGTCATTCGATCCAGAAATGACAACCAACGTTAGTCCTGGAAAGTCGACATTCAAGCGCTCAATAAGCGGCAGCCCCGACAAGCCAGGTAGGGACGGATTGAGCAGCACTACACACTGTTGCCGTTCACCATCTTTCAGACCAGCCAAAAAGGCGAGTGCGCTTTCTGCGTCGGGAAAACTCTCAACCTGGGCCTTTGGGAAACCGAGGCTTGCAAGCCCACCCAAGGCCTGCCGGTACAACGGATGGTCTTCTACGACGAGAACAACTGGTTTAGCCATGAGATGGTTCCGATGCGCTTAGCCTATACGAAAGTTTAATTGAACTCGCCGCGCTTGTGACTTCGAGAACAGAACGCGCGAAACCACCTTAGAAGCTAGCCGGCAGCTCCTCACAAATATATGAGGAAAACGAGTATAAGTATGCTCTCAAATTCGTTTTTCCAACTTCAGTTTGCCGGCAGCATTTTGGCTTTGAGTCCGTTTGCCCGGCCGCATCATGAACTTCCAACAACTTAAGTCCGCACGGGAAACCGTCCGTCAAGGCTTCAACCTGACGGCTGTCGCCGAGACCCTCCACACCTCACAGCCCGGCGTGAGCCGCCAGATTCGGGAGTTGGAAGAAGAACTGGGGGTCGACCTGTTTGTGCGCCTGGGCAAGCGCTTGACAGGATTGACCGACCCCGGGCGCAGCATCCTGCCCATCATCGAGCGTTTGCTGCACGAAGCCGAGAACCTCAAGCGCGCGGGAGCGGACTGGTCTGGCCAAGACAGTGGCACCCTTACCGTGGCGGCCACCCATTCACAGGCCCGCTATGCCCTGCCCCATGCGGTGAGGGACTTCAGCCTGGCGCACCCCGAAGTGGCGCTGCGCATGCACCAAGGATCGCCCAAGCAGATTGCCGAAATGCTGCTGCGCGGGGAAGCGGATATCGGCATTGCCACCGAGGCCCTGGCCTCCTACCCCGATCTGGTGGCCCTGCCGTGCTATCAGTGGACCCACATGGTGCTGGTTCCGCGCGGGCACCCGCTGGACAAGCCGGGCAAACGCGACAAGCTCACCCTCCAGCAGTTGGCGCGGGTACCCCTGATCACCTATGAGCCCGGCTACACCGGGCGTTCACACATTGACAGTGCCTTTGCGAAGGCCGGGCTGCAGCCCAACATCGTGCTGGAGGCCATGGATGCCGACGTGATCAAGACCTATGTCGAACTCGGCATGGGCGTGGGGATTGTGGCGGCCATCGCCGTGGACGAAGCGCGTGACAGCAGCTTGCGCGCCATTGATGCGCGGCATCTGTTTGCCGCCAACCTGACGCGTCTGGCGATCCGGCGCGGCAGCTACCTGCGCCAGTATGTGTACGACTTCATCGAGACCTTTGCGGCGCCCTTGAACCGGGCCCTGGTCGACGCCGCCCTCAGCGCGCCGCCTCAAAGCGCGTGACGCGACGCGGGCGCAGGTGCACCCGCGAACCCGGCTGAAGGTCCAGTGCCGCACGCAGGGCCTGCCAGGCCGGTCGGCCCAGCTCCACGTCCACAAAACCGTCTGCACCGTCGCGCTTGAACTCCAAGCGCGTATTGGGGCCCACGGTGAGGGTCTGGCTCAAGGTCACGGGCCAGGTGTCGGGCCCGGCCTGTGCCACCACTTCGAGTTCATGCGGGCGCACGAAGCTGACCTCGTCCGCGCCCTCGCCCCAATGGCCCACCCGGCCATGGAACAGGTTCACGTCCCCAAGAAACTGCAGCACAAAGGGCGTGGCCGGGTGGTCATAGACCTCGTCGGGCGCACCCTGCTGCTCGATACGGCCCTGGTTCATCACCACCACACGGTCGGCCACTTCCATGGCTTCGTCCTGGTCGTGCGTGACGAAAACGCTGGTGACATGGACCTCGTCATGCAGCCGGCGCAGCCAACGGCGCAGCTCCTTGCGCACCTTGGCGTCCAGCGCCCCGAAAGGCTCATCCAGCAGCAGCACCTTGGGCTCGACCGCCAAGGCGCGGGCCAGCGCGATGCGCTGGCGCTGGCCACCCGAGAGCTGATGCGGATAGCGATCGGCCAGCCAATCGAGTTGCACCAGCTTGAGCAGTGCCATCACCTTGTCACGAATCGCTTCTTCCGAGGGGCGCGTTGCTTTGGGGCGTACGCGCAGGCCAAAGGCCACGTTTTCGAAAATGGACAGGTGACCGAAGAGGGCATAGTGCTGGAACACGAAGCCCACGTTGCGGTCTCGAACATGGGTGTGGGTGGCATCCTCGCCATGGAAATGAACGCTGCCACTGTCCGGCACTTCCAAGCCCGCGATGATGCGCAGCAGGGTGGTCTTGCCACAACCCGAGGGGCCCAGCAGGGCGACCAACTCACCCGAGGGAATGTGCAACTTGAGGTGGTCACAGGCCACGGTACGGCCGAAGCGCTTGTTGATGTCGCGAATCTCGATGCTCATGGCGGTGCTCTCAGTGCAGTGCGGCTCAGGGGGCTTCAGGCGTCTTGGTGCAGGGGTTGGTGTTCACGCTTGAGGCGCTGCTCCACCGCGTACTTGGCCACCAGGGTCACCAGTGCCAGGCCCGCCAGAAGTGAGGCCACCGCGAAGGCCGCGGCGAACTGGTATTCGTTGTAGACGATCTCGATGTGCAGCGGCATGGTGTTGGTCTGCCCCCGAATGTGGCCCGATACCACGCTGACCGCTCCGAATTCCCCCATGGCGCGCGCGTTGCACAGGATGACGCCGTACAGCAAGGCCCAGCGCACATTGGGCAGCGTCACCCGGCGAAACATCTGCCAGCCGCTGGCCCCCAAGACGCGAGCCGCTTCTTCTTGCTCAATGCCCTGGGCCTGCATCAGTGGAATCAGCTCGCGCGCGACAAACGGGAAGGTGATGAACACCGTGGCCAAGACGATGCCCGGCACGGCGAAGATGATCTTGAGGTCGTGGTCGCGCAGCCACTCGCCGAACCAACCTTGCAGGCCAAAGACCAACACATAGATGAGGCCGGCAATCACCGGGCTGACCGAAAACGGCAGGTCGATCAAGGTCAACAGCAGGTTCTTGCCCCGGAACTCAAACTTGGCAATGGCCCAGGCGGCGGCCAAGCCGAACATGAGGTTCAAGGGCACGCTGATGGCCGCCGCGATGAGGGTGAGCTGGATGGCCGACAGCGCATCAGGCTCGGTGATCGAGGCCAGGTAAACGTCCCAGCCCTTCTTGAGGGCCTCCACGAAGACGCTGGCCAAGGGCACAAACAAGAACAGGGTCATGAAGGCCAACGCAGCGCCGATGAGCAGCCTGCGCACCCACACGGGCTCGGTGGTGGCACCCTCGATCAAGCGAGGGCTTTGGCCACGCCGATCGGCGTGGTCGCTGTTGGAGGAGCCGTTGCCTGTGTCATTGCCCAAGCCATTGCCCGCCGCCAGCGAAACGGAGGCAGCCGGAGCCGACAGGATCTGGGTCACCACCACGGTGTTCATCTTGGGCTCCTTCAGGCCACGCCACCGTTGCGGCGGCGAGACCACGCCTGCAACAGGTTGATCACCAGCAGCAAAGCAAATGACACCACCAACATCACCACGGCGATGGCGGTGGCACCGGCATAGTCATATTGCTCCAGCTTGGTGATGATGAGCAAGGGGGTGATCTCGCTGATCATGGGCATGTTGCCGGCAATGAAAATCACCGAACCGTACTCGCCCAAGGCACGTGCGAAGGCCAGGGCGAAGCCGGTGAGCAAGGCCGGCATCAGGATGGGAAATACGACCTTGGTAAAGGTCTGCCAGCGTGAAGCCCCCAGCGTGGCGGCGGCCTCTTCATACTCACGGTTGAGGTCTTCCAGCACAGGCTGAACCGTGCGCACCACAAAGGGCAAGCCGATGAAGACCAGGGCCACGAAGACGCCGACTGGCGTGAAACTGACCTTGAAGGGCAGCCACTGCCCCACCCAGCCGTTGGTGCTCCAAATCGCCGTCAGCGCGATTCCGGCCACCGCCGTGGGCAAGGCAAAGGGCAGATCGACCAGTGCATCCACCAGGCGCTTGAAGGGAAACTCGTAACGCACCAACACCCAGGCCGTGATCAGGCCAAACACCGCGTTGACCAGAGCCGCCAAAAAGGACGCCCCAAAGGTCAGCCGATAGGACGCCAGCACCCGCGGCGTGGTGGTGGCCTCCAGAAACTGCGACCAGGTCAAGGTGAAGGTTTTCAGAAACGCCGCTGACAGCGGGACCAGCACGATCAGGCCCAGATAGAACAGCGCAAAACCCAGCGCCAGGTCGAAACCCGGCAGCACCGTGTGGCGCTTGAGCAGCGTTCGGGACAGGATCATGGCGGCGCTTGAGGAGAAGGCTCTGGGAAACTCTGCTTGGGCTCAGGCTCTGCTCAACGCGCCTTGGCTGCTGCGATCACCTGGTCATACAGGCCGCCGTCGTTGAAATGTTCACGCTGGGCACGGCTCCAGCCACCGAAGACCTCGTCCACGGTGAAGGTGTTCACCTTGGGGAACACCTTGGCGTAGCGCGCCAGCACCTTGGCATCGCGAGGGCGGATGTGGTGCTTGGCAGCCACCTCCTGGCCGGCCTCGGTGTACAAGAACTGCAGATAAGCCTCGGCCTGGCGACGGGTGCCCTTCTTGTCGACCACACGGTCGACCACGCTCACGGGGTTTTCGGCCAGGATGGTGCGGCTGGGGTAAATCACCTCAAAGCCGCCCCCAAACTCGCGCTCGATCAAGGGCGCTTCGCTCTCAAAGGTCACCAAGGCATCACCCATTTGGCGCTGAGCGAAGGTGGTGGTGGCACCGCGGCCGCCCCCATCCAGCACGGGCACATTGGCAAAGATGCGCGTGACCAGCGCCCTTGCAGCATCGGGGCTGAGCCCGGCCTTGATGCCTGCGCCCCAAGCCGCCAGATAGGTATAGCGGCCATTGCCGCTGGTCTTCGGGTTGGGAATGATGACGCTGATGCCCGGCCGGCCCAGGTCGCTCCAGTCGCGGATGTTTTTCGGGTTGCCTTTGCGCACCAGAATCACCGACACCGAGGTGGTGGGCGCGCTGTTGTGAGGCAAGCGCTTGGCCCAGTCCTGCGGCACCAGCTTGCCGCGCTCGAACAGGATGTCGATGTCGTTGTGCTGGTTCATCGTGATCACGTCGGCCTCCAGTCCATCGGCCACGCTGCGGGCCTGGCGGCTGGAGCCACCGTGGCTCTGGTTGAGCGTCAGGCTCTCGCCGGTGGTCTTCTTCCAATGCGCGGCGAACACCTGGTTGAAGTCCTTGTAGAACTCACGGGAGACGTCGTAGCTGACGTTGAGCAGCGTGGCGGCAGAAGCCCAACTGGGGCTTGCGCCCAGGCCGGCGGCCAGCGTGGCGGCAGCCAAAAGGCTTCGGCGGGTGAACAGAGGTGTGGGCATGGTCAAGCGCAGGATGATCGAAATTGACCTGGATGCTAGGGATCCCAGTCTCATCAAAGAACGAATGGTTTTGATCATTGATATGCAAAAAACAGGGATCTCGACTGCGACACCCCCAACCCCCTCCCCTGTCAGAGGACGAACCGAGCGAATCAGCGCTTGGTGTAGATCTGGTCAAACACCCCGCCGTCGGCAAAGTGCTCCTTCTGCGCCCTGGTCCAGCCGCCAAACAGCTCATCAATGGTGAACAGGTTCACCTTCACAAAGGTCTTCTCGTGCTTGGCCAGCACCTTGGGATCGATCGGCCGGTAGTAATTCTCTGCAGCGATCTGCTGGCCTTGAGGGCTGTAGAGGAATTGCAGATAAGCCGTCGCCAGCTCGCGGGTGCCCTTGCGGTCGACGTTCTTGTCGACCACGGTCACGGGCGGCTCGGCCAGGATGCTCAGGGACGGCGTGACGATCTGAAACTTGTCGGGGCCAAGCTCCTTGCTCGCCAGGTGGGCTTCGTTTTCCCAGGAGATGAACACATCGCCCACGCCGCGCTCGGTGAAGGTCACGAGCGAGCCGCGGGCGCCCGAGTCGAGTACCGGCACGTTTCGGTAGAGGGCCGCGACAAACTCCTGGGCCTTCTTGGCGTCACCCCCGTTCTTCTTCAGCGCATAGCCCCAGGCCGCCAAGTAGTTCCAGCGCGCGCCGCCCGAGGTCTTGGGATTGGGGGTCACCACGCTCACACCAGGCTTGGCCAGGTCGTCCCAATCCTTGATGTTCTTGGGGTTGCCCTTGCGCACCAAGAACACAATGGTGGAGGTGTAGGGTGAGCTGTTGTGAGGAAGGCGCTTTTGCCAGTCCGCAGGAATAAGCTTGGCCTTGGCATGCAGTTCATCAATGTCGTAGGCCAAGGCCAGGGTCACCACGTCGGCGTCCAGGCCGTCAATCACCGAGCGTGCTTGCTTACCCGACCCCCCATGGCTTTGCTTGACGGTCAGGTTCTGCCCGGTGCGGGCCTTCCATTGGGCAGCGAAGGCCTTGTTGAAGTCAACGTAAAGCTCGCGTGTGGGGTCGTAGCTGACGTTAAGCAGGGTGACATCTTTGGCGTGTGCAGGCGATACCAACAGGCCTGTGGTGGACCACAGGGTGAAGGCGGCTGCGGCGAAGCCCAGGCGGCTCAGCAGGCTGCGTCGGGGGGTCATGGATCATCCTCTTGTCCAATGCATGAACATGCATGCTTGGACGGAATGATCAAGGCCGTTCAATCAGCTGCCAACGAAGGAATGCGCATACCGTTCATTGGCGTGCGATTCTGGGATGGATGGCCACAAGCGGTCTGCAGGCGCAAGCACGCCAAAACGCCCAGCCGTGATTAGCCTGCGTATGCCGTATCCACCAAGCCTGTGCAATGCGGGTTCAGCACAAAGACAGCACCCGCCAATGAAGGGTCATAGCCCGCGATGGGAGCGGCTGGCGCAATAGTGGTCACGTAGAGCCGATCAAGGCCAGGCCCACCAAAGGCGCACATGGCCGGCTTGGCGGCCGGCACTGCCAGCGAGCGGTCCAGCTTCCCATCGGGGGTGAAGCGGTGCACCAGACCGGCATCGTTTGCGCAGATCCAATAGCAACCGTCTGCATCGACAGCAGCCCCATCCGGGCGGCCAGGATGCTGCTGCATGTCAACCAACAGCCGCTGGCGGCTGACCTGACCCTCAGGGTCCAAGTCGAAGGCCCAGAT
>JACCDH010431324.1_pt1 | contig 38987 bp, 37 predicted proteins | sample 7442481 | NCBI WGS metagenome assembly JACCDH01 (sample SAMN15323433, study PRJNA562643) | freshwater metagenome | isolation source: river surface water | place: USA:Blue River Watershed | collected 2017-08-15 | reverse complement strand
CCAACATATCGAAGGAATAGTAAAAACATATGGCAACAGGCACAGTTAAGTGGTTCAACTCTGAAAAGGGTTTCGGTTTCATTGCAGTTGATGGTGGCGGACAAGATGTATTCGTTCACTACTCAGCTATCCAAGGAAACGGATACAAGTCTCTTGAAGAGGGTCAGTCAGTTTCATTTGAAGTCGTCCAAGGTCCAAAGGGCCCACAGGCTGACGCAGTAACTGCTAACTAATAAACAACTTACAAATAAAGCCCGCTCAAGAAATTGAGCGGGCTTTATTTTTTACTACTTTTTCGGCTCTGGCGGAATTTCGCCAACTTTTTCACGCTGAGCGTTAACTTCTGCGACAGGTGATAAATCTTTTCCATTCTTCCAAGCATTTAAGTACTTCCATGGAAGTACCGCGCCGCGTCTGACCCACCACGTTCCTTCGGGGGTTGGCCAAGAAATTCCAAAGTGTAAATGTGGAGCAGTTCCACGAGCGCTACCTGTTGATCCTACTGATCCCAATAAACGTCCAGCCTTAACAACTACTCCTGGTTCAATACTTGCAGGAATAGAACGTAGATGTGATCCGTAATAGCGAACGCCATCGTCTCCAATAATTGAAACTGAGAGACCGCCACGATCAATTCCTAGATTAGTCTTTCCGCTCCAGCGGTCGACGCGATTGACCTCATCAATAACACCGTTTGTGGGTGCAACAAAGCGGCAGCCAGCTTTAGCCAAAATGTCAGATGCTGGATAGTCGTGGTGAGCGCGCGTGTAATTGACTTCGCAATTTGCAACGGGAAATACGTAAATTGGCGCAGCCTGCGCGCTGGGAATTGTTGTAAATAGCAGAGTAAGAACAAGTAATTTTCTCAACATGGCGCAGAGCCTAACTAATGGATACTCAATTCTTGAGCGCGGCGCGGTCAAGTTTTGCTGTGACAATCATGTGAGGAACTGTGAGCGCCCAGATTGTGACCAAGGTCAACCATAGAAATTCGTCGGTAATGTCATCGCGAGAAAATCCTGCAAGAAGGAGAACGAAAATCAAAGTACCGAATAGCGCAGGTAAGCCCGGAACCACTGCTTTGCGAAATGCTCGTCCTGCATCACCTCGTTCGTAAGCAGCAAGTGACCCTGGAAGCAGTGATGTAAGTCGAGCCGTATGACGCATCGCATGCCAGCATCCAAAGTAGACAGCAAAGGCAACGAGCGGCGGAGCGATAGCTGCGAGCGCTGCCAAAAGTGCAAGATCGATGCAGTCACGGTAACGCTTACGCGATGCCAAAATCAGAAATGAGATTGTTGCGATTGCTGCTACCGCAATTTGTATTTCTCCTGTGTAGCCATAATGCCAATCGACGAGGTTGCTATTTACCTTTTCCAGCGCTTCAGTGCTTCGGCTATTTACAAGTGGAATGATTACAGGCAGTGCTCCACCCGCACTTGCATATGCCCATACTGGGATATGTGAGCCGCTTCTAACCTTAAGGCGATCCAACTCTGCGATAAATGCACTATCGCCAATACCAAAATGAGTTGCACTCATAAGAACTACAGCAATAAAGCCCCACACATTCCATTGCAAAATTGCCCAGATTGCAGCGAGTGCAACCGCAACGTAAATGGTGATGAAGAGCGCCATTTTGAAGGGCTGTGCCTTCGGAAGCGTTACCAAGTGGTCAAGTGCGCCATGTGGAATTCCCACCGCAAGGGCAATCACAGCAAGGGCTACCTGCCAGTTGAGCGAATCACTTCCGAGCCATGACGAGAAAAGCAGCGAGAGAATGATTGTTAACGCAACAGCTGCAGAGGAAAAGGTGCGTACCCGAGAAAAGGTTTTTAACTTTGCTGTGTCCACGAACGCCACAGTAGCAATTTTGCCCCCTGTCTATGCCAAAATTCGAACATGAAACAGTGGTCGTATATGGCGATGCTCATATTCACCTTCTGTGGTTCCGCATGGCTTGAGATCTACCTCAAAGTTGGAGTGCTCAGGCGCATTAAACGAGTTGCAATAAGCGTGCTCCCTATCAGCTTTCTCTTTCTGGCGTGGGACGCCTATGCGATTTCACAGGGCCACTGGTTCTTTGATCGTGAGCAAATCCTAGGAATCTACGGGCCGCTCGATATTCCACTTGAAGAGTATCTCTTCTTCATTATTGTTCCGATGGCTGCAATATTCACTATTGAAGGTGTGACAACAGTTAAACCTCATTGGCGAAAGGATGAATTCGGCGAATGATTTACTCCGATATCGCAATTCTGGCCTTCGCGCTTGCTGTCATGAATGACCTATTTGGTTTTAAAACTTCCATGCTGACTCGTCCTGCTTTTTGGACGTCTTATGCAATTATTTTGCCTTTCCAATTCCTTACAAACTGGTGGCTCACATCTCGCAACATTGTCATGTATGACCCAGATGCAATCATCGGGGTGCGCTTCTTTTCCGCGCCAGCAGAGGATGTCCTCTTCGGCTTTGCTCTATTACTCAGCGTGATGGGGCTCTGGGAAGTATGGGGACGTAAAGGCTTTCAGCGCCACTAATAATTATTGTGCGTGCGCTGCTGCAACTGCTGCGTACATGATTTTTCCTTCATGCACGTTCAGACCTGCAGCTAGCCCAGCATCATCTTCGCAGGCTTTCTGCCATCCCTTATTGGCGAGCGCCAATGAATATTTCAGGGTTGCATTAGAAAGAGCTGCAGTAGATGTTGCTGGTACTGCACCCGGCATATTTGCGACGCAGTAATACAGTGAATTATGAACTTTGAATGTCGGATCAGCATGTGTAGTTGCACGTGAACCTTCAAAGCAACCACCTTGATCGATTGCAACATCTACAAGCACAGAACCAGGCTTCATCTTGGCAACCATGGCATCAGTAACCAACTTAGGTGCCGCAGCTCCCGGAATGAGAACTCCTCCGACAACGAGGTCTGCCTGCATGCAATGTTCTTCGATTGAATATGGTGAAGATGCAACGGTCTTTACTTGGCCATGGAACATCTCATCAATTTCACCCAAACGCTTCAAATTGATGTCAAGCAGAGTTACATCAGCGCGCAATCCGATCGCCATAGCAGCGGCTGAGACACCAACGCTTCCACCGCCAAGAATTACAACCTTTCCAGGAGCAACTCCAGGCACGCCACCGAGTAGGACTCCACGCCCACCGTTTGGTCGCTGTAGCGCGGCTGCACCAACCTGAATCGACATGCGTCCTGCAACTTCTGACATGGGAGCCAGTAATGGCAGGAAGCGATTGACCTCAACGGTTTCGTAAGCAATTGCAGTGATCCCAGATTTAACGATTGCATCTGTGCACTCGCGAGATGCTGCCAGATGAAGATATGTAAAGAGAATCTGCCCCTTGCGCATGCGATGGTATTCCTCAGCAATAGGCTCTTTAACTTTAATGATCATTTCGGACTTTGCCCATACTTCATCGGCTGTCTCGAGAATTGTTGCTCCAGCTTTTACATAATCGCTATCGGCAATAGCAGAACCTACGCCCGCACCTTTTTCAACAAAAACAGAATGCCCTGCAATGACGAGGGAGTGAACTCCTGCCGGTGTGGTTGAAACTCGAAATTCATTATTTTTTACTTCTTTTGGAATACCGACAAGCACAATAAGCTCCTAGATCGCGTCGACGTTGACTGCTTTGGACTTACCTGATGTTACTCCTAGATTGCGCGAAAATGAAAAAGAAGACCGCTTTCAGGTTTGAGAATAGGTAGTTGCAACCCTATATGTGCGAAATGATCACCAGTCATGGTGACGCTTGGCCACCAGCCAGGTCCGCGTTTTTGCGTAAAATCACTAGAGCTGAGTTCTTCTACTACTGTGACTTGATAGACAGTTTCTTTATCAAGTCCATCAAAAGTGGCCAAGGCTGGTACAAAACCGTCGATAGTGGACAGTTGCATATAGGTAAAGATTGCTTCTTTTTTATCTTCGGAAACAGTTCCATACAAATATGCGTTATCAACTATCTCATCGCTACGGACAACGCTTCCCGAATGCAACAACCCGCGATGTTTCTTATAGAAATCTACATATGCCCTCAAAACTTGAGTCTCTTGATCAGTTGCTTCGCTGATGTTCCATTCGATTCCAGCATGTCCAAAGAGCGCGTTAAGGGCTCTAAAAATAATTGAATGTGTGCGGTGCGTTTGATGGCTCACCGTTGGACCGATGTGAGTTCCTAGGAACTCTGGCGGAATCACCAAGCCAGTCCAGCGTTGAATCTGTTGTCGCTCTAAAGCATCGTTTTGGTCCGACGTCCAGAAACGATCTGCATGTTCAACCATGCCGAGATCAACGCGTCCCCCACCAGAAGAGCATGACTCAATTTCTAATCCAGGGTGGCGGCGCTTGAGTTCATCAAAGAGTCGATATATAGCTTCAGTCTGTTTATGAACGACGGGGCGCCCATCTGAAATTGGATCTGTGAGATGACGATTGTGATCCCATTTGATGTAGGCGATGTTGTTTTCGCTAAGAACTGCATCAATCTGAGAGAGCACGTGGTTGTAAGCGCCCTCTTTGGTGAGATCGAGTACTTGCTGTGTGCGACCTTCGACGGGGATTCTTCCTGGCTCTTGCAGAATCCAATCAGGATGGGCGCGGTATATATCCGAATCGCGATTGACCATTTCGCCCTCAAACCAGAGACCGAATTCAATTCCCTTATCGTTGATGTATTGAATGATTGGGCCTAAACCATTTGGCCAGGCTTCTTTGGAGACTACCCAATCCCCCAAGCCCGATTTATCGTTGCGGCGAGAACCAAACCAGCCATCATCAAGTACGACTCTCTCGACTCCGATTTCCGCAGCTTTATCTACTATTTTTCGAATCCCCGCTTCATTGTGATCAAAGTAGACAGCTTCCCACATGTTTAGAGTTAGCGGACGTGGCTTCTTCTTGGTGATGTGGTTGGCGCGGGATCTAATCCATGTGTAATGGTTATTGGTAAGTCCATCTAAACCGCGATCGCTAAATGTTGCGACCGCACGTGGTGCTTTATAGCTATCACCTTTCTTCAAAATTATTTCTCCTGGCAAGAGATATTCGCCTGCACCTAGCGACTTATGTCCGTCAATCAAGCGTTCCACGTGTGCCACATTGTTACCGCTCCAGGCCATGCCAAGCGACCAGGCTTCTCCGTGGCGAAAACCAGTTCCATGATTGAGTGCTACTTGAGTAATTGTGTAATCATGCCCAGAACGACCTTCAAATCCTTCTCGACTAGTAAGTCCATATCCAATTGTGCGTCGCTGCGGTTGTCGTTCTTTGGTCCAGTGACCATAAAAATCTAGAACTTCATTGGCTTGTTCAGCTAATGGTAACCAATAGAGAAAATGCTCTAAAAAGTAATCTCCCTCTGCCACATTTCTCACTTCAGCATCAATCAGTAAGACATCTGATTCCGTCAGGGTGTAAGCCATAGAAATTTCAAGACCAGCAAGCTCGTCAAAAAATTCAACGTTGAGCGTTTGATCCTTCTGAGAAAGGTTCTTGATTACAAAAGCATTTGAGGCGCTAACGCCACCACGATGACCGCGTAGCGCAGGATGACCTGTCCACCCACGCGCATGTTCGCGCAGAACAAGATTGCCGACTGCGTTATCTAAACCGCCATGTGCAGTTGCCTTAGTTAGCGCGCTACTAATTGCTCCATCAAACTTAGGGGTGGATTCGCCAATCTTCTTTCCCCAATACAGAATGGAGAGAGCATCACCTTCTCGTTCAAAAATTATTGAAGAGCGCGATTGGCTGAGGTGAATCATGGGTGAATCCTACCGATAGCGCTGGAGTGAAAACATAGTTATGTCCTACTCTTTTTCAATGGCTTCTCAGACCAAAGTCCTTCTTATCGGAATAGATGGACTAATGATTGACCGGGCTGTTGCTTCAGGTCGAGCAAAGACGTTGAGCGCACTCAAAGAAAAATCATTTTTTGCAGAAATGATGGTAGCCATGCCAACTGTCTCTGGGCCAAGCTGGACCACATTGCTTACTGGCCAGACTCAAGATATTCATAAAGTCGTAGATAACGATTTCAAAAACCATAACTTGGCCAGCGCACCTGATCTACTAACACAGGCAGCAGAAAACTTTTCAGAAATACTCACCTATGCTGCAGCAGGCTGGCCACCTTTAATTGATCCTCAAGATGTTGGCCCTGTCATTGCCAGTCGAATTGAAGATCAAGCAAGAGGTAAACACCAAATCTTTGTGCGTGATGGTGAAACTCTTGGCTATGAGACTATTGATCCCGAAGTTGCACAACATGCAGTTCAAACCATCAAAGAAGTTGGACCTGACATCAGTTTTGTTTATTTTTGTGGCGCTGATGAAGCTGGCCATACCTCTGGGACGGTGGATGGCAAATATTTTGATGCGATAGAACGTATAGATTTATTGGTTGAAGATTTGTATCAAGCAGTACTTTTAAGGGCTAAAGAATTAGCCGAAAAGTGGCTCTTGGTGATTACAACTGATCACGGCCATCGAGATGAAGGTGGTCACGGTGGCGATAGCGCACAAGAACGAGCATCTTTTGTACTTGGCCATGGCATAGGTACTGAAAATCCTTCGTGGCCATTAGATATCAAGCCCGAGCAGTTAGTCGGACACATTCTGGCGACGGCTTTAGATTAACTTGAATGGTTTAAAGCTGGAGTAATAAGAAGTCGGTTCTCGATTCCTGCGATTTCTTCATGGCTTATGTAGATGACTATCGCTCCCTCGGTGTGCTGCTTCAACCTTTCAAATACCCGTATCGCTAACTCCTTTTCCAAATGTTCAAAAGGTTCATCTAATAAATAAAGTGAAGTTTTACGCAAAAAAACTCTAGCCAATCGAATTCGCTGAAGCTCGCCTCCAGAAAAATTCCTGCCAAAGGCTCCAATGTGCGTATCTACTTTGTCTGGCAACGAGCTAATCAAACCATCTAATTCAACAGATTCTAACGCCGCAGCGATATCTCCATCGGTCGCACTTGGATTAGCCAATCTTAAGTTCTCATAAATCGAACTTGCAAACAAATGATCTTCCTGCAATGAAATGGTCATCTGATCACGTAGATATTGATTCTCCAAATCTCTTATCTCAATCCCATCAACACGAAAAGAGCCCTCGTAATCGATTAATCCGGATATAGCAAGTGCGAGCGAAGATTTTCCAATACCTGATTCACCCTGCATCAATAATGTTTCCCCGCGTGCAATTGTGAAATTAACAGGATTATGGGACAAAGATTTTTCGCTCCAAATAGCTCGACCAGATTCAATTTTCAACGTGGTAGCTCCAGTTTTGACTTTCACAGGGGACTTTGAAATAGGAGCTGTTTTCAATGTGTCATTAATGCTTTTTTGGGCAGCTTCCATCTTCCCAAAGTTCGCCAGTGGCGCAATCAAGGGAGACAACCCGTCAAAGATTGCTAGTGGTAATAGTGTTATCACAGCGAGATTGATGCCAGCTAAATCATTACCGAGTTTTGGAAGCGCCATCAAGAATGCAATCAGAATTGCACTATACATACCGACTTGCAGAATTGAGGCGCTGCCGCCTGCATTGGAAATAACCCGTTTTTCCGCGTCAATTATTGCTAGTTCACTATTGGCTAAGGTATTTCGCAGCCTATCCCGATATCCATAAATCCGTGCCTCTAAATGTCCGCGCGTAGTATCCGCAATCACATCTGCCAATTCATTTTCATTCTGAAAAATACTCTTACTATGTCGTTTGGAGAACCAGGCACTTACTATCACAATCGATACCGCAGTCACCAAATAAATAGAAAGCACAACATATGAAACATCATGAGAGAGCCAATAAATTATGCCTAAACCAGCCCAGGCAGAAATAGCAGCACTAATTCCTGGGATGTATATTCGTATCCATCGATCTTGTACAAATTCAATGTCACTAGAAATTTGCTGCAATAACTTACCCTGTCGCATTGCCTGAGTACTTATGGGCTCACGATTTAACAAGGAATTATAGATCTGTAACTGCAAAAATGTTGCCGCACGTAAAATCGCATCGTGTCCATAAATCCGCTCACCGTATCTAAAGACACCTCTACCTAATCCAAAGAAACGAACTGAAACCACCGCCACCTGCAAAGTAAGAATAGGTGGTTGGGTTGACGCCATAGAAATCAACCAAGCGCTGGCCGCCAATAACCCAACTGCCATAGAAAGTGAAACGCCACCTAACAAGGCAGCGAAGAGGAATCTCAGCATCAAATTCACGATGAAACCTTGTCTAGTTGAAACACATGGTCAGCATTGGATATCAACTCGGTGCGATGTGAGATAACGATGACTAACTTGCCCGCTGCAGCTTGTGCTCTTAGTAACCCAATAATCAAAGATTCTGACTCTGGATCTAGGGCGGCGCTAGGTTCATCCATGATTAGAACTTCATGGGGATGTAGCAACGCTCTGGCAATAGCGAGGCGACGCTTTTGACCCACTGACAAAGTGAGAAGTTGATCCAGTCGGATTCCATGTAAACCCACACTCTGCAACACCTCAACAATCTCAAAATGTGTGGCTTCGGGTGAGCTCAATTTAAATAAATCTAAAATTGTGCCAGATGGGAAGTGTGAGTCTTGTGGCACCCAGGAAATATTCTTCAACCAACTATCCAGATCGATGTCACTTGAGTCATATGTACCCATTGAATCGGTGAATTGAATAGACCCGCGTTCTTGCTTAAGCAATCCCATTAATATGTTGATCAGAGAAGTTTTCCCGCCTCCAGATGGGCCTGTTATCAAATTAAGTTTCCCGACCTCAAACTCACCATCCGGAAAGGAGATTGACTCTCTATCTCTGTGACTTACTTGTAAATTGCTCCAAAAGATTTTTTTAACCCCGCTCAATTTGATTTTGCCAGTATGCACTGGTGTGGCAAAATCAATAATCTCAAATATATCCGTAGCTGACTGCATACCATCTGCAGAGGCATGAAACTGTGCTGACAAATTTCTGATTGGCCAATAAACCTCTGGCGCCAAAATCAAGATCACCAAACCCCGCCATAATTCAATGTCTCCACCCACTAAACGAAGTCCGATGGCCACGGCAATCAAAGCCACTGACAAAGTTGCAATAATCTCAAGTGCCAAGGAGCTTAAGAATGAAATTTTCAAGACTCTCATGGTTTCTATTCGGTAGCGATCTCCAACCTTTTCTATTTTTTCGCCCTGGTCTGCATCACGGCCAAAAAGTCTTAGGGTGGTTAAACCAGATAAGAGGTCAAGCACAAACCCTGAAAGTATCCCTAAGGTTTGCCACCTCCTTCTCATCGCTTCTGAGGTGTACTTGCCAATCAAGACACCAAAAAATGGAATCAGTGGGATGGTCAGCAAGACAATCAAACCACTTGTTATATCCAGGTACGCTATGACTGCACCTACAAAGAGTGGAACAGCTCCCGCTATGAATATTTGTGGAACAAAACGTGTGAAGTACGGCTCTAGATTCGTAATAGCCTTTGTCGAAATCAGTGAAATGCGAGTTGGTCCAAAAGCCACATTTAATTCAGAACCACTAGTCAGTATTTTGTTAAAAATTGCCTGACGCAAATCAACTCTAATGCGATGAGATATCCGACTTGTGAAACTTTCGCCTACAAAAGTGAGCATAACTCTAGCCGCAAAAACTGCGCACAATAAATATATTGAATTTTGGAGTGCTGAAAAATTTAACTCTCGCTGAAACGCGCCTGTAATTACATCGGCCAACAGAAATGCTTGCAAAATTGTCGCTATGGTCACAAATATTGCTAAGAAAACCACAAGGACTATCAAACCGCGACTATTCCGTGAAACACGAAATAGTCGCGGATCTAGAAATTTCACTTAGGTAGTTTACTAAAGTCCAAAACTCCTGATTCTGGAGAAGGAATCTGTTCTGCGCTGATGCGTTTTCTGAATATCCAGTAAGTCCAACCTTGATAGATCAGAACTAATGGTGTTAATACAACAGCTACATACGTCATGACTTTCAAGGTGTATGGGGTTGAAGATGCATTACTGATAGTTAGTGAAGCAGACTCCGACAAAGAGCTTGGCATCACGTTTGGATACAGAGCCGAATAAAGAGTAATGACTGCAAATGCAAGAGCAATGGAAGAGTATAAGAATGCGTAGCCTTCACGTGCGCGTAGATTCGCACTTAAAGCCGCTAACCAAGCAACCGCAACAATTCCAGCCAAACCATATACTTCAAGCTTGTCATTATATTCAGTCACGGTTATAGATAAGAAGGCAACTGTGACCACTGCCGCAAACAGTCCTACTTTGGTTGCGATTGCTCGAGCTCGCTCGCGAATTGTTCCATCAGTCTTTAAAGCGAGGAAGAAAGCCCCATGTGTCACGAAGACTGAGAGAGTTACCAAACCACCTAGTAACCCATAAGGATTGAGTAGATTAAAGAAGCCGCCCGTGTATTCAATTAGATTGTTTTGAATCTCAAGCGGCACTCCACGCACGATGTTGGAAAATGCCACTCCCCATAGCAACGCAGGAATAAAACTTGAGATCACGATGGCGTTATCCCAACGAGCACGCCACTTTTCATCGCCATATTTGCTGCGATATTCCATCGCTACACCACGCACGATTAGTGCAATCAGAATCAAAAACAATGGAAGATAAAAACCACTAAAGAGCGTCGCATACCATTCAGGAAAGGCGGCAAAAGTTGCTCCGCCTGCAACTAATAGCCAAACCTCGTTCCCATCCCACAGCGGTCCCAGTGTTGTGAGGACGGCTCGTCTCTCTGCTTGGGTCTTGGCAACAGTCTTTAGCAGAATACCCACTCCAAAATCGAAGCCTTCCAGCACAAAATATCCAACCCAAAGTACAGCGATTATGACAAACCAGAATGTAGTTAGTTCCATAATTTTCTCCTAATACGCCATGGTTAACTTCTTGGTGGAGTCTCCACCGAATTCAACCGCTTCATGGAGCTCTGAGGTGTCGATAACTTCAGGTCCGATTTGAATAGCTCTAATGATTAATTTGAATTCAATCACTGCTAGCACTCCGTAGAGAAGCGTGAATACAATCATTGTGAAAGCAACACTTGCTGTTCCAACGGATGGGCTGACTCCATCCTCAGTCTTGAATAATCCGAAGACCGCCCAAGGCTGACGGGCAGTTTCAGTGAAGATCCAACCGAAAGAGTTTGCAATGATGGGTAGGAATGGCATTGAAACCATGGCAGGCAAGAACCAACGACCTTTTGGAAGTTCATTCTTCCGCAAGCGCCACAAAGTGACGAGGGCAAAGAGAGTTGCCAACGCACCGAAACCGATCATTAAGCGGAAGCCCCAATAAGCCAGAGGAACATTTGGTGTGTAATCGCCAGGGCCGAACTGCTTCTCATATTGATCTTGTAAATCATTAATTCCTTCAACAACACCGTTCACATCGCCTGTAGACATGAACGAAAGTACGCCCGGAATATCAATTTGAAATACTGGACGACTTTGATCCAAAGTACCAATCGTAAGCAGTGAGAATGGGGCGCCTTCCGTTGTCTCATAGAGCGCTTCAGCAGCAGCCATCTTCATTGGCTGTTGCTGGGTCATAATACGAGCGGTCCAATCGCCGGTAACAGCGATCATTGCAAATGTAATTATCACTGTTACTAGGCCTAGTTTGAGCGTGGCGGTGGCCATAGCTTTTTCACGATTCTTAACCAACAGCCAGGCTGACACCCCAACTAGTAATGCGCCACCTGTGAAGAATGCGAAAGATATTGTGTGAGCAAAGCTGGAAACTGCAGTATTTTGAAATAGGACCGCGAAAATATCCGTTAACTCAGCTCGACCACGTTCTTCGTTTACTGTGTATCCAACTGGATGCTGCATCCAAGCGTTCGCCGCAAGAATAAAGTACGCAGAGAAAACCGTGCCCGTTGCGGCAGCCCAAATGGATGCTAGATGAATTTTCTTAGGCAGTCGATCCCATCCAAAAATCCACATACCTAGAAACGTTGACTCTAAGAAAAATGCCAACAAGCCTTCCATAGCAAGTGGTGCGCCAAATATGTCACCAACGAAACGACTGTATGACGACCAGTTCATGCCAAACTGAAACTCCTGCACAATTCCTGTTACAACTCCCATTGCGAAGTTAATCAAGAAAAGTTTCCCAAAAAATTTTGTGGCTTTTAAGTACTTAGCATTCCCAGTCCGATACCAAGCACTTTGCAAACCAGCTACTAGAAAACCCATACCGATTGTGATGGGCACGAATATGAAGTGGTATACGGTTGTAATAGCGAATTGCCATCTCGCCAAATCTAGTGAATTCATTTCACTCCTATACTTAATACAATTTTTAAGCCTGGTTAATTCTTGCAGAATTTTCATTACTTTTTAGCACAGAACCTGTGCATCTAATCACGAATTTAGCGCTTAACTCATATTCAATATTTGTTTGAATAATCTGGCTTGAGGGCTAGCACTCATTCCAGATTGTTTACTTTCAAATATCTAACTGATTGCTTGACAAAACTACAAGACTAATCCCACTAACTTTTTGAGGTTTCGTGAATTTCTGAAATAAAGGTGAAATCCTGATATTAAGAGATCAAATATGAAGTTTAGAGACGCTTTGAAATAGGTGTTTTCTTGTAGTTTGCAGTATCGCCCGCTTAAGGGCATACTATGTAGACAGCAACACATTGGAGAGTGTTTTGACTGGAAAAGACCTGCTCCGGGAGTTAACCCCGTTTGAGCATTTGATCTGTAAGCATCTTTGTGATGGATTAACCAACCTCGCCATTGCGCAGGAAACTGCTCACACTGAAAAGGTTGTCGAAAATTCGGTTTCCAGAATTGCCAAGGCTTTCGGGATCAAATCAAGTAATGAAGTGAATGTACGAGTACTCCTGGCTTTGGCTTATCGTTCGCACTTTGGGGATCAGGCACTTGATAAATTGGGAATTGACTGTAAACACTTAGTGGTCAGGCCTGATGGTGTGAGGTTGTGCACGAAGCACGAGGAGTAAGTTTTCGGTTTGGTGACTTTAATCTATAAGATTGCCGCTGACGAGGCGGTAGCTCAGTTGGTTAGAGCCCCGAACTCATAATTCGGTCGTCGTCGGTTCGAGCCCGACCCGCCTCACTAGTTTTACTGAGTAAAAATACGGGAGCCTCATGGTGTCTAAGCGTTCACGAGATCTTGCTCCCGATGTATTACGTGGTTTCGCTCTCTTCGGCATTTTAGTTGTCAATATTCCATTTATGGCTCTGAGTAGTGAAAATGGGGCGCGGGGCGAATATGTCCAAGGTGCACTTAATGGCTCTGTTGCCCTCGTAATGTTGGCGCTCTTTGCCGGAAAGTTTTATTTACTGTTTTCATTTTTATTCGGCTATAGCTCTAGTTACATCATCCAAAATGAACGGAAGAACCGGGCAAGGTGGATCCGTCGTTGTTTTGCACTGATGGCTTTTGGCGCTCTTCACTTCACATTTTTGTGGCATGGCGACATTCTCTTTTTCTATGGAATCTTAGGAATAGTGCTGATCGCATTTCTGTTCAGGACTGACCGTACTCTTCAAATTTGGACACGAATTATTTACGCAACTTCCTGCTTTATTCTGGTAGCTCTAGGTTCGCTGATTTATATTGGCGAAAGATATTTTCCAGAAGAATCTAACGCTTCACTTCCAGATTCTGGACTTGATGAGGTGCTTCGTAACAGCACCTTCTTGGAATCAATCGCACCTCGAGTAAATCTTTGGGTTTGGGGATCGTTGGGCGCTGGACTCCTCCTTCAGGGTGGCTTTGCATTTGCAGCTTTTCTCTATGGATTACGAGCGCAAAGAACTGGATTGCTCTCTGCGCCCTTTGATTTACCGCGTGCCTCAAAGATGATAAAGACTGGGCTCATCCTTGGCCTTCCGATTCAATTGCTTTTGGCGACTTTCGCAATTCGCAATGAACAATCTGCCGATGTGTCAGAGGCAATTCATCTCATTACGCTCTTTCTTGCTTTTATGGCGGCTCCGCTACTTTCAATGGCTTATGTAGGGGCCATTCTTAAATGTATTGAAAATCGACCTCATCTAGTCAGTTGGATGGCGCCCGCTGGAAAAATGTCGCTCACTGTCTATATTGGTGAATCCATTTTCGCGTCACTCATATTTGGACCTTGGGGGTTAGGACTATTTCAAGAGTTAGAAATTTGGGCAGTCGCACTAGTCGCAATAGGAATTTGGTTATCGCTAGTGTGGTTCTCCACTCTGTGGCTCAAACGCTTTAGACAAGGCCCACTTGAGTGGTTAATGCACCTTTTAACTCGCAGTCGTAGAGCTAGTTCAATAAATGACTAGACTCGGTTAAATGATTACATCTGCGAAGCTACTTAAGTTAGTTCTTGCTATTTTCTTCGCTCTGTCGCTTATGTTGCAATTTCTCTCATTTCCGGGTCAATTCCGTTACATGGCTGAACAAGAACCAGAGAATGCGCACTTGCGTTGGCCCTTAACCGCTCTGGCTTTCACCATGATTTTGGCGGTGCAAATCATTGTGGTGAGCATTTGGAAAATTGTTGATGCGCTTGAGAAAGAACTCGGCAAGGAAACTCAACTCAAATACGTTAACTACGCGATAGGTGCACTTTCGTACTTTTGGCTAGTAATAGCCTGCGGACTCGTTCTGCTCTTGAGTAACGCGGATGATCCTGGATTACCTGTTGTTGTGACAGTTATTGAAACTGCCGTTACGGCAGTTGGTCTACTTTTTCTCTTTTATCGCCGATTACTCAAGCGTGCGCTCAACCGCACGAGCGATAACTAAATCCTCCCAGGACATTCCAGAGCTCTTAAAGAAGACTGGGGACTCAGGTTTAAGTAACTTTCGCCCGCAGACAACTTCGGATAGCTCAATGAGCGATTCAGCGCTGATTGCGCCTTCAGCGATAGCCATAATCACATCACCTGCTTCACGAAGAGCACTTGCACGGGTCTCAACAACAACCTGAGCGCGTGCCAATAAGGCAGAATCAATTTCACGCACATTTGCTTCATGAGAACCAACAGCTATTACGACAACGTTTTCCTTCAAGAGGCTCGAATCAAAAAGCGGCGCGCGTGCTGTTGTCGCAGCTATTACTAAATCTGCGACTTTGAGGTGATTACTTACTTCAGCATCCCCCTCACCTAAAATCTGAATCTGGCAATCAAGAGCTAACCCCAATTGAGAATTATCTGGGATTTTCTTTGCGGCCTTTTCCTGATCTCGCACCACAAATGTGATGCTATTTATTGAGAGATTTTGCGGCGCAATCGCGGTCAGAGTTTGCACATGGGAAATAGCTTGTGGCCCTGAACCAAATATGACGACCGAAAAGTCTTGGCTACTTTGCTTCAGTGCACTTCTAACAGCTGCAAAGGAAATAGCCGGGGTTCGAAAGTTGGTGAGTGCTGCACCATCAAGAATTGATGTGACCGACAAGTTCTCTTTATCAAAGAGGAGATAGAGACCTTGGATGCGTGGTTGATTGAGCGCTGGATTATCGGGAGCGATAGTGAGCACCTTGATTCCAGAGCCTGCTGATGAAGTGGCAGGCATCATGAGTAGCTCTCCCTTATCAATCGGAAGAATTGATCGTGGGAGGTCGGATGCTGGATCTAAACCACTACGAAGTGCAGCTTCAATGGATTCGACCGCTAGCGCAAAAGTGAAAGAGCGATTTATCTGATCAGCTGAAATAAATCGCGGTTTCATCGCAACACAAACCCAGGAGTTAATGGATCACGCGGGTCGACAGTAAAGGAAGATTCGCCTGTTTTATATGCCATTCCCGTTACCTGTGGCAATATCGCGGAGTACCCATCTGCATCCACTTGTGATTGTGCAATACCCAAGAACTCTGAATTGACAATAGATTCGTGCACCAATATTTCACCTAATTGCAAATGGCTCTTCGCGACCAAAGTTGCTACACGAGCACATGTACCTGATCCACACGGTGAGCGGTCGACTTCACCGTCGGCAAAGATGGTGGCATTTCGCTGACGCTTATGCCCTTGTGAATCTGGCGCTAATTTTTCATACACGATGGTTCCGTAAATTCCACTTAAACGAGAATCACTTGGGTGTTGGGCATACTGAGTGTCATTGAGCGCCCATTTAATTTCTCGTCCGATTGCAATTATCTGCGAGTAGAACTCAGAGGTCACAGAGAGCCCTATCTGGGCCACATCTAATTGCGCATAAATTGCTCCACCGAATGAGATATCGACAACGAGTTCACCCAATGAAGTTTTTACCACGATATCGCTATGCATGTGATAGCTAGCCACGTTTACAAAATCAACGCTTTCAATGGATGCACCCTTTGTATGCACTCGCGCAGTTACTCGTCCGGATGGCACATCAATGATTACATCAGTGACACCACTTGGATCAATTGCCACCTTTCCAGATTCGATCGCCCAGACACCAAGTGCGATAGTTCCGTGGCCACATGCAGTTGAAAAGCCATCTTTATGCCAAAAGAGAACCCCGAAATCTGCCCCGTCATCATCGGGGGGTGTAATAAAACATCCATACATATCAGCATGGCCACGTGGTTCGAAACAAAGTAACTTTCGAATTCCATCGACTTCTGGATTATTCATCGCATAGATGCGGCGGTTGGCGACGGTATCTCCCACAATTTCTATAGGAGGATTTGCCACGATCCGAAAGGGTTCACCAGCAGTGTGATAGTCGATAGTTTTTATCTCACTCACAAAGAAACCCTTCTAGCAGGAATAACACACGAGTAGGATACGCAGATGCTTGAGAACCTGCTGAGCTTCGCTGTTCTTGCTGGCCTTCTTACTTTGCTACCTGGCCTAGATACTGCTCAAGTGGTTCGCGCTGTCACTATTGGTGGTCGCAGTACTGGTTATGCAACTCTCTTCGGAATTCTTGGCGGGGTGTGGGTGTGGGGAGTTGCCGCAGCTCTCGGAATTAGCGCGCTTTTGATTGCCTCAGAATTTGCTTACACGATTCTGAAATGGACTGGCGCCATTTATCTGGTTTATCTTGGAGTAAAGATGTGGCTGGACTCTCGCCACATATCTCACGAAACAATTCAGGCGAGAGTAGAAACAAAAGCAACATTCTGGAAATCATTTACTCGCGCGCTTTTTATCACCTTAAGTAATCCAAAGAATGGTGTTTTTTACGTCGCTGTATTGCCACAATTTCTTCCGGCTGAATTGCCGGCGGTTTTAGGTGGATTCATCCTTGCCACAATTCACAACGTGCTCACATTCAGTTGGTTTTCACTCATCATCCTCGGAGCCGGATTTGCTCAGAGCGCACTCCGAAATCCAAAGGTGCAGAGGATCGTGGAGCGTGCATCTGGTTTAGCCCTCATTGGTTTTGGAATCAGGGTGGCCTTCGAAAAGAGCTAAGCAGTTACGCCTTAACTCCCATGAGGTGCTCCATCGCGAGTTGGTCGAGAACTTCGTAACCGTAACCACGCTTTCCAGCTTCATCAGCATCAAATGAATCCTTTTCCAGATCCTTCCATGTCTCACCTGCTGCAAGAGTTGGCTCAGAAAGTCCTGGAATATTCGATTCCTTCATCGCTTCAATAACTCGTGGGTCGCTACGGAACGCTGCTGCACGCTCTTTGAGTACGAGATACATGCGCATATTTGAAGTTGCAGATGCCCAAACACCTGAATCGGCATCGGTACGCACTGGCTTGTAGTCAAAGTGCTTAGGTCCTGAATATTGATAACGCTCAAGGAGATCAACGAGGAAGAATGCGCTCTTCACATCCCCATGGCCAAAGACAAAGTCTTGGTCGTATTTAGGTCCACGCTGACCATTGAGATCGATGTGGAATAACTTCTTCTGCCAGAGCGCTTGCGCGATACCGTGTACAAAGTTGAGGTTTGCCATCTGTTCGTGGCCAACCTCAGGGTTAAGTCCCACTAACTCTGGATGATCAAGCATTTGAATAAAGCCAAGCGCATGCCCGATTGTTGGTAAGAAGATATCGCCACGTGGCTCATTTGGCTTTGGTTCAATGGCAAATTTAATGTCATAACCTTTATCGATGACATATTGTCCAAGAATATTGAAGCCTTCTTTATAACGCTCAAGAGCTACATATGCATCCTTAGAACTCTCAGATTCTGCACCTTCGCGTCCACCCCAGCAGACATAGATTTTTGCTCCCAGGTCTGCAGCTAAATCAATATTGCGCATCGCTTTTCGAAGCGCAAAGCGACGGATATCGCGATCATTGCTGGTGAGTGCACCATCTTTAAATACTGGATGGCTAAAGAGATTGGTTGTAGCCATAGGAACTTTCATTCCTGTTTCTGCAAGCGCCTTCTTAAAACGATCAATATGTCCTTGGCGTACGGAATCAGTTGAACCAAATGGGAACAGGTCATCGTCATGGAATGTCACACCATAGGCACCACGCGCTGCCAATTCATTTACCGTGCGGACTGGATCTAGCGCTTCGCGTGTTGGATCTCCAAATGGGTCGCGGGCTTGCCAGCCAACAGTCCAAAGACCAAAAGTGAATTTATCTGCAGGTGTGGGTGTGTAAGTCATACCCGTGACTCTACCTATATATGGATAGATAGAAAAGGGAGTCTGCAAAAATTATGCTGGTGAGTACGCACCAGTTACTAAGAAGTAAACACGACGAGCGACCGATACAGCATGGTCTGCATATCGTTCGTAATAGCGACCTAGCAAGGTCAAATCAATTGCAGAATCTACGCCCTTATCCCAACCAGATGCGGTCAAGGTAGAAATCACATCGCGATGAAGCTTGTCCATCTCATCATCATCTTTTTCAACTTCCAGGGCAAGATCAGTACTTCTGGTCTCAATCACTTTACCTACCTTGCGCGCAATTTTCTCAGCGACAGAACCCATCTGAGTAATCGCTTCTTTCAGTTCGCTTGGTACCGCTGAATTCGGATGGCGAAGTCGCGCAATCTTGGCAACGTGATGTGCCATATCCCCCATGCGTTCTAAATCAGCGCTCATACGTAGAGCTGTTACTAGCGCACGTAAGTCTGAAGCTACTGGTTGCTGTCGAGCAATAATGTCGATGATGCGACTATCTAATTCATGTTGGTATGTATCAATTTTCTCATCATAAGAAATAACTTCTTCTGCAAGATTGAGATCGGCCAAAATCAGAGAATCGGTAGCTTTATGAATAGATTCACTCACCATGGTAGTGAGGTCCACAAGCGACTGTGAAACGCTATCTAGCTCTTCTTGGAAGACGGAACGGATAAGTGCCATTGGGCAAAAATAGGGGGACTGCGTGAATATTGCCACTCATTCATATGAACAGAAGGTAAACAGAGCCAGACGAGCATTAGGCTTCACGCATGTGGTTTCGCAAGGATGACACATCAGCCCAAAAAGCTATCCTCCCCGATTTTGTCCTCGATTTAATCAATCACCTTGACGAAGACGTACTCTTAATTGGAAGTGAAGATGCGCCCATTTATTCCTCTTCTGGAATTGAAAAACTAAATGTGCTTCGCGAGGGACGATTACTAACTCCCGAGATTTCAGCCATTGTGAGAGCTGTTCGAAGATCTGGAGTCGCTCACAATGGAAAGATTGAAGTACCTCGAGGTCCAATAGGTGAGGGAACCCGGGAATTAACTTTAAAAGTTGTTGCTCTCGAAAATGAGCAAATGGTTTTAATTCTCATAAGCGATGAATCCGAAGCGCAACGGGTGCACGAGGTCCGAAGGGATTTCGTGGCAAATATTTCTCATGAATTGAAGACCCCCATCGGTGCGCTATCGCTTTTGAGTGAGGCTGTGTTGTCGGCTAAAGATGATCCTGAAGCTGTTGCCAAATTCGCAACTAGAATGCAACATGAAGCTAAGCGCCTTACTGAGTTGGTTCAAGAAATTATTAATTTAAGTCGACTTCAAGATTCAGATCCACTTCAGATTGCTGAGGTGCTAGATATTCACCATATCATCCAAGACGTGGTAGATCAGTGCCAGACAACATCTGAGGCAAAGAAGATCTGGGTTAATGTTTCAGAAGGCCCTCAAGCATTTGTCTTGGGAGATAAAGAACAAATCAAAATGGCCATCAATAATTTAATTGACAATGCCATTAATTACTCTCCCCCAAATACAAAAGTTTCTGTCACGACTTCAATTGACGGCGAACTGGTGGAAATTTGTGTTGCAGATCAAGGTATTGGAATACCTGAATCAGATTTAGAGAGAGTTTTTGAACGCTTTTATCGTGTAGATCCCGCTAGATCTCGAGAAACGGGCGGAACAGGTTTGGGACTTTCTATTGTTAAGCATGTTGCGACAAAACACGGAGGCGATGTCAGGGTCTGGAGTGCGCCGGCAGTCGGTTCTACCTTCGCTCTGCGACTTCCTTTATATTTGAACTCAGAGGAGGAAAGCTGATGACAAAGATCTTGATTATCGAAGATGAAATTTCATTTTCAGAAGCTCTAAGTTTTCTCCTTCAAAAAGAGGGTTTTGAAACAGTCATCGCAGAAACTGGAAAACAGGGACTTGATTATTTTAAGTCTCAGCCTTTTGACCTCATCCTTTTGGATCTTATGATTCCCGAGATATCCGGAATCGATGTTTGTCGTGCTATACGTTCAAATTCGCAAGTGCCAATAATTATGCTCACTGCTAAAGACTCAGAGATTGATAAAGTTGTTGGGCTTGAACTCGGCGCAGATGATTATGTAACAAAGCCTTATTCTTCTCGAGAACTAGTAGCGCGAATTAAGGCTGTACTAAGACGCGGGGCCATCGAAGAGCTAATTGGGACAGAATCAGCCGGAGTTCATGAGGTTGCTGGCATCAGAATGGATGTCGAGCGCCACCAAGTCAGCGTTAACGGAGTAAATATTTCTCTTCCGCTTAAAGAGTTTGAATTACTTGAGTTCTTGCTGCGCAATGCAGGTCGCGTTCTGACCAGAGGTCAGCTCATTGATCGAGTCTGGGGTGGAGATTATTACGGTGATACGAAGACGCTTGATGTTCATATCAAACGTTTGCGCTCCAAGATTGAGGCAGATCCAGCAAATCCGGTATTGATTCAAACAATTCGAGGTTTGGGATACAAATTCGAGGCGTAGAATTAATCTATGGCCGAGGTACAAAAGAAATTATTTTCCGCTCGAGATGCGCGAAAGTGCATCCTGACACCAAGCGACCTCGATCATAAGTATTCACGAGGTGTTCTTGGAGTAATCACTGGTTCAGCGAGATATCCAGGAGCAGCAGTTCTCACTACTGCAGCAACTCACGCCACAGGAATCGGCATGGTCAGATTTCATAGCTCATCAGGATTAGCTCATCTCGTGCTCCATGCGAGCCCTGAGACAGTTGTGCAACCAGGGCCTGTCACCGCTTGGCTTGCTGGATCTGGAATTGAGAGCAGAAAAAATAGTGACTTCACAACATGGTTACGCCATCGTTGGTTTACCTTGCTATCTGCTCAGACTGTGCCAACCGTCCTTGATGCAGGTGCGCTGCACTTTGCAGGCAGACTTTCTCAACCAACGCTCATTACTCCACATGCTGGAGAGCTCTCAAAATTACTTGCAAAGAGAGGCTTAAGCGTCAGCGCAGAATCTCTGGAAGCCGACCCTATTCATTGGGCGCATAAATCTTCACACCATCTCGGAGTGACTGTATTACTCAAGGGCGCTCAGACTGTTGTCGCAGATGGAGATTCGGTAATTGCACTTCCTAAAGCGACGCCCTGGCTCGCAACAGCTGGTTCGGGAGATGTCTTGGCTGGAATTATCGGTGCGCTCGTCGCAACCAATTACATCGAAATTCTCAATTCGCCTTCTCGCCTTACTGATGTTGCGGCAGCGGGCGCTTACATACACAACCAGGCTGCGCTCAAAGCATCAGATGGAGCTCCGATTTCGGCACATCAAATAATCCAGGAGATTCCAAGCGCGATCAGAAAGATTCTCAAGTAATTAACTAGGGATATCCCTTCTCTTCCATTTCAAGAGAAGAGAACTACCCTTATGTATGGTTAAAACTCTGGCAAATCCTGCGCGAGTTCTTATTGTCAATGATGATGCATTCGAACTTGCAACTATGTCTGCTTCGTTGCGATTACACAGCACCAATATTGTTGGAGAAGCAGCCAATATGTTGGTAGCTGAAAACCTCTTTCGCTCATTACAGCCGGAAGTCGTGCTCATAGATCTGCAATTCTCAGGAGAAGAGGCAATCGGCTTACTGCAGCGATTTCGAAAGATTGATCCCAAATTAGGAATCGTAATCATTACATCCTGCCCAGATCTCAGACTCTTCGGACTGCTTGAAAGAAATATTCCACTGGGTAGCCAAATTATTTTAAAGAGATCGGTATCAGATTTATCCATAGTCACCTTCGCGCTTTCAGAATGCTTGGAATCGGCGCTAGATGGTTCGGCGATGCGTTGGATAAGCATTCACGCCTCAATACATGCAAGCTCTTTTCTTACTATTCTCAATGAACTTACCGATGTTCAAATTGAGACTCTGCGCTTAGTAGCTCAGGGGCTTAGTAATTCCGAGATTGCACGGGTCAGATTCGTATCCGAGAAATCTGTCGAACAGATTGTGGCCCGCATTGCACAACATTTATCCATATCACCAGATCGCAGCAGAAACCTACGTGTGATTTTGGCTGGTGAATACTTTAAATGGCTTGGCGCTCCTCGTCACTAACCACCTGTGCGGTAAAGTCACCGCATGCAGTCTGGAATAACGCTCAGCGAGATTCGAAAGCGATGGAATGAGGTTCTTGACCTTGTCGAAAGTCGCGATCGCATTGTATGGATTGCGTACTTCGATGCCCGACTCGATTCATTTGAAAATGGTCGACTCACTTTAGATTTCAGTGACGCAAATAAGTTGGCAACTGGCCATAACTATGCGGAAGCACGGATTCGCCATCGCGCGGCGTTACAAGGTGCTATCTATGATGTCTTCGGTATCAATGTGGTTGTGGTTGAAAAATGAGAAGAGTTCTCGCACTGACGCTTGCTTTGGCGCTGACCGTATTCACAATCTATCCAGTTGCTGCAGATGATCTGAGTTTGGTGGGCCCAGGTGGGCGTCTACACGGCGCTGATGTGAGCAGATGGCAGCATCCAAATGACAAACCAATCAACTTTAAGAAGATGCACGATGCTGGATTGAGTTTTGTCATGATCAAAGCATCTGATACTCGCTATGACGCAGACCGATTGGCGCTCAAATATGTGAAGATGGATCGAGAGGCAGCGCAAGAGGCAGGGATTTATACCGGCTTCTATCACTACGCGATTCTGCCGAACGTGACTTCCTCTGCCGCAATTACCAAGGATGCTCGTGCGCAGGCGCAGAAAGTTATCTGGCGGTTGACTTCACTAGGTGGATATAACGAAATGGATCTGCCTTACGCGCTCGACTTAGAGAATCGCTGTATTCAGTGGAGTTCGAGCGGGGTCTGTCAGAAAAACGCAACGCGCAGCGCTGCAACTCTATGGAGTAAGACCTTTTTAAAGACTCTTAAGGAAAAAACTGGAAAGACTCCTATTCTTTATTCTTCGCCATCATTTCTTGAAACGGCTCTCAATCGCGATAAAGAGTTGAACTCCTACCCTCTCTGGATTGCCCAATATGCAATTGATCCCGCAGAACCCGCTGCACGTCCCAACGTAAAACCAGGTGGATGTTTTGTGCATGCATGGACTACCAAAGAGTGTTCTGCCAATTGGACTATGTGGCAGTACACCTCATGTGGAATTGCACCGAAGTATGGAGTGCCCGGAAATCGTTTAGACCTAAATGTATTTAGTGGAGGACGTGAAAAGTTTCTCTCCTTGCTCACAGGCTCATGGCAGCCAGAGCCAGCTGACTTGATGCCTCAAAATGAGACATCCACGATCGTAGTCTCCTCATTTTCTGCTTCTACTACTAATAAGAATGTCATCATCAACGTTGAGGTAAAACGTCCCGACAACACTCCGGTCGTCACTGGAACAGTTCGTTACTACTTTGCAAAGGAAAATCTCTCCATTCCTGCGGTCGTTCAAAACGTAGAGCGCGAAACGAGCGGAATCTGGAAGTTATCAATCTCAGGAATGCCTGCGGGGTCATGGGTGGGTCATGTTGGATTTAAAGATGAAACTGGTACCCACGCAGAAGTAAAGACTCCACTTAATCTAGATATTTTGCAAGGCCCAACGCCAGCGCCAAAACCAAGTAAAAAACCGGTGAAGAAACCAGCAACTGATAGTTGCCGGAATCAAATAAAGAACTAATTAAGAGCTAACAAGCGCACGCAGCGCTGCTTCTTCTTCAGCGATTACTTTCATAAATGACTGCACTGAATCTTTGCGATCTGAGGCGTTCCAATTAAGGACAGATCCGATAATGTGAGCAACTTCGTCAGCAACAGATGCTCCGCTATCGCCTGCTTCAAATGAGATTCGTGTGCGGCGCAAGAGAACATCTTCAACAGAGAGTGCCCCTTCATGAGAGGCCGCATGAAGAATTTCCGCCTTGATGTAAGGAAGATCTTGAATCAAGCGTTCAGCCATGGTCTCATCTGCAGCTACGATTTCGAGAATCTCTGAGAGCAGCGATCCATAGCGATCAAGAAGATGTTTGACGGTTGCTTCACTGAGATCATTCTCGTGAGCAATCGCTGAAACTTGTTGCGTTAATGCAAAGTATCCATCTGCTCCAATAAGCGGAAGCTTTTCAGTTACAGAATCGCTCACAATGCGGCGGAGATCTAAAACCGCAAGATCGACAGCATCCTTTGCCATAACGCGGTACGTTGTGTATTTACCGCCAGCCAAGCTAACAAATCCTGGTGCTGGTCGATCAACTGTGTGTTCGCGAGATAGTTTGGTAGTAGAGGATTTCGAATTATTCGCAACCAATGGTCGCAAGCCAGCAAATACTCCAAGGATGTCTTCTGATTTGAGCTTAGGCTCAAGCACGCGATTAGCTTGATCAAGTATGTACTGCACATCTTCTTGAGTAGCTAGAGGTTTTGCCCGATCGCCTTCGTAAGGAGTATCAGTGGTACCCACAATCCATTTATCTCCCCAAGGAATTAAGAAGAGAACGGATACAGCAGTCTTCAAAATTATCCCGTCTTTAGAGTTAATTGCGCTCTGAGGGACAACAATGTGAACGCCTTTAGACATGGCAACTGAATATCCTGGTGTGAGGCCAAATTTTTCGTGTAGTTCATCGCTCCAGACACCCGCACACATGATGGTTGCCTTTGCCGAGATATTCAGCGACTTCCCTGATTGAAGATCGGTAGCAGTAACACCAACAACCTTCTTGCCCGAACGCTGCAGATCATCAACACGAACGCCAGTAGCCATTACTGCTCCGTGGCGAGCTGCGGTTCGCGCAATCATCATCGTATGGCGCGCATCGTCAACCTGAGCATCAAAGTAACGAATTGCTCCGGTAATGATGTCCTGGCGCAGTGAAGGTGAAATATTGGCGATGGTTTTTCCAGTGAGGTGCTTATGTGATGGCAAAGCCCGCTTAAATCCGCGCAACGCGTCATAGAGCGCTAGCCCTGCTCCAACGTAAGTTCGCTCTCGCACCTTTTCGGTAAGCGGATAGAGAAAACTGACAGGCTTTACCAAATGAGGACATTGAGTTGAAACCATCAACTCTCTTTCATGAAGCGCTTCGCGAACTAATTTGAAGTCATATTGTTCAAGGTAGCGAAGTCCACCATGAATTAATTTACTGGAACGGCTAGAGGTTCCTGCCGCAAAATCTTGCGATTCAACAAGGGCAACTTTGAGGCCACGAGTGACTGCATCTAGCGCGACTCCGACACCATTTACTCCGCCACCAATAACGAGGATGTCGAACTCTTCTGTGGCAAGCGCTGAAATGGCTGCGGCGCGTTGCTCAAGGTTAAGTGAAGATCTGAACATCGTAGGAGCTACCAATTCTTCTGTGCGCTTAGTTTCGAGATTTATGGCTTTTGAGTAGTCTTAACTATATGGCATACATCGGAAGTTTGGATCAGGGAACAAGTAGCACTCGCTTCATGATCTTTGATGCCGCAGGAAAAGTTGTCGGGCAGCATCAAATGGAGCATCGTCAAATTCTCCCGCAGGCCGGATGGGTAGAACATGACGCTGCTGAAATCTGGGAGCGCACCCAGGAAGTAATTGCAGGCGCGCTTAAGCAAGCCAATATCTTGGGTTCTGATTTAGCGGCCATCGGAATTACCAATCAACGTGAAACAACAGTGGCATGGGATGTCACCACCGGAAGGCCTCTTCACAATGCGATCGTCTGGCAGGACACACGTACTGCCGATTACCTCTCAAATTTTTCACAGGCAATCTGCGATCAGATAACCCACAAGACTGGCTTAGCAATCGCTCCTTACTTCGCTGGCAGCAAGATGAACTGGCTCATTCAAAATTCGGCAGCTGTAAAGGACGCAATCGCAGCAGGCACTGCTCGTTTTGGAACGATAGATAGCTGGCTGTTGTGGAATCTCTCTGGAGGAGTGCGCTCTGGCGTGCACTGTACAGACGTAACAAATGCCAGCCGCACCTTGCTGATGAACTTAGAAACCTTGCAATGGGATGACGACCTACTGAAGCAATTCGAGATTCCGAGATCCGTTTTGCCGGAGATCAAATCATCTTCAGAAATCTACGCTTCTACCGATCCACATGGTCCGCTAGGTAGCTCGGTTCCGATAGCAGGAATCTTGGGCGATCAACATGCTGCCATGGTTGGCCAAGTCTGCTTCTCGCGTGGTGAATCTAAAACCACTTATGGCACCGGAAATTTTGCGTTACTGAATACCGGAAATGAAATAGTGCGATCAAAGAACGGTCTACTGACAACTGTCTGCTACAAATTTGGCAATCAACCAGCGATGTATGCGCTCGAAGGTTCTGTCGCTGTAACGGGGTCTGCTATTCAGTGGCTGCGTGATCAGCTGGGCATCATTACTCACGCTGCCGAAACCGAAGCGCTGGCATCTTCTGTCACTGACACAGCAGGCATTTACTTTGTGCCAGCATTTTCAGGGCTATTTGCTCCATATTGGCGCAGTGATGCACGTGGCGTCATTGTTGGACTTACTCGCGCTGCCACAAAAGCTCATTTGGCACGTGCAGCGCTTGAAGCAATTTGCTATCAAACACGAGATGTCATGGATGCGATGGTTGCTGATAGCGGCGTTCCTATGAATGAAATGCGCGTCGATGGCGGAATTACTGCAAATTCATTATGTATGCAGATGCAAGCTGACATTATGGGAATTGATATCACTCGCCCACTTATTACCGAAACAACAGCGTTAGGCGCTGCATATGCTGCTGGCCTTGCGGTTGGTTTCTGGAAAGACATAGAAGAACTTAAGAAGCAGTGGCAACAATCGCGGCGATGGAATCCAACATCAACTGCAGAAGATCGCGCTGCCGGCTATGCGGGTTGGAAGAAAGCAGTTGAGCGTACCCTCAACTGGGCTTAGCGATTATTTTCTAGTCGCACGATAGAGTAAGCACACTATGGATGAAGTCCTCGAACTTTCGGCTGGCGTAGTGCGCACTAGCCGCACCATGAACGATGGACGAACTATCCGCTATTACGACACTGCAGGACAGACTCGTACTGCAAAAGATCTTCGCCCCGAAGAAGAGCAGCCCGGAATCGGTGAGCTACGGCTAGATCCCTTGGTCAATGAATGGGTTGCCATGGCAGCGCATAGACAAGGACGCATCTTTCTTCCCCCAAAGGAGCTCTGCCCGCTCTGTCCCACCACTGGCGAACTTCTGACAGAGATTCCAGAGAATGATTTTGAAGTAGTTGTATTTGATAATCGATCACCTTCACTACGTCCTCCATCAGGTGACTTTGCGCTGCCTGACTTAGTTGGTACTGATACAGATGAAGGTGCAGCAGCTGGAAAATGTGAAGTAATCTGCTTTACGGCAGATCATGGTGGCTCCTTTAAAGTTTTATCGCCACAGCGTGTTCGCACCTTGCTTGAAGCATGGCGAGATCGGACCGCCGAACTTTCAACACTTCCCTACATCGCGCATATTGCTCCTTTTGAAAACCGGGGCGAAGAAATTGGGGTAACACTGGCACACCCACATGGGCAGATTTACGCGTATTCGTACCTACCTCCTCGTGTATCAAAGATGCTCGAGGTTGCCAAGGCTCACCGTGAAAAAACAGGACGAGTTCTCTTTGATGATGTTTTAGCGCGCGAGTTACGTGATCAGGTGCGCATCATCGCGCGCAATGAACATTGGGTGGCATACACCCCTTACGCATCGCGTTATCCATTTGAAATCCATGTAACTCCGTTAACGCCAGTAGCTGACTTAACCGAACTATCTCCGGCAGCTTGTGATTCATTCCCAGCAATTGCCATAGAGGTTATGCAACGGCTTGATGGCGTCTTTGGCATCGATATGGCTTACATAGCTGCGTGGCATCAAGCACCTGTTCGTGAAGGTCGAGATCTTTTGCGTCTACATTGGCAAATCACATCCGTACGTCGCGCTCCTGGAAAGCTCAAGTACCTAGCGGGTTCTGAATCTGCCATGGGAGCTTTCATTATGGATTTGAAGCCAGAGCAATCTGCTCAACAATTAAAAGATGTGAAGCTTTAAGCAATGCCACCAATCGCCCGCCATTTCGAAGATTTATATGGTCGCAAACCTGAGGTTATTGCAGAGGCGCCGGGACGAGTAAATCTCATCGGAGAACACATCGATTACAGCGAAGGGTTTGTACTCCCCTTTGCAATTGCAGATCGCACTTACGCGGCAATTGCCGCGCGCGAAGATGGGTTAGTCCGAATTGCATCTCACCAACGACGTGAACGAATCTTTAGTATTGATATCAAAGATGTAAAGCCCGGTAGCAAAGGCGACTGGGAAAAGTATGTGCTTGGCGTCATTTGGTCACTTGGAATTACTCAAGGTGTCGATATTTTGGTTGACGGCAATGTGCCAGCTGGCGCCGGATTATCATCTTCTGCGGCTTTGGAATGTTCGGTTGCAGTTGGACTCAATCATCTACTCGCCTTAAGTATTTCGCTTCCAGATTTGGCACGCGCAACCCAAAAAGCTGAAAATGAATACGTTGGTATGCCGTGTGGAATTATGGATCAATCAGTTTCATTGATGGCTCAGGCTGGATTTGCGCTGCTACTGGATTGCCGAGACCTGACAACAGAATCGATTCCATTCGATGTTGCAGCGGCCGGTCTTGAGCTGCTGATCATTGATACTCAGGCCCATCACGCTCTTGTTGATGGAGGCTATGCAGAGCGCCGTGCTTCATGTGAATCGGTAGTTGCAAAACTCAAGATTCCTTCGCTTCGCCACCTCGCACTTGCAGATTTAGAAGCAGCTAAAGATCAACTCACTGCGATTGAATTTGTACGCGCTCGGCATGCAGTCACCGAGATTGCACGAGTCATGGATGCGGTCAAAGCGCTGCAAAGCTCTGACTTTGTCACACTTGGTCAATTAATCAACCAATCTCACATCTCGCTTCGGGATGACTACACAGTCTCATGCCCCGAACTCGATGTTGCAGTTGAAGCATCACTTGCATCTGGCGCTCTCGGTTCACGTATGGTCGGTGGAGGATTTGGCGGCAGTGCGATAGCGCTCGTGCAACAGTCAGATATTGAAAAGGTAAAGAGCGCCGTAATTGCAGCATTCGAAAGCAAGCGCTTTAAAAAGCCACGCTTTTTTACCTCACTACCAAGTGCCGGCGCTAGCGCGCAGAGTTACTTATAGAGACGGCGCTGAACCTAAGGTCACTCGGAATGTGCGGTTGCCACCGGTAGGAAGCTCCACAACAACAGAGACGGTAGCTCCAGGAATATACGAGCGAATACGAACAATGGCTGAATCGGTATCCGTAATCTTCACATTATCAATGCTCTTGATAATCGATCCGACTGGAATTCCGGCTTTTTCTGCGCCCTCATTGGTGCTTAGACGTGCAATTCTTGCGCCAACTCCGGTATAGGTTTCATCGAAGAAAACGCCCATAACTGGTCGGGTTGATTTACCAGTCGAGATGATTTCATCTATGACGCGCTTGGCTTCATTAATCGGAATTGAGAAACCGAGTCCGATATTTCCGCCAACGCCACCTGATGACAAGGTTGCAATCGCTGAGTTAACTCCGATGATACGACCACGTGAATCAACTAGCGCACCTCCAGAATTACCAGGATTAATCGCCGCATCAGTTTGAATAGCATTTACATAAGACTGTGAATCTGCAGTACCGGTTGAAACTGGGCGATTGAGCGCGGAAATGATTCCGCTAGTTACAGTGCTTGCCAGCCCCAATGGTGAACCAATTGCTAACACGGGATCGCCAACGCTTACTTTGCTGGAATCACCAAGTGCTATTTCGGGAAGATTACCTTTCTGAACCTGCAGAACCGCTAAGTCATATCCTGGGTCGCGTCCAACAATTTTTGCAGAGAATTGATCACCATTGGTGAGCTCAATTCTGATGGTGCCTGAATTAGCAGCGCCTTCGATGACGTGGTTGTTCGTGATAATAAAACTAGAAGATGAATTTGATTTGTATACAGAACCTGAGCCCGAACCTCGACCGCTCGGAGCAGAGACGGCAATTGAAACAACGGATGGTGTTACCAATGATGAAATTGCTTTGGTGTTCATCGAATTGCCACCGATTTCAACCAAGGTTCGACTCGATGCGCAGGTGCCGTTGTTTGAAATATAGAGCGCTCCAGTGCGGTTATCAGCGCAAGCCTTTATTGCCCCAGTCTGTTGGGTATTTGCCACAGAGGTGAGCGAGCCAGCAAGAGCTGCTCCAAGAACAAATGCCACTAGGACTTTTCCGCGGGTAGAGGTCACAATTTTCATGCTTCTCATCTTGCCTAACTATCTTGAGATTTTCCTGTTGGAATGCTTGGAAGGGCCTTAACGCTCCCTGACTTGGATTCGAACCAAGAACCTGTCGATTAACAGTCGACTGCTCTGCCGTTGAGCTATCAGGGAATGGAAGCCGAACTCTACCTCAGGGGCCGTTGCCCTGCCAAAATCGCGCAAAATGCTCGGTCTACAGTGAGCCGATTGCGAGTTCATGGAGCCCGCGCTTCTGTGTTTCTAGGGCAACTAATTGTGCAAATGCTTCATTGTATTGCTGCTCATTCTCGACTGGATTTAATCGCTGCAAACTGGATTTGAGATCAGCGATCTTGCGGCTCACCAATACCTCGCGCAGTCGAGCCACAATGCTTGAGACATATTTCTCAGAGACCGCACCATCGGTTCGAACTGGTTCCACAGAAAGCTCTGTGAAGAGTTGGCGCATTCGCTCATCTGTGATTGTTTCAAGTTGAATTGGCTCAGAATTAGATGAGTCAATAACGCGACGAAGCTCACGGTAAGCCGGATGGGTAAAGGCTTCTGCTTCTAAGTTCTTCCACTCAAATACCAATCCCGGCATCTGCAACTTAGCCTTCAACACTTCTCGTTCAAGCATCAAAGTAGGTTCAGTGGGGTTAGGGCGCCAGGATTCATCGCTGGTGGCTTGCGCTACAACTGGCTGTTGTGCACTTACTTTTTTAAGAGCCGAATTCACTGCCGCAGTAACAACTTCCACCTCCGTTCCGAGCCAACCTGCAAGTGACTTGATGTATTCCGGGCGCAGCGATTTATCACGAATAGCGGCAACCAACGGTGCTGTTGTATTAAGCGCGTTTACACGGCCTTCTGCTGAATCTAAATTATGTTTTTTTAGCTCTGTGCGGATTGCGAATTCAAAGAGAGGTACTCGCTTTGCAATCAGATCACGCAGAGCAAGGTCTCCTTTTTGCTGACGCAAATCGCATGGGTCTAAGCCATCGGGTTCGACTGCAACAAAGGTCTGAGTAACGAACTTTTGATCATCACCAAAGGCTTTCATCGCAGCTTTCTGCCCTGCTGCATCGCCATCAAAGGTAAAGATCACTTCGCCACGGAAAGCATCGGCATCCATCAGCAGCCTGCGAATAATGCGAATATGGTCATCGCCAAATGCAGTGCCACAGGTCGCAACTGCCGTTGTGATGCCGGCCAAATGGCATGCCATCACATCGGTATATCCCTCAACCACAACTACCTGACGGTTTTTAGCAATATCTTTCTTGGCCATATCTAGGCCGTACAAAACTTGCGACTTCTTATAGATAGGAGTTTCAGATGTATTTAAATACTTGGGACCTTGATCTTCTTCATCACTAGCAAGCTTTCGCGCACCGAAGCCAACAATGTCACCAGAGATATCCTTGATAGGCCACATGATGCGATTGCGGAATTTGTCGATAGGTCCACGTTCACCCATCTTGGAAAGTCCCGCTTCTTCTAACTCTTCGATGGTAAAACCCGCAGCGCGCAAATGTTTGGTAAGGCCGTCCCACGAATTTGGAGCATACCCAACTGCAAAGGTGTCACATGCAGCTTTATCAAATCCTCGCTTGGTCAGTAAGTCGCGTGCATGTGATGCATCGGGTGATGAGTTGAGCAAATCGCGATAGAACTTTGCTGCCTCTAAATTTGCAGCGTAGAGGCGAGAACGTTTGGAGGTCGGTTGAGTGGGACCGCCTTCTTCATAACGCAAGGTGTATCCAATTTGTGAAGCCAGGCGCTCAATTGTTTCGGTAAAACTTAAGTGATCAGTCTTCATCATGAAATCAATGACATCGCCACCTGCACCGCAACCAAAGCAGTGGTAGTAATTCTTTGATGGGGTTACGTGAAACGAAGGTGATTTTTCATCATGGAATGGACAGAGGCCCTTCTTCTGTCCCCCGCCTGCATTTTTAAGAGCTACACCTGCAGCAGTAACGACTTCATCGATGTGCGCATGTTCGCGTACATAGACAATGTCATCTGCCTTAATCCGTCCGCTCATGTTCCTACCTTAGCGACGCTTCGAAAGGTGTGCATGGAGCGCATATGCGCCGGGGTCTGTAAGGCTGGCAATTTGGTCAATCACAACGCGCAATTTCTCGGAATCGCATGTTGCGCGTTTCCAATCATCCTCGAAGATGGGATCTAACTCAGCGGGAGCTGCGCTATAGAGCATCTCCACCAATTCATGAATTACGGTTTGTTGTTTTGCATAACGCTCTTGTGATGCAGCAGCGTTGATTAAGTAATGTCCGGCTACTGCTTTGAGAAAATCAACTTCAATCTTCTGCTCACGTGGAATTTCCAAATTTGCGTGATAGCGCGTCAGTGGTCCATCTCCATGTATTTTGCGGGTTTCAAGTTCAGCTGCAAGCACAAATCGGCCAATCAATTGTGAAGTGGAATCCTTGAGGCGAGCTAGCGCACGATGGGTTCGATCAAAATTGATAGGCCAGCACGATAGTTGTTGAAGTCTTGTAAGCGCGGCTGCAGCTTCATCTTTGGTTGCATCGCTCTTGTAGCTATCAACCATTTCTTGATACAGAACGCCAAAATCTTCATCAAATTTCTTCACAGAAATTTGTCCGGCAAAGATGGCATCTTCTAGATCATGAACTGAGTAAGCACAGTCATCAGACCAATCCATGATTTGAGCTTCAATACATTTGCGACCAATAGGTGCGCCTTCTCGAACCCACTTAAAAATTTCCACATCATCGTCATAAACGCCGAACTTACGAGGATTCTCAGAACGTGGCCACGGATATTTTGTCGCTGCATCAAGTGAGGCGCGAGTTAGATTTAACCCAACGCTTTTGCCATGTGTATCGACAGTTTTAGCTTCAATTCGCGTCAGTAATCGAAACGATTGTGCGTTGCCTTCGAATCCACCGCAAGGTTCGGCAACAATTGCCAATGCTTCTTCTCCATTATGACCAAATGGTGGATGTCCCATGTCATGCGACAAACATGCGGTTTCAAGGAGATCGGGATCTGCACCGAGTGATTCACCAAGTTCGCGGCCAATCTGCGCGCATTCCAGCGAGTGTGATAAACGAGTGCGCTGAAAATCGTTCTCCCAAGGAACTGCCACCTGTGTCTTTGCTGCCAATCGGCGCAGAGCTGCAGAGTGAATAACGCGCGCACGATCGCGGACAAATTCAGTGCGGCCAGGACGTTTTGCTGGTTCATCAAGGAAGCGCTCTTGGTCTTGCGCGCTATATCCCTTAACCAACTCGGTCATACACATACCTTACAAGCCCACTATTGGTCAGATGGTCGCTGATATGAATGCCTCGTCTGCCTAAGGTGATGTAGGCCAAATAGGCTCCCGATTCACGGATTAAGTAACGGATGCGAGATTTCTCGAGAGTATTTGGGCCGGTCTTTGCAGGAGAACACGTTGCTACAGCGCCTAAATCATTTGCCATTCTCATCGTGCGACCGCAGTGATATGCATCAGTTGCGATGATGACGTTGTAGATATTTCGCTTCTTCATCTCTGCAATGTAAGCCTTAGTCTGAGTAAAGGTATCGCGTCCTACCGGAAGTGAAATTATTTTTTCCTTAGGAACACCATGACGTGATAGCCAAAATTTTCCAGCAGCTGCCTCAGTTGTGCGATCGCCAGGAGCGCCGGCACCAACAGTAATAATGAGAGGCGCGTAACCCTTATCGCGCAGCTGTTTTGCTTCTTCTAATCGAGCCAAGAGAACTTCCCCCGGCTTGCCATCGAGTTGCGCAGCACCTGGCACAACAATGACATCTGCTGAATTTCTAAATGGTGGGTGGTGCGCGCTCTTCCATGTCATGAATACCGCGTATCCCGGAATGATGATGACTAGAGCCAAAATAAATGAAATCACGCGACGGATAAATTTAAACATCATCCACCTGAGAACATATCTTCCACGTCTAGATGAATCATTTCATCTGGATCATTGAGCCATCCGTCGGGTAAGGTCGGTGGGCGTCCACTGCTAGTGCGACCGCGTGGCTTTTCAGCGACTTCAACTGGATATGGCTGGTCATCGAGCTGATCTAAGAGCAAACGTAGTTCGGCTAAAGAGCCGACCATTCCAAAGCGACGTCGTAATTCAGATGGAACGCGGAATCCCTTGAGATACCAAGCCATATGCTTACGTAAATCTCTGCATCCACGATCTTCTGATTCAAAGTACTCAACAATGAGTTCGCCATGGCGATACATAACTTCGCTTACCTGGCGCAGCGTTGGCAGAACTTTCTTATCTCCCCCGCTAAATGTTTCAACCAGGTCAGCAAATAACCATGGCCGGCCCAGACATCCGCGGCCCACTACTACGCCTGCGCAACCAGTTTCGCGCACCATCCGCGCACCGTCAGCGCCAGACCAGATATCGCCATTACCGAGCACTGGAACGCCGGTGGGTTTGAGATGTTCTACCAAATTTTTAATCGCAGACCAATCGGCTTGTCCTTCATACATCTGCTGAGCAGTGCGAGCGTGCAGCGCAACCCAGGCAACTCCTAAATCAGCGGCGGTTTTAGCAGCTTCAAGATATGTATGGTGATCAGTATCAATACCAATTCGCATCTTAACTGTGACTGGAATTCCAAAAGGTTTTGCGTTATCAACTGCAGCCTTCACGATCTCTCGGAATAGATTGCGTTTAAAGGGAAGAGCTGCACCTCCACCTTTACGAGTAACTTTTGGAACTGGACAGCCAAAGTTCATATCGATGTGATCGGCCAAATTTTCACGACCAATCATCTTGACCGCTTCTCCCATATGATGCGGGTCAACGCTATATAACTGCACAGAACGTGGCCATTCACCTGCGCCTGGTTCAATCATGCGCAAAGTTTCTGGAATTCGTTCTAGTAAGGCGCGAGCAGTGACCATCTCAGAGACAAAGAGCCCAGCGCCTTGTTCACGGCAGAGCATTCGAAATGGCGCATTGGTAATGCCGGCCATCGGTGCCAGAACGACTGGAGGATCAACTAAATGAACTCCATCTTTGAGCGGGAGTGAAAGTGGATCTAGCAGCCGAGTAGTCGTGGCGCTAACCATGCTTCAACTTGATCAAGTGAGATTCGCTCTTGCGCCATGGTGTCGCGATCGCGAATTGTGACAGCTTGATCTTCAAGAGATTCAAAGTCGACGGTGATGCAATACGGAGTACCAATTTCATCTTGACGACGATAGCGACGTCCGATTGCACCAGAATCGTCGAAATCAATATTCCAATTCTTGCGAAGCACAGCAGCAAGGTCGCGCGCTTTTGGTGACAAATCAGCGTTACGAGAAAGTGGAAGAACGGCAGCCTTAACCGGTGCTAAGCGATGATCTAGCTTCATTACCGCGCGCTTTTCCATCTCGCCTTTGGCATTAGGAGCTTCATCTTCAGTAAATGCATCCATCATGAATGTCAGCGTGCAACGATCAACCCCGGCCGCAGGTTCGATGACATATGGAGTCCATCGTTCGTTCTTCTCTTGATCAAAGTAAGAAAGGTCCTTACCAGACGCTGCAGAATGCGCCTTAAGGTCAAAATCAGTGCGGTTGGCAATACCTTCTAACTCGCCCCATTCAGTACCGGCGAATTCAAATTTATATTCAATATCTGCGGTGCGCTTTGAATAGTGCGACAACTTCTCTTTTGGATGATCGTAAATCCGAAGTCGATCTGGATTAATGCCTAAATCTTTATACCAAGCAAGGCGAGTATCAATCCAATACTGGTGCCATTCTTCGTCAGTTCCCGGAACCACGAAAAATTCCATCTCCATCTGCTCGAATTCACGGGTGCGGAAGATGAAGTTTCCAGGCGTGATTTCGTTACGGAAAGACTTTCCAATCTGGCCGATTCCAAATGGAGGTTTTTTGCGAGAAGTTGTGAGAACTTGATCAAAGTTAATAAAGATCCCTTGAGCGGTTTCAGGGCGAAGATAGGCAAGCCCAGATTCATCTTCTACCGGTCCAAGAAATGTCTTAAGCAAACCTGAAAATTGTTTTGGTGTTGTGAATTGGCCCTTATTGCCGCAAGCAGGACAGTTAATATCCGCCAAAGATGACGGCTTCTTGCCATGTTTTGCTTCGTACGCTTCTTCAAGATGATCTGCGCGATAGCGCTTATGACAGGCGGTACATTCGGTAAGCGGATCGCTGAATGTGGCAACGTGTCCAGATGCTTCCCAAACTTCACGCGCCAAAATTACTGATGAATCGATACCGACAATATCTTCGCGCCCCATAACCATGGATTTCCACCATTGGCGCTTCACATTGTTCTTGAGCTCGACTCCAAGTGGGCCGTAATCCCACGATGCACGTAGACCTCCATAAATTTCTGATGAAGGAAATACAAATCCACGGCGCTTGGAAAGCGAAACGATATTTTCTAAACGATCAACGGCCACAATGCTCTCCATCCGGCTAATTTACTTAGCCGGTGAAATTGAGATTGACCATCCGGCTGGCTGTCGGCGAAGGCAACGGTCGTTGCCAACGTAAGTAAGATTATTTTACTCGTATGCTCCAGGCTCATTGATCGCGCGAGCAAGAACTGGAATCGCTTCTAACTTTGCGCGAGTAGAACTCAGAGCTCTGCGATACGAACCCACGTTCTCCCATTCAGTAATCAGAACCCAGAGCGTTGGTTCATCGAGATTTTGGCCCACGGACCCGGAGATAAATCCCGCCGCCTCGGAGAGCACCGCTTTCACGCCTTCAAGTTCCTGGCGGAAATCAACCCCATCTTTGAGCTGGACTTGGAACCTAGCGATCGCGAGCATGGCCGCAAGCGTAGGGGGCGGACCTATGGAAATGAAAATCATTTTCATTTGTGATACGGTCTGACCATGAATATCGCCATCGTCCTCGCCGCCGTAACCGCTCTTGCCACCACTGCAGGCGGCTTCCTTGCCATTAAAGCTAAAGATCGGCTCCACCTTGTTCTCGGTCTCTCAGCCGGATTACTACTGGGGCTAGTTGCCTTTGACCTTCTTCCAGAAGTTTTCGAACTAGGTACAAATGAACTTTTCGGAGCTCCCGCTGTATCTGTTGCACTCGTTGCTGGATTCTTACTTCTTCATTTCTACGAACAACTCTTCGGTTCGCATGAGCCAGCTGAATCCGATTACGGCGACGATCACCAGCACTCTTCAAATGTAGCCGGTTCACTAGGTGCGCTAGCAATGGGGGGCCACGTCTTCCTCGATGGCCTAGCGCTTGGGGTTGCATTTAAAGTAAGTTCAGATTTGGGAATTGCGGTCTTTATCGCACTATTAGTTCACGCCTTTAGCGATGGATTAAATACTGTTTCATTTCTCATCAAAAGCGGAAAGTGGGGAAAGAAGGGCATTTGGTTGCTCGGCGTTGATGCAATCGCACGTGTAAGTGGTGCAGCACTCGGAGCAAGCCTTGCTTTGGGAGACAATCTCATAGCAATCTATCTCGCTGTCTTTGCAGGAATCGTTATCTACCTAGCAACCTCTCATATTCTGCCTGAGGCACACTCTCGTCATTCATCCCGTTTGACAATTTTGGCAACAATATTTGGTGTGCTAGTTATGTGGGGACTAGTGAGCTATCTACATGGCACAGATTCACACAGCCATGGCACTGGTACTGAAATTCATGAAGAGCATAATGATGAAGAAGCTCATACCGAATAATGTCACGCTCAAATCCTCGTGTTTTAAGCACTCTTGAGCGGGCAGGCGGATTCGCCAGCGCGCAAGAGGTCTATCGTCTGATGCAACGTGAGGGTGAAAGCATTGGCCTTACGACTGTGTATCGCGCCTTACAGAGTCTGGTGAACGACAAGATTGTTGATGTATTACGCCGCGAAGATGGTGAAGCAATCTATAGGCTTTGCGGAGAGGCGCATCATCATCACTTAGTCTGTAAGGGTTGTGGCGATACCGTAGAAATTGAGGGTGGAGCCATTGAAAAATGGGCCAAGGTGATGGCGGAGGAGCATGGTTTTCGCGAGGTAGGACATACTGCGGAAAT
>JACCDH010993203.1_pt1 | contig 38994 bp, 36 predicted proteins | sample 7442481 | NCBI WGS metagenome assembly JACCDH01 (sample SAMN15323433, study PRJNA562643) | freshwater metagenome | isolation source: river surface water | place: USA:Blue River Watershed | collected 2017-08-15 | reverse complement strand
TGCCGTCTTGCGTCCACTGGCTGAGGAATTCCACACAGCGCGGGTCCGACAACTTGAAGAAAAAGTGTTCCGAGGTTTTCAGCTCGGGCTTGGCACCCGACAGTGCCGAGCAGGGGTTGATCAGGTCAGTAGGCGCGTAGACCGAGCCGCAGACTTCGCAGTTGTCGCCATACTGGTCCTTGGCGTGGCACTTGGGGCACTCGCCCTTGATGAAGCGGTCGGGCAAGAACATGTTCTTTTGTGGGTCAAAGAACTGCTCGACCGAGCGCACCTCGATCAGCGAGCCGCCGTCGGCCGCACTGATGTCGCGCAGGTCGCGGTAAATCTGGCGGGCCAGCTCGTGGTTCTCGGGCGCGTCGGTGCTGTGCCAGTTGTCGAACTGGATGTGAAAGCCGTCCAGATAAGGCTTGCGGCCCGCTGCGATGTCGGCCACAAATTGCTGGGGCGTCTTGCCCGCCTTTTCGGCCGCGATCATGATGGGCGCGCCGTGGGTGTCGTCGGCGCCCACGAAGTTCACCGCATGGCCCTGCATGCGCTGGAAGCGCACCCAGATATCGGCCTGGATGTACTCCATGATGTGGCCGATGTGGAAATTGCCGTTGGCGTAGGGCAGGGCGGTGGTGACGAACAGTTGGCGCGGGGTGGACATGGCGGCGATGGTGTGTGGGAACAAGCGCAGGATTTTAGTCCTTGGGCTTGTTCGGTACGCTCCCGGTGGTACCCACATCAACGTGGACGCTGGTGGGGTCATGCAGCGGGGGTCACCGGCAGCCAAGCCCGGCCCATTAGACTTCCGCCACGCATTCAAAGGAGACGTTTTCCATGTCAGTGACAGAAGCCGCCATCAAAGCCGCCCTTCAAACGGTCCTTGATCCCCACACCGGTCAGGCCCTGGCCAGCGCCTCGGCGCTCAAAGCGCTGCGCATCAACGGCGCGGACGTGGCTTTGGAAGTCGCCTTGCCTTACCCCGCTCAAAGCCAGTGGCCAGCGTTGCGTGGTTTGTTGCAAGCGGCTGCGCAAAGCGTACCCGGCGTGGGTGTCGTGGACGTGTCGTTCAGCTTGCAAGTGCAGTCCCACGCAGTGCAGCGTGGCGTGCAGCTTTTGCCCGGCGTGAAAAACATCGTGGCCGTGGCTTCGGGTAAAGGTGGCGTGGGCAAAAGCACCACCGCAGCCAACTTGGCCTTGGCCTTGGCCGCCGAAGGTGCGCGGGTGGGTTTGTTGGATGCGGACATCTACGGCCCGAGCCAGCCCATGATGATGGGCCTGAGCGGTCGTCCCGACAGCTTGGACGGTAAGACCATGCAGCCCATGGTCAATCACGGTGTGCAAGTCATGTCGATCGGTTTTTTGGTCAAGCCCGACGACGCCATGATTTGGCGCGGCCCCATGGCCACGCAGGCTTTGGAGCAACTGCTGCGCCAAACCGATTGGCATGACTTGGACTATTTGATCGTCGACATGCCGCCGGGCACGGGTGACATCCAGCTGACCTTGTCGCAGCGCGTGCCGCTGACGGGCGCGGTCATCGTCACCACGCCGCAAGACATCGCCTTGCTCGATGCCCGCAAAGGCATCCGCATGTTCGAAAAAGTGGGCGTGCCGATTTTGGGTTTGGTGGAAAACATGGCCGTACACGTGTGCAGCCAGTGCGGGCACGCTGAACACATTTTTGGTCAAGACGGTGGGCGTCGCATGGCAGCCGAACACGGTATGGATTACTTGGGTGCCTTGCCTCTGGCCATGTCGATCCGTGTGCAGGCCGATGGCGGTGCGCCCACGGTCGTGGCCGAACCGCAAGGCGAATTGGCGGCTTTGTACCGTCAAGTCGCACGCCAAGTGGCGGTGAGCATCGCGGCCAAGGCCAAGGATTTCTCTTCTAAATTTCCAACGATTACCATTAGCAAAGACACTTAAATTCCACGGGAGGCTGCGACATGAGCACAACCTTGCGCATCGATGAACTTTTGGCCCACTACCGTTTGAGCCACCAACACCCGCGCAACGAAGCCATTCATTGCGTGGCCGTGCCGGTCATCATGGCCAGTTTGGTGGGTTTGTTGTGGTCGGTTCACCCCGCACTCATGACCGTTTTTTTGCTCGCCAGTGGCGTGTACTACGCCCGATTGGGGCTGCGCACGCTGGGTTTGATGTTGCTTTGGACCGCAGTGGTGTTGGCAGTCCTGTGGTCCTTGGGTGAGGAACGTGGGTGGATCAGTGCGTTCGCTTTTGTGTTGGCATGGATCGCCCAATTTGTCGGCCACCACATCGAAGGCAAGAAACCTTCCTTCTTTGAGGATCTCCAATACCTCTGGGTAGGCCCTTTGTTCGTGGCCGATGTGTTGCTGCGCCGTTTTGGCTGGCGCTGGTGAGTCCCTTTGTTGATTTTTGAAAGTCGTTATGAGCGCTCTGGTTCACGTCCTTGACCACCCTTTGATTCAACACAAGCTGACCCTGCTGCGTCAAAAAGACACGAGCACCAACAGTTTTCGCCAATTGGTCAATGAGGTCAGCATGTTGATGGCCTATGAGATCACGCGTGAGATGCCGATGCAAACGATCACCATCGAGACGCCGCTGCAAACCATGCAGTCGCGGGTGATCGACGGCAAAAAAATCGTGTTGGCTTCCATCTTGCGCGCCGGCAATGGTTTGCTCGACGGCATGCTGCAGGTGGTGCCTTCTGCGCGGGTCGGTCACATCGGCCTGTACCGAGACCCCAACACCCTGCAAGCGGTGGAGTACTACTTCAAGATGCCGCAAGGCATGGAGGAGCGAGACGTCATCGTGCTCGACCCCATGCTGGCCACGGGCAACTCGGCGGTGGCTGCGGTGGATCGCCTGAAAAAAACCCAACCCAAGTCGATCCGATTTGGTTGTTTGGTCGCTTGCCCCGAAGGCATTGCCCAGTTCCATCGCCACCACCCCGATGTGCCGATCTACACCCCTGTGATTGACCAAGGCTTGAACGACCACGGCTACATCGTGCCGGGCTTGGGTGATGCGGGTGACCGCATCTTTGGCACGCAATGAGCGGCACCGTCACGGCCTCGTTTTGGGCCTTGGGCTGGCGGTCTTTGTGGCGAGATGCCCGGGCCGGTGAATTGCGTTTGCTGATCTTGGCGGTGTCCTTGGCCGTGGCTGCTTTGAGTGCGGTGGGTTTCTTTGCCGACCGTTTGCAAGGGGGCTTGGCGCGGGACGCCAAGGCTTTGATCGGTGGTGACGCGGTGGTGCGCAGCGACGGTGCGACGCCTCGAGCGTTTGTGGAACAGGCCCAGTCGCTGGGCCTGTTGATCAGCCAGCAATTGACCTTCCCCACCATGGTACGTGCGCCCGACGACCTGGGCGGAGCGGCCAAGTTGGTCTCGCTCAAATCGGTCGATGACCGCTACCCTTTGCGCGGCCAGCTTCGCGTGTCCGATGCCCTGGGGGCGACCGACAGCCCCACCCGCGAGGTGCCGGCACCGGGCACTGCTTGGGTGGATGAAGCTTTGTTGTTGGCGCTGGACCTGCAAATCGGCCAGTCTTTGTGGTTGGGCGATGCGCTGTTCCGTGTGACCCGTTTGATCGTGGTCGAACCCGATCGGGGATCGGGTTTCATGAGTTTTGCGCCGCGGGTGATGATCAATCAAGCCGACATCGCCGCCACCGGTTTGGTGCAGCCCGCGAGCCGCTTGAATTACCGTTTGGCCGTGGCGGGCGAACTTGCCGCCGTGGAACGCTTCACCGCTTGGGCTGAACAAACCATCGAGACACAAGGTCTGCGTGGCGTGCGTTTGGATTCTCTCGAGGGGGGGCGCCCCGAAATGCAGCGCACCTTGGGCCGCGCTGAAAAGTTTCTGAATTTGGTGGCTTTGTTGGCGGCACTTTTGTGCGCGGTGGCGGTGGCCATTGCGGCACGGGGGTTTGCTCAACGCCATTTGGACGACTGTGCCATGTTGCGTGTCTTGGGCGTGTCCCAGGCCACCATGGCCCGCGCCTACCTGTTGGAGTTCAGTTTGGTGGGTTTGGTGGCCAGCGTCTTGGGCTTGTTGCTGGGTTTTTTGGTACACCACGCCTTCGTGCTTTTGCTCGCGGGTTTGGTCAGTGTGAACCTGCCTGCGGCGGGGTGGACACCCGTGGCCTTGGGTTTGGGCATGGGCATGACCCTCATGTTGGCCTTTGGTTTGCCGCCGGTCTTGCAGTTGGCTCAAGTGCCACCGCTGCGGGTGATCCGGCGCGACGTTGGTCACATCAAGCCCGCTACCTTGGGTGTGATCGGCGTGGGCTTGCTCGGTTTTGCCGTTCTGCTGATGGTGGCCAGCCGCGATGTGCTCTTGGGCAGCATCGCGGTGGGCGGCTTTGCTTTGGCCGTGGTGCTGTTCGCTGGGGTGGCGTATGCCGCGGTTCGCCTGCTGCGCGCCAGTGTCAACGAGGCCACTGCCCCGCGCGCCTTGGTCTTGGCCACACGTCAGTTGTCGGCGCGACCAGTCTATGCGGTGGTGCAAATCAGCGCTTTGTCGGTGGGCTTGTTGGCCTTGGTCTTGCTGGTGCTGCTGCGCACGGACCTGATTGCGAGTTGGCGAAACGCCACACCGCCCGATGCACCTAACCGATTCGTTATCAACGTTCAGCCCGATCAAAGTGAGTCCTTCCAACAGGTCTTGCGCGACGGCGGGGTACAACGTTTCGATTGGTACCCCATGATCCGCGGCCGTTTGGCCACCATCAACGGCCAAGCCGTCAACGCCGAGTCCTACACCGACGACCGTGTGGCGCGCTTGGTGGAGCGAGAGTTCAATTTGTCTCACACCGCCACCGCGCCCGAGCACAACGAGGTGGTCGAGGGCCGGTGGTTGGACAACGAGCCAGGTGCCATCAGCATCGAATCGGGTTTGGCCAAAGACCTGGGTGTGGGTGTGGGCGACCGATTGGGCTTTGATATCGCAGGCCAAATGGTGCAAGCCCGTATCACCAGCGTGCGCAAAGTCGATTGGGCATCGATGCGGGTCAATTTCTTTGTGGTCTTTACGCAAGCTCAAATGAGCGATGTGCCGTTGACCTATATCAGCGCGTTTCGGGCTCCCGAGGTCAAAGGTTTTGATAACCAACTCGTGCGGCAATTTCCCAACATCACCCACGTTGACATGACCCAAACCCTGGCTCAAGTTCAGCGGGTTTTGGGTCAAGTGATCGCAGCAGTGGAGTTTTTGTTCGTGTTCACTTTGGCTGCGGGTTTGGTGGTCTTGATGACGGCCATCACCGCCACGCGGGGTGAACGTGAACGTGAGTTTGCGATCCTGCGTGCGGTGGGGGCGAGTTCGGCCTTGCTACGCCACGTGCAGCGCATCGAACTGCTCGGGGTGGGCTTGCTGGCGGGCTTTTTGGCCTCGGTGGTGGCCGTAGCGGTGGGCTGGGCCTTGGCGCATTGGGTGTTTGAATTTGCTTGGACGCCGCAAATTTGGGTGCCTTTGGCCGGCTCGTTGGGTGGCGCGGTCTTGGCTTTGATGGCAGGCTGGTGGGGCTTGCGCGGTGTGCTCAACACACCGGTGATGACCACCTTGCGCCGAGCAGCGCAGAACTGATCACCCCCCGCTGAGCAACACCAACAGCGCGCCCGCGCCGCCTTGCGCTGGGCGGGCTTGCACGAACACCAACACCTCGTGTTTTTGCACCAACCAGCGCAGCACGCGGCCTTTGAGCACGGGCGTGCGCCCTGGTGAACCCAAACCTTTGCCGTGCACCACGCGCACACAGCGCACGCCTTGTTGGTGGGCTTCGCGCAAAAACTGTCCCAAGGCTTCCCGGGCCTCGTCGGTGCGCAAACCGTGCAGATCGATGTGGCGTTGGATGCTCCAGTGGCCTTCACGCAGTTTACGCACCACGTCAGCACCCACGCCGGGCCGAGAAAAACTCAGCTGCTCGTCGGTGTGCAGCAAGGTCTCGACATCGAACTCATCCGATAAGGCCTCTTGCATGACGCGTTGTTCGTCGGCTTGGCGTTGAATGGGTTGAGCGCTGGGCGCGGGCGGGGTGTGCAGCCGCCGCTCGCTGGCACTGACCGGGCGCACAGCGCCCACCGTGCGTGCAAACAGCTCGCGCTCGCGTTGCTCAGCCAAAGCCCGCGCCAGTGCCGCTTGGTGTTCGGCGGCCTCAGCGGCGGCGCGTTCGCGCAAGGTGCGTTGGATGTCCGAGAGCTCGGCCAAGGATCGGGCTTTCATGTCCAGCATTGTGGCCCAGCCGCAAAGGTTGGGTTCAGACCAAGCCCATTTCGGCCATGGAAGCAGCGCGTTCTCGGGTCACGATGAAATGGTCCAGCACCCGCACGTCCACCATGGCCAGAGCCGATTTGAGGGTTTGCGTGAGCACCTCGTCGGCGCGTGAGGGTTCGGCCACACCGCTGGGGTGGTTGTGCGCCAAGACCACAGCGGCGGCTTGGTGGTGCAGGGCGCGCAACACGACCTCGCGTGGGTACACACTGGTTTGGGTGAGGGTGCCGCGAAACAGCTCTTCCCAGCCCAGCCAGCGGTTTTGGCTGTTGAGGTAGAGCACAGCAAATACCTCGTGAGGTCGAGCGCCGAGTTGCAACTGCAAATACTGGCGCACCGCCTGAGGACTGTCGAAGACTGGGGTTTGCGTCATTTTTTGTGTCAGGGCGCGCCGCGTGAGCTCGAGCACCGCCACCAATTCGGCGCGTTTGGCCGGCCCCAAGCCTTTGGTGTGTTGCAGGGCCTCCACCGGGGTGTGCAGCAAACCGGCCACGCCACCAAAGCCGTCCAACAGCTCTTGGGCCAAGGCCAGCACGTGTTTGCCTTTGATCCCGGTGCGCAGCAAAAGCGCCAGGAGCTCGGCATCGCTCAGGGCGTTGGCGCCACGCTGCAAGAGTTTTTCTCGGGGTCGGGTGTCGGCGGGTAGGCTTTTCAGTCCAGAAACCAGGGCTTGCATGGGCGTTCCTGTGGGGGTGGACCAGACTTTTTACAATAGGGTCACTTGGCTGGGGCGTTTTGGAATAGCTCCCCGTGTGCTTTGGCACAGGCCTTTCATGAATCCACCACAGCACCACACCATGCCCTACGTCGAAGAAGGCTCTTTCCTGACCCTGCACTACCGCATGTCGGGCCCCCAAGGGCAGGTCATCATCAACACGTTTGACGGCCAGCCGGCCACCTTGAGTTTGGGTGCGGGTGAGCTGTCGCCCGCCATTGAGCGGCGTTTGTTGGGCTTGGAGGAGGGCGTGCACACGACCTTGGAGCTCGATGAGGGCGAGGCCTTTGGTGAGCGCCAACCCGAGATGGTGCAGTGGGTGGCGCGCAAGCTCATGAACCAACTCGGCGACCCCCACCAGCAGTACACCGAGGGCGATGTGGTGCAGTTCCCCACCCCCGATGGCCGTGGGCAATATGCTGGCACGGTGATCGAGGTGCGCGAGGACGGCGCGATTTTGTTTGACTTCAACCACCCGCTGGCCGGTCAGCCGGTGAGTTTTGAAGTCCAGATCATTGGGGTCTTGTGATGTCTCGGCCGCCCATGGACATCTTGATGGCCGAACCGCGCGGTTTTTGTGCTGGCGTCGACCGTGCCATTGAAATCGTTGAGCGTGCTTTGACCAAGTTTGGCAGACCGATTTATGTGCGCCACGAAATCGTGCACAACACCTTTGTGGTCAACGACCTCAAGGCCAAGGGTGCGATCTTCATCGAAGAGCTCAGCGATGTGCCCGCGGGTGCCACCTTGGTGTTCTCGGCCCATGGCGTGAGCCGAGCGGTGCAAGAGGAAGCCGCACGTTTGGGCTTCCAAGTTTTTGATGCCACCTGTCCCTTGGTGACCAAGGTGCATGTGGAAGTCGCCAAGCTGCACAAAGAGGGTTATGAGTTCATCATGATCGGCCACAAAGGCCATCCCGAGGTCGAGGGCACCATGGGTCAGCTCGACAGCGGCATCCATTTGGTGGAAGACGTGTCCGATGTGCAGCGCATCAGTCCCAGCCAAACCGAGCGTTTGGCCGTGGTCACCCAAACCACCTTGTCGGTGGACGATACGGCCGACATTTTGAATGCCATCAAGCAACGCTTTCCCGCCATTCGCGAGCCCAAACAGCAAGACATTTGTTATGCCACCCAAAACCGCCAAGACGCCATCAAGTTGCTGAGCCCACAGGTCGATGTGGTGATCGTGGTGGGCAGTCCCACCAGTTCGAACAGCAACCGTTTGCGCGAAGTGGCGATGAAACTGGGCACCGAGAGTTACATGGTGGACAACGCCGGTGAGTTGCGCCCCGAATGGTTCGAGGGCAAAACCCGCGTCGGCGTCAGCGCCGGTGCGTCCGCGCCCGAGGTCTTGGTTCGGGAAGTGGTGGAGCGCATCAAAGCGCTGGGTGCGATCTCGGTGCGCACCATGGACGGCTTGGTGGAAACGGTCAAATTTCCCCTGCCCATGGGTTTGCGCGAAGGCGGCAAGGACCCCAGTCCCTTGGGCCATTTGCGCTGAAGCCACCCCCCTACAATTGACGCCATGCTCGACATTCTTCTCCTCCGCAAAGACTTGGACGCGGTCATCGCCCGTCTGAACACCCGCAAGCAACCCCAGCCTTTTTTGGACGAAGCTGCTTTTCGTGCTTTGGAGGGTGAGCGCAAAACCCTGCAGACACGTACCGAAGAGTTGCAAAGCCAGCGCAACACGCTGTCCAAGCAAATCGGCATGCTCAAAGGCAAAGGCCAGCACGCCGAGGCCGATGCGGTCATGGCCCAAGTGAGTGCCATCAAAACCGAGTTGGACGTTTCGGCAGCCCGCCTGGACATGATCCAAGGGGAGTTGCAAAACTTGTTGTTGGCCGTCCCCAACTTGCCGCACGAGAGCGTGCCGGTGGGCAGCGATGAACATGGCAACGTGGTGCTGCGTACTTGGGGTACGCCGAGAACCTTTGATTTTCCGGTTCAAGACCACGTGGCCATTGGCGAGCCTTTGGGCTTGGATTTCGACACCGGCATCAAGTTGTCTGGTTCGCGGTTCACTTTCATGCGCGGCCCGATCGCGCAGTTGCACCGCGCTTTGGCGCAATTCATGCTCGATGTGCAAACCCGCGAACACGGTTACACGGAGTGCTACACGCCTTACATCGTCAACGCCGAGACCTTGCGCGGCACCGGCCAATTGCCCAAGTTCGAGGCGGATCTTTTCGCCGCCAACAAAGGGGGTCAAGAAGGTGCTGAAGAAAACCAAGCGCTCTACCTGATCCCCACCAGCGAGGTCACGTTGACCAACGTGGTGCGCGACGAGATCGTGGCCGAAGCCGATTTGCCGATCAAGCTCACCGCCCACACGCCCTGCTTCCGATCCGAGGCGGGCAGTGCGGGGCGCGACACGCGCGGCATGATCCGACAGCACCAGTTCGACAAGGTCGAGATGGTGCAAATCGTGCATCCCGACAAAAGCTACGAAGCCTTGGAGGCCATGACCGGCCATGCCGAGGCGATCCTGCAAAAACTCGAACTGCCTTACCGCGTCATGAGCCTGTGCACCGGTGACATGGGTTTTGGCGCGAGCAAGACCCACGACATCGAGGTCTGGGTGCCCGCCCAAGGCACTTACCGCGAAATCAGCTCGGTCTCCAACTGCGAAGCCTTCCAAGCCCGTCGCTTGCAAGCCCGTTTCAAAAACGCCCAGGGCAAGAACGAACTGGTGCACACCTTGAACGGTTCGGGCTTGGCCGTGGGCCGGGCCTTGGTGGCGGTGTTGGAAAACCACCAAAACGCCGACGGCTCGGTGACCATCCCCCCGGTGCTTCGACCCTATTTGGGCGGCCAGTCTGTGCTCACCCCTGCTTGAGCTTGGCGCCTTTGCCTTGTCGTTGACCTGAATCAATCGGCTCATGGTGTAGCCCGGGGCACAATCTCCAGATCAACAGGAGAGACGGCATGCAACGCGATGGCATCGAGAAAGTCGGGGTGACTTTGCCCCCACAAGACATCTGTGTGGATGTCTTGGCGGAGAAATACTTCAAAGACGAAGAACGCACCGAAGATGAGGTGTTTGTTCGCGTCGCCCGTTCACTGGCTTCGGTGGAAAAGGCCGAACGCCGTGCGGAAGTGGAACAACTGTTTTTGGCCAACCTCAAGGCCGGCGCCATTGGTGCAGGCCGCATCATGAGCGCCGCCGGCACCAACATCCAAGCCACCTTGATCAACTGCTTTGTGCAACCCGTGGGCGACTGCATCCAAGGCGTGGACGACGAGGGCTTCCCTGGTATTTACGAGGCGTTGCGCGAAGCCGCTGAAACCATGCGCCGTGGCGGTGGTGTGGGTTATGACTTTTCTCGCATCCGACCCAAAGGCGCCCAGGTCAAAGGCACAGCGTCCACCGCCTCGGGCCCCTGCAGCTACATCAATGTGTTTGACCAATCGTGCAGCACGGTGGAAAGCGCTGGCGCACGCCGTGGCGCCCAAATGGGCGTGCTGCGCATCGACCACCCCGATGTGTTGGAGTTCATCACCGCCAAGCGCACGCCCGGGCGCTGGAACAACTTCAACGTCTCGGTGGGTGTGTCCGATGCCTTCATGGAGGCGGTCAAGACCGGTGCCGACTGGCCCCTGGTGCACAAGTCCAAACCCTGCGCCGATGTGTTGGCCCAGGGCGGCTACCAGCGCGCCGATGGCCAATGGGTCTACCGCAGCCTGCCCGCGACCGAGTTGTGGGACACCATCATGCAATCGGCCTACGACTTCGCCGAGCCGGGTATTTTGTTCCTCGACCGCATCAACACCGACAACAACCTGTCGTATTGCGAAGCCATCAACGCCACCAACCCCTGCGGTGAGCAACCCCTGCCTTCCTACGGTTGCTGCGATTTGGGCCCAATCATCCTGCCGCGCTTTGTGCGCCACCCCTTTGGGTTCAGTGGTGCCCCCGAATTCGACTTCGCCGCCTTTGAAAAATCCGTCGGCACGCAGGTGCGCATGCTCGACAACGTGCTCGACGTCACCTGGTGGCCGCTGCCGCAGCAACAACAAGAAGCCGCCGATAAGCGCCGCATCGGTGTGGGCTTCACCGGCTTGGGCAACACTTTGACCTTGCTGAACTTGAAATACAACAGCGAAGCCGGTCGCCAAATGGCCGCTCAGATTGCTGAGCGCATGCGCAACGCCGCCTACGAAGCCTCGGTGGCGCTGGCACAAGAAAAAGGTGCCTTTCCGCTCTTCAGCGCCAAAGGCTATTTGGCCGAGGGCACCTTTGCCAGCCGTTTGCCCAAGGACTTGCAAGCCAAGATCCGCCAACACGGTATCCGCAACAGCCACCTGATTTCCATCGCGCCTACCGGCACGGTGAGCTTGGCCTTTGCCGACAACGCTTCCAACGGCATCGAGCCAGCATTTTCTTGGACCTACACGCGCAAAAAACGCGAGGCCGATGGCAGCACGCGCGAGTACACCGTGCAAGATCATGCTTGGCGCTTGTTCCACCAACTCGGTGGAAAGCCCAACGAATTGCCCGAATCTTTTGTGTCGGCGCTCGACATGTCGGCCGAGGACCACATCGCCATGATGAAAGCGGTTCAGCCCTTTGTGGACACGGCGATTTCCAAAACCGTCAACGTCGCCGCCGACTACCCCTTTGAAGATTTCAAACGGCTGTATTTGCAGGCTTGGGGCCATGGTCTCAAGGGTTTGGCCACTTACCGCCCCAACAGCATTTTGGGCTCGGTGCTCTCGGTCACCGAGACCAAGACCGAATCTGCATCAATGGCCACCGAGCCGGTCATGGTCGACCCCATGCGCACCGTGATCGAAAAACGTCCCAAAGGCGCGCTCGACGCCGTGGCCGAAAAGGTCGATTACTGGACCCAAGAAGGTCAAAAAACCCTCTACATCATCGTGTCGTTCTTGCCGCTGCCCAGCCCCGATGGCAAGGGCACCATCGACCGTGCGATCGAGTTCTTCATGCCTGTGGGCCAAAGCGGTGAGTCTCAGCAGTGGATCACCTCCACCATGCGCATGTTGTCCTTGGCGGCGCGCGGCGGCTTCTTGGCGCGGGCTTTGGCCGACATGCGCAAAGTGGCTTGGGACCGTGGCCCCGTGCGCTTGGGCACCACCGAAAAAACCGATGGCACCCGCGTGCCCATGTGGCATGACTCGGAGGTTGCGGCCATCGCTTATGCGGTGCAAAACATCTTGGTTGAGCGGGCCCAACAGCGTGCGACTCAACGCACTCAAGTGCCGCACTCATCAGCCAACACCGATGACGCGGCCGCGCCGTTGCCGGTGATGGGGGGCAAAAAATGCAGCGCTTGTGGTGCGCACGCCGTCATCAAAAAAGACGGCTGTGAGTTTTGTACCCAGTGTGGTGAGCTCGGCAGCTGCGGTTGATCTCACCTCAATCTGTTGAGCATGGGCTGCTCAACCCGACCTACACTCTTCTCTGTGAAAACCGAAAACCAGCCTAGGAACAGCCTCAACGCCATCGCTGGGCCAATTGTGGGTGAATTCATGCTGGGCATGCTGGTGGCCGTGGCAGGTTTGTACTTGGCCTCGCACACATCGGATGCAGCCGCGGGCAGTTTTGGTTTGACCCAAATCGTGTTGGAAACCTTGTCGGTTTTGTTTCGCGTGTTGTCCATTGGCGCCGGCGTGGTGGTGGGACAAGCGTTGGGTAGTGGTCGGCAATTACAGGTGCAGCGCAGCGCATTCGCCGCTTTGGGTGCCAGCACCTGGATGGGCGTGTTCGTGGCCATGGTCTTGCTTTTTGGACACACTTGGATTTTGTCGTGGCTGAACGTGCCCGTCGAGGTCCTGCGCATCGCCAGCTTCTATATGGTGTGTTTGGCGCCTGCTATGGTGCTGGAAGCCCACAACTTGAGCATGGCGGCTGTCCTACGAGCGCATTTGCATGCGCGCGAATCCTTGCGCATCATGGTGATCATGCACAGCAGCCATTTGTTGCTGGCATGGCTGTTGATGCGGGGTTGGGGCGATTGGGGGGGCTTAGGGCTCGTGGGTTATGCCTGGGCTTATTTGGGCAGTCGGGTATTGGGGTTGTGGTTGCACCTTCGTTTTTGGCGCGATCGTTTGGATTTGCCGGTTCAAGCCCATCATTGGTGGCGGGTTTCGCGAACCGATGTGCATCTGATCTTGCGAGTCGGTTTGCCGGGTGCCGCTGTTGAGTGGGGTTATCGCCTGGGCTTTATGGTTTCAGTGGCCGCCACAGCCAGGTTGGGCGTTGGTGCATTGGCGGCCCATGCTTACACCTTGCAGACCCTGAAGTTTGTCTTGATCAGCAGCATGTCGATTGGCTGGGCCATGGAGATCATGGTCGGGCGCTTGGTGGGTGCCGGTCGCCTCAAAGAGGCCGATCGCATGGTCAAAAAGGCCCTGCGCAGTGGTTTGTTGATCTCTGGCTCCTTGGCGCTTTTGGCCGCGGTGCTCTCACCTTGGCTGATGCGCATCTTCACCCAAGATGCAGAAATCTTGGGGATGTGTCAGCGTTTGCTCTGGTTGTCCATCGCCTTGGAGTTGGCCCGGGTGTTCAATTTGGTGATCAATGGCGGACTCAGGGCCAGCGGAGATGCCGCTTTTCCGGTCAGGGCCAGCTTGGTGTCTTGGACCTTGATCTTGGCCGCTGGCTCCTACTGGATGGGCCCATGGTTGGGCTTGGTGGGTATTTGGTTAGCCTACATCGCCGATGAAGTGGCACGAGGCATGTTGATGTGGTGGCGTTGGTCATCGGGTGGCTGGCATGCCTCAGCGCGGCGAGCGGTGCGTGGATTGCGTTAGCGATCCAGTCGCGAGAAGCTCTAGCGAATACAAGCCGCTGTCTTAAACGGCAAACGAGGACCGCGCGGATAAATGCCTTTGGGGTCGGCCACACCAAGATTGATCAAAAAATTCACTTGCCATTGGCCATCGGGGAAAAAGGCCGCATTCACACGAGCCGCATCAAAACCCGACATCACTCCCACGTCCCACCCCATTGAGCGTGCGGCCATGATCATGTACGCACCTTGCAAGCTGCTGTTTCGAAAAGCGGTGCTTTGCGCCAGTGCGGGATCTTGGTCAAAGAGCGGCTTGGCGTTGTAGGCGGGGAACTGGCTGGGCAGTTGCGCTTGGAAATCTGTGTCGTGGGCCACGATGACGGTCACGCTGGCGCTGTCCACTTGGGGCACGTTGCTGGGCATCAGCGCTGGTCGCAACAAATCTTTGGCTTGCGGACTTTTCACAAACACAAAACGCGCGGGTTGGGCGTTAAAGGCGGTGGGGGCCCATTTCATCAAGTCGTAGAGTGCCTGCAGTTGTTCATCGGAGATGGGTGTTTGTACAAAAGCGTGGGCGGTTTGCGCTTGGCGAAACAGCTGGTCCAAGGCGGCGTCTGTGAGGCTGGGGTGAGGGTGGTTCATGGTCGATGGTGTTGTGTCTGGGATAAGAATCACTGATTGAGCCGCGATGAATAGCGGCAGCGCTGCGGATCAAACCAGGTGTATGAATATTCGGCCAAGGTGTTGGTGGCGGTCCACGACAGGCGCTCGATGAAGCCCGCGCACTGTCCTTGTATGAGTTGACAAGGCGGTGTGGCCCAGTTGGGAGTGGGTGCTGCGCTCAAGCGGTCTTCTACACGCGCTATCCAAACACCAAAACGTTCTTGGTAGAACAAGTACATCGAGTCGCCCAAGTCATCGGCAGTCAAGCGATCACAGTGTGCAGCATCGAACCAAATTTCTTCCAAGGCCACGGGCTCTTGGCTCAAAAACCGCAGGCGACGCACGCGCCATGCGTGCGAGCTGCCGTCGCCAAAGGCCGGTATGTGCGGTGGTCGTTTGTGTCGACTCACGTCCAAAATGTGTGCGGTGGGCAGACCTGGCCCTGTACTGAGTTCGAGTCGAAACAGCTCGTATATGCGCTGGGTCCCTGCCACTTGTTTGACATAGGTGCCTGAGCCTTGTTTTCGTTCCAAGACGCCTTGTTCCGAGAGCAGGGCCAAGGCTTTGCGCACCGTGCCGACTGCGACGTCCAGGGTCTGCGCAAGCTCGGCTTCGGTGGGCAAGCGCTCACCTTTTCGCCAGTACCCCGCTTTGATTTGACGGGCCAGCAGTTCAGAGATTTGCAAGTAAACCGGTAACGGTTTGGCAGGCGTGGATGCAGACATGGGTGTGAGTATGGCAAAAGATGACCCCACTCGGGCAAACCCTGATGTTGATCTGGCTCAATTCATATACTATTCATTCATGTTAATGAAAGGTGTGCCATGAGTATTGTCCCGGTCAAAGGTTCTGATGTCCAAGGCGCCGAAGTCGCTTGGTTTGCTCCGCTGTGTTCCGATGACTTCCAGCATTTGGGTGTGCCCCAGGGCGACCTGCGCAGCAGCTGGGCCAACACCAGCCGTATCGCTAAGCGTGCCGACGAACTGGGGTTTCGCAACATCCTGTGCCCCTCGTCTTACCAAGTGGGACAAGACACCCTGACCTTTGTGGCCGGCATGGCGCCACAGATCAAGCGCATGAACATGCTCGCCGCCATCCGTTGCGGCGAGGTGCAGCCGGCCATGTTGGCGCGCACCGTGGCCACGCTGGACCACATGTTGGAAGGCCGTCTGACGCTCAACGTGATTTCGTCCGACTTTCCCGGTGAGGTGGCCGACAGCGCCTACCGCTACCGCCGCAGCTGGGAGGTGGTGGAAATCCTCAAGCAGGCCTGGACCCAAGAGCACATCAATTACGAAGGCCAGATCTACAACATCAAGGGCCTGCCCACCGACCCGGTACGCCCCTACCAAACCGGCGGCCCGCTGCTCTACTTTGGCGGCTACAGCCCCGACGCGCTGGAACTGTGCGGCGCTCATTGCGACACCTACCTGATGTGGCCCGAGCCCAAAGAGGTGTTGGCCCAGCGCATGCGCGATGTGCACGCGCGCGCCGAAAAATACGGCCGGGTGTTGGACTATGGCCTGCGGGTGCACATGATCGTGCGCGACACCGAGGCCGAAGCGCGCGAATACGCCCGTGAGCTGGTGTCCAAACTCGACGACGATAAAGGAAAAGAAATCCGCCAACGCGCGCTCGACGCCAAGAGCCTGGGCGTGTCGCTGCAAAGCGCCAACCGCGAGATCGCCGACGACGAAGGCTATGTCGAGCCGCACCTGTGGACCGGTGTGGGCCGGGCGCGCAGCGGCTGCGGCGCCGCGCTCGTGGGCAGTGTCGACCAGGTGCTGAGTGAAATCCACGATTACATGAAAATGGGCATCCGCGCCTTCATCTTCTCGGGCTATCCTCACTTGAACGAGTGCGAGATGTTTGGCACCAAGGTGCTGCCGCACCTCAAGACCGTGTCGCTGGCTCACGCCTACGGCCGTGTGCCCGCCTCCATGCCAGCCACCCCACTGGGCAACGGCGTGCGCCGCTGAACCTTGTCACAGAAATCCACACACATGAACCGCATCACCCTGCCCAACGGTCGACAACTCAGCCAGATGGCCTATGGCGTATGGCGCCTGTCAGAAGCCAGCGACACCAGCGTCAACGCCAACCTGGCGCGCATCGACGCCTGCCTGGCCCAAGGCATCACCACCTTTGACCACGCCGACATTTATGGCGACTACCGCTGCGAAGCGCTGTTCGGCGAAGCCATCAAGGCCCATCCTGCCCTGCGCGACCAGATCGAGATCGTCACCAAGACCGACATCATGCTGTTGTCGCAACAGTGGCCCAGCACCCGCGTCAAACACTACGACACCTCACCCGCGCACGTGACGGCCAGCGTGGACCGATCGCTGCAGCGCATTGGGGTGGACGTGATCGACCTGCTGCTGATCCACCGCCCCGACCCGCTGTGCGACGCCACCGCGCTCGGCGCTTGCCTGGACGGCCTGATCGACAGCGGCAAGGTGCGCGGGGTGGGCGTGTCCAACTTCATGCCCTGGGACGTGGACCTGCTGCAATCGCGCATGACGCACCGGCTGCAGACCAACCAAATCGAACTGAGCCTGCTGCACACGGCACCGTTCATCAACGGGCAAATCGCCCACGCACAGCAGCACCACATGCCGGTGATGGCCTGGTCGCCGCTCGGTGGCGGCCGCCTGCACAGCCAAGCCACACAGGCCGGCACTGCTGCCGCTCGGCTGGCGCCCAAGCTGGCCGCACTCGCCCAAGCCAGCGGCACCGACACCACCGCCGTGGCCATGGCCTGGCTGATGCACCACCCGGTGGGTGTGTTGCCGGTGATGGGCAGCAACCAGTTGGAACGCATTCGCACTTTTGACCAAGCGCTGAAAGTGCCGATAGACCGCCAGACTTGGTTTGAGTTGTACGAATTGGCCAACGGCCACGAAGTACCTTGAATCCCAGCACACACGAAAGACACCCGATGCGACACATGCCTGATAACGTGCCCATCGCCGCACCCTTAGCGGCCCAACCAGACCCTGCCGATTTTCGCAAGGCTTTGTCCTGCTTTGCTACGGGTGTGACGGTCGTCACAGCCCGCTGGCAAGACAGCGATTGGGGCATGACTTGCAACTCGTTTGCATCGGTCTCACTTGAGCCGCGCTTGGTCCTTTGGAGTATCCGTAAGGCTGCGAGTAGCTTGGAGGCTTTCATCCAGTCGGGTGGTTTCTCGGTGAGCGTGCTGTCTCAACCTCAGGAGCGAGTCGCGCGCCAATTCGCTACCGGTGATATGGCCGCGCGATTTGCTGGTGTACCAGTCCAACGTCAGCCCAGTGAACGTCTGCGCCTGACCGATGCCATGGCCTGGTTTGACTGTTCTTTACATCAACTGGTGGATGCAGGTGACCACCACATCGTCATTGGCCAAGTTCAAGACTTTGGTTGGCGTGATGCATCTGCGCTGGGCTTTTGGCGCAGCCAGTTCGGTCAGTTCCAGGCCAACCCGACATGATGCCGCTATGGCTGTTGTTCCTGCTGGTGGGCGCAGCGGGAGGCTTCACTGCGGGGTTGTTTGGTGTGGGCGGTGGCTTGGTGATCGTGCCCACCCTGTACCTCTTGTGGCGCGGCGACCCGGTGCTGGGCCCACACGTCATGCACTTTGCGGTGGCCACCTCACTGGCTTGCATCGTCATCACGTCCGTGACCAGTTCGTGGACCCACTGGCGCGCCAAGCGCCTACAGTTTGACCGCTGGCCTTGGCTTGCTGGTGCGGTCAGCTTGGGGGCGGTATCGGCGGTTCTCTTGGCCAACTGGTTACCCACCGAGTGGCTCAAGGTCGGCTTTGGCTTGTTTGCTTTGGCGACTTGTGTGACCCTGTTGCGAAAAAAAGCCAATGAGGTCAGCAAGCCGGCGCCCCAAAAAGGAGAGCTGTTGGGCGCCGGTACCTTCATTGGTCATGTGTCGACGTTGCTGGGCGTCAGTGGGGGTGCCATGACCGTGCCCTACCTGGTGCTGCGCGGCATTGATATGCGACAAGCCGTGGTGGTGAGTTCGGCGGTGGCTATCCCCATTTCCTTCATCGGCGCTATTGGCTTGGCCATCACCGGCCCTGATACTGCACACACTTGGGGCTATGTCCATTTACCCGCTTTTGCGGGCATCAGTGCTGTCAGCATGTTTTTTGCTAACTGGGGCGCCCGTTTGTCACAGCGTTTGGATAAGGGCAAATTGCAGCTGGCTTTTGCTGGTTTTTTGGCCCTGGTCGCTGCACACATGTTGATGTTTTAGCCAAGCGCCGTCGATTCAGGGGCGCCGTTAGTTTGAAGGGTGGGTGCACCCTTTCTGAATCATCCTTTCAAGCCGCCTTGTGTCAAACCACCCACGACGCGTTCTTGAAAGACCGCAATCAAAATGGCGATCGGTACGATGGCCACGATCAGCGCAGCCGAAATGATGGGCCATGGGAAGGTGAATTCTCCTTGGTACAAGGTGATGCCCACCGGCAAGGTGCGGACCTCAGCGCTGGAGTTCAGCGACAAAGCCAACAAGAACTCGTCCCAAGCATTGACAAAGGCCAAGATGCCCGCAGTGAATACCCCGGGCGCTGCCAATGGGACGACCACGTGCCACAAAGCACCGAGGCGCGTGCAACCATCGATCATCGCGGCGTTTTCCAGGTCCCGCGGTATGCCTTCGAAGAAGCTCACCAACACCAAGGTGCACACCGGCAAGTTGAGCACCACATAAGGCAAGATCAACGCGCTGTAGGTGTTGAGCCAACCCAAGGCCCGCATGGTTTCAAAAATCGGCACCAGCAAGGTGACCAACGGAAACATGCTCGAGCCCACGATACAAGTCAGTATCAACTCGCGTCGCTTGAGGTTCAAGCGCGCGATGGCGTAGGCCGCAAAGGCCGCAACGATCAGCGACAACACCGTTGCACTCGAAGCCACAATCACGCTGTTCTTCAGGTAGTGCAGCAGCGGCTGATCACTAAAAGCGCGCACATAGTTCTCCATGGTCGCCGCCTCTGGCCACCAAGTGATGGGCTTTTGCACCAACTCGGTCTCGGTTTTGAGTGAGGTGAACAAAATCCACACGGCGGGAAAAAATCCGTTGACCACCACGATCAATCCTGCGGCCCAGCGCAGCATCGGCGCCGTCCAAAAAACCATGTTCAACTGACTCATGATGCGTTTTTCCCAACGTGTTTCAAATAAAAGCTGGTGACCACCAAGGAGATCAGGAACATGAATACGGCCAAAGTGGATCCGTAGCCAATATCCGAGTAATCAATGGTGTATTTGTGGATGAGCATGGCCAAGGTCTCGGTGGCTTCACCGGGTCCTCCGCGTGTCATCGTGTAGGGAATGTCAAAGGTTTGAAGAGCCGTGATGGTTCTGAAAATCAGCGCCACGATGATGCTGGGCATCAGCATGGGGATGGTGATTTCCCAGAACTGTTGCCACTTGTTGGCTCCGTCCACCTCGGCCGCCTCATACAGCGAGCGCGGGATCATTTGCAAGCCCGCCAGCAAAATCAAGGCCATGAAAGACGAGGTCTTCCAGATGATGGTCAAACAAATTGCGGCAAATGCCCAGTTGGGCTTGAGCAACCAGCTGGTGGATTCCTCCAATATACCCAGCCGCAATAGTACGTCGTTGACCACACCGTAATCGGTATTAAAAAACCACGCAAAGATCAAACCAGCAAAAGACAAAGGCAAAGCCCAAGGCAGCAGCAGCGACAGCCGAACAGGCCATTTGTGTTTAAAAGGCAGGTTGGCCAGCATGGCCAAACCCAAACCGACGATCAGTGCGCCAGGTACAGTGATCAATGTGATGAGCAGGGTGTTTTTGGTGGCGTTCCAAAACAGGGGGTCTTGCCAAACATCAATGTAATGAACAAATCCGATGTAGTCGCCGGTCTTTTCGATGTCAAATAAGCTGTTGTAAATCAGTTTTCCGATCGGGTAGACCACGATCATGAGCAGCAGCAAAAACGCTGGGGCCAATAAGAAAAAGGCCAAAGTTTTTTCACTGGGATCTTTGAATCGATTGATCATCTTCGGCGCAGGTAATTAGGACCATGGGTCATCGGTTTCAGTAAAAACCCCAAGCGAAGATGGTTTCGCTTGGGGTTGTGCAGCAAGGGCCAGAGTCCCTTGCGCAGCGGTCATCGCATCAATCGACCCACGCGGGCAGCGATCTCGTCAACACCGGCTTCAGGCGTTTTGGTGCGGGCCAAGACCGCGCTGGTGGTGGTGCGGATGATGTCCGATACCTGACCATAGTCTTCCACCATGGGACGGCTTTGGGCGCCCAGCACCACGGGCAGAGCGTCCTTGAACCATGGCACTGCCTTGTTGACAGCAGCATCGCGATAGACGCTCTGGAACACCGGCAAGATGGAGCCTTCGCGGGCAGTGAAGGCGCTGGCTTCTTTGGATGATAAGAACTTGATTAAGTTACCTGCAGCGTCCTTATTTTTGCCAAACGCATTCATGGACCACTGCCAGCCGCCCATACAGGTAGCCGATTTGCCGCCGGTCATAGCGGGCAGCGGCATCACGCCCACATTACCTTTGACTTTCGAGTCAGCGTCGTCTTTGAAGCGGTCAAACGCAAAGCCCCAGTTGATGGCGAAAACCACGTTACCAGCCTTGAACTCGTTGACTGTCACTGGGGTGGTGACTTCAGCAATGTTTTTCTTGACCACACCATCGTCCATCATCTTGAGCCACATTTTGAGGCCATTGACAGCAGCGGTCTTGTCTAGAGTCAGTTTGCCGCTGGCGTCGTTGAATTGTTTGCCTTGACTCCAGTAGGGCAACAAGAACGTGCACACCGCGCCTTCAATCGGTGCGCCTTGGAACGACAGACCCTGCAGGTTGGCGTCTTTTTCAGCGGCCATGATCTTCTTGGCGCCAGCTGCCAGCTCATCCCAGGTCTTCGGCTCGGCCACGCCATGCTTGGCTAGGAGGTCCTTGCGGTAGTACATGAACATCGAGTCGCCCTGGCTGGGCAAGGCCATCACTTTGCCGTCAACCACATTGGCCTGCTGGTACACAGGCAGATAGTCGTTGCGCAAGAACGATGGGCCACCCACGTACTTGTCCAAGGGTTCGATCCAGCCTTTGCTGGCGTATTGCGCCGGGTTGACGATGTCGATCAAGAACAAATCGATGGCCGAATCTTTGGCGTTAAGCACCGTGCTGAGGTACTGGCGCTGCAATTCGGAGGTGGCCCCTCCGGTTTCAATCTCCACCTTCACGTTGGGATTGGCTTTGCTGTACTGCTCAAACAGTTTGGCTTGCAAATCGGGGCGCTGGTTGGGGCCCACGAACACGCGCAGGGTGGTTTGTTGGGCCCAGCTGGTCCCAACGACCAGCGTGCTGGCCAAAGCCAACGCGGCGAGTTTCAAGGTTTGTCGTTTTTTCATCTTTGTCTCCTAACAGGGTTAAACACACACAAACAAACACAGGGCATGGGCAAAACTCAAATGGCTTGCCCAGTTGATTCATCAAACAAATGCATGCACGCAGGATCGATGTAAAGCGTCTGCCGCGTTCCAGCGGGTGCCTTGAAGCTCGCAGGGCAACGAGAAACGAGTTCAACTTGGCCAACTTGGAAGGTCACCAAGGTTTCAGCACCCAATGGTTCGCTGATCACCACAGAGGCCGGAACATTTGCCTCGCTCGTGCTGCCACGCGATGCCAACGAGAGGTTTTCTGGTCGAACACCGAACACCACCGACTGGGCTTGGGTACCTCGTTGGGCCAAACTGGGCGGAAGCTTGACCAGCACACCATCGCCAAGATCCACCGATCCGTCACGCATGGTGCAAGGCACCAAATTCATGGGGGGGCTGCCCGTGAAGCCGGCGACGAACTGGGCTGCAGGTCGGTTGTAAATATCGTCTGGGGTGGCGTATTGCATTTTGTGACCCGCACTGAGCACCGCAATTCGGTCGGCCAAAGTCATCGCTTCGACTTGATCGTGCGTCACGTAGATGATGGTGGCGCCCAAGCGCTGGTGAAGCTTCTTAATCTCGCTACGCATTTCGTTGCGTAGCTGTGCATCTAAGTTGGACAGTGGCTCGTCAAACAAAAACACTTTGGGTTGCCGAACGATGGCGCGGCCAATGGCCACACGTTGGCGCTGTCCACCCGAGAGCGCTGCTGGCTTGCGGTCGAGCATGTGGTCAATGCGCAGCAGTCGAGCGGCATCCAAGACGCGATGTTTGATTTCGTCTTCAGGTGTTTTTCTCAGCCGCAGGCCAAATGCCATGTTGTCGAACAGACTCTTGTGCGGGTACAGCGCATAGTCTTGAAACACCATCGCGATGTCGCGGTTACGCGGAGGCTCGTCATTAACGCGTTTGCCGTCAATGATGACGTCGCCGCCGCTGATGCCTTCCAGTCCCGCAATCATGCGCAGCAACGTGGACTTGCCACAGCCCGAAGGGCCTACAAAAACCACAAACTCGCCGTGCTGAATTTCCAGATCAATCCCATGAATGACGTGGTTTTTGCCGTCGTAGGTCTTTTGAACGTTGTTGAGTTGTACTGAAGCCATGAATGAGTGTCAGAGGCTTTGATGTGAATCAAAGTGTGGGGCTGTAGAGGGCTGTATGAATGCTAGATGAATTGTGTGAAGCGTGGTCTTGGGGTTAATGCTTAGAAAGCAGATTTTTCAGCGAGAAATCCCCATCCACAAGGCTGATGGCTTGACCTGTACGGGCAGATTCCTGTGCCGCCAAGCCCATGAGGACGGCCGCCAGGCCATCGGTCAAACCCACTTCGACTGGGCCTTGCCCACGAACGACTGCATTGAAACGCTGATGCTGGTACAGGGTGGAGCCGTTGTGGTCGCCCGCGGCCAATGCCACTGGGTCGACTGGCACGTTGAGTTCGCGTGGACCTTTGGGTTTGCGCGGACTGATCACCACCTTGGGCACCGGTGCGTCGCCCAGGTGGGCGGGCCAGAAGCGACCAGGGCCTGGCACAAAACACTCGGCTTTCCCCACAGGGCCCACCACAGAAATTTCCTCCTGGTAGCGAGCACCTTCGGCAAACATGCACAGTTCGAGCATGGCCCGCTGCCCGCTGGCGAAGTCGACCACCACATAGGCGTTGTCCAAAATGTCGGGCGTGCCTTCTGGGTAACGTTCGTCCAAGTGGTTGTTCGCCACAGAGGCTGAAGCGTAAACGCGCACCGGCTCGCTGCGGGTCATGTGGCGCATCAGGTCAAAGAAATGGCAGCACTTCTCCACCAAGGTACCACCGGTGTAGCGGTTGAAACGGTTCCAGTCGCCCACTTTGACCAAGAAGGGAAAGCGGTGTTCACGGATGGTGATCATTTTGACCGGGCCGGTGTGTTGGGCACTGTGGACTTCTTCGGTTAGGCGTGCCACCGGTGGCATGTAGCGGTATTCCATCGCCACCCAAATCGGGGCAGGGTAACGCTGCCCTAAGGCGGCTAGGTCAAGCACGTCGGTCAAGTTGGTACAGGCGGGTTTTTCCAGCAACAAAGGCAAGGGGCGCAAGGCAGCGATTTCGCGCAGTTGCTCGGCATGACGGAAGTTGGGGCTGGCGACGAGCAGGCAGTCGACGTCGTTGGAGGTGACTACCTCTGCCAAGCTGGCAGCACGTTGTGCGCCGACTGCTAGGGCCAAGCTGCCCGCTGCCATGGTCTCATCGGGTTCAAAAATCCGGGTGACACGGGCTCCGGGCAGCAAGGCGATGTTGCGCAGGTGCTCTTGGCCCATCATGCCGCAGCCAATGATGCCGTAACGAACTGGGGTAGGGGTGTTGCTCACTGGATGGCTCCGTGTGTTGGGGGGTATGGGGGATGGGTATTCAATTGGTATTGTCGACACAAGCTCAAAAACGCGTTCAGTTGGGGATCGATATGGGTCTCTTCGAACAGAATGGCGGCCACCGCGGGTGCAGCCGCTTGGGCGGCGCGGGCATCCAAAAACAGGGTTCGCCAGCGGCGTGCCAGCATGTCTTCAACCGTGACGGTCCATTCGTGCCTGGCTGAAAAACGCACCATGGCCTCGGTCAACCCCAAACCCAGGGGGGTGTCCTTTCCTGGCATCTGCTCCAGAAGTGCACGGTCGGTTCCGAACAGGTGTGGCCCCGGGGCTTCTTGAATGCTCACCTGAGGTGTATGGCTTGGCGGTGCGGCCCAGAAACGGTGTTGTTGGGTGTTGGATGGGGTTGTGGGCTGGGGCAGATCGCCTGCATCGACCAAGGTCTGTAGCGCCTCCTGCGCCATGGCGCGGTAGGTTGTCCATTTGCCGCCAGTGATGGTCAAGAAGCCGGGCACTTCGCGCGTGATGAAGTGCTCGCGCGACACTTGGGCGGTGTTTTGGGTGTGCTGGGAGGGTTCGAGGTCGACCAAGGGTCTCAACCCCACCCACACACTCATCACATCGCAGGCCTTCAGTTCAATCCCCAAACCACGCGCGGTCTCGGCAAACAAAAAGGCCAATTCTTCGGCCATGGGTCGTGGCTCCAAGGGCGCGTCATCGCGCGGGGTGTCGGTTGTGCCGATGATGATCGACCCCAGCCACGGCACCGCGAACAAGATGCGTCCATCGGAGGTGCGGGGCACCAAGACCGCTTGGTTCAGGGGCAGCGTTTCACGGCTCACCACCAGATGAACCCCTTGGCTGGGTCGAACCAGTGGGCTTGAGGATCGCTGGGGGCTTTTGGCCAGTGCCCAGCGGCGCAGTTGATCGATCCAAACCCCCGCAGCATTGACCACGCAGCGGGTTTGAACCCTGGCGCGCTCGCCCGTCAAGGCGTCTTCAAGCTCGACACTCCAGCCTTGTTCGTTGGACTCTAAAGCCACCACCGAAGTGTGGTTGCGCAGTTGCGCTCCCGCGGCTTGTGCGGTGCGGGCCAGCGCCAAAGCCAGCCGTGCGTCATCGAATTGACCATCCCAATAGCGCACACCGGCTACCACGCCTGGCAGGCTGGGTAGCAAGTGCTGCATGTCTGCTCGGCTCAAGCATTCGGTGTTACCTAGGCTGAGGCTTCCAGCCAGCCATTGGTATAGCTTGAGCCCGACTGCGGTGATGGCCCACGATAGCCTGTTTTTTTCAGCCACCACAAAAGGCAAGGACTGGGCCAAGTGGGGTGCCAAGCCCAAAACAACAGCACGTTCACGCAAGGCTTCACGAACCAGTTTGATGCGACCTTGGGCCAAGTAGCGAACGCCGCCATGCAGTAGTTTGGTGGAGCGTGAGGAGGTGCCGCTCGCGAAGTCGCGCGACTCTACCAGTACCACGCGGCGGCCTTCCAAAGCGGCTTGGACTGCCACACCCAAACCGGTTGCCCCACCCCCGATCACCAGCACGTCGCAAGGCGGCTGGTCCAAAGTTTGGATCCATGGGTGAAAATCGCCTCTGGGCATGATCGCTCAAATAAGGTGATTTATTTTGTTCTTTTATTTTCGTTTTTGAGTTTATACAAGCAAAAACTGCTTTTCGCGTATGCTCGCAATCCCTAACCAACGCTGGCCTGTTACGCGATACAAACCACCCATGAGCATGTCACTCAATCCTCGGCAGCTGTCCATGCTGCAATTTGTTCGCGAGCAAGGCAGCTTGAGAACCGAGCAGCTGGCTGAGCAGTTCAAGACCACATTACAAACGGTGCGCCGGGACATTCAGCGTTTGACCGATGCGGGAGTGTTGGAGCGTTTCCACGGTGGCGTACGCGCACCTGATAGCAGCAGTCGCAACACGGCTTACACCGAACGCCAGCGAAGCCACGCCGAGGCCAAACAGCGCATCGCTCGCACCGTGGCGGCGGCTATACCACCTGGCAGCAGCCTGTTCATGAACATTGGCACCACGGTAGAGGCCGTCGCCAGTGAGCTGCTGCACCACCAAGACCTGCGTGTGGTCACCAACAACCTGCATGTGGCCCGCACGCTCAGCGCCAACCCGCAATGCGAGGTCGTGGTTGCCGGTGGCACGGTGCGCCACGAAGACTTGGGGGTGGTGGGCGAGGCGGCGCTGTCATTCATTGAGCAGTTCAAGGTGGACATTGGACTGATCGGCATCAGCGGCATCGACACCGACGGCACTTTGCGCGACTTTGACATGCGCGAAGTGATGGTGGCGCGCGCCATCGCGCGCCAATCGCGTCAAGTGTGGTTGGCCGCCGATGCCAGCAAATTCGGCCGCCCGGCCATGATTGAAATGGCGCCGCTCAATGTGGTGCATACCCTGTTCACTGACTCCCCACCCGAGCCTGACTTTGAGCGCTTGCTGCGCGATCAAGATGTGCGTTGTGTGGTGGCAAACCCTTGATTAACTGCCCAAAAGACACCCCTTGCCATGAGTTCCCCCACCTATTTATTGGCCCTCGACCAAGGCACCACCAGTTCTCGCGCCATGGTGTTTCGAGACGACGGCAGCGTGCACAGCATGGCGCAGCAAGAATTTCCGCAGATCTTTCCCCAGCCGGGTTGGGTTGAGCACGACGCTCTTGCGATTTGGCACAGCCAGTTGACCACCGCTCGCGAGGCTTTGGCAAAAGGCGGTTTGAGTCCGATCGACATCAGTGGCTTGGGCATCACCAATCAGCGTGAGACCACGGTGCTGTGGCACCGGCGCACCGGGCAGCCGCTGCACCATGCCATCGTTTGGCAAGACCGACGCACCGAGGCACTGTGCCAGCAACTCAAAGACCAAGGTGCCGAGGTGCTGGTGCAGTCGCGCACAGGCTTGCGGCTGGACCCTTATTTCTCCGGCACCAAGCTGCGCTGGCTGCTCGACCACGTGCCGGGGGCACGCTCACAAGCGCAGGCCGGTGAGCTGGCGTTTGGCACCATCGACACTTGGTTGATCTGGCAACTCACTGGCGGCAAGCGTCATGTCACCGACATCAGTAACGCCAGCCGTACCCTGATGCTCAACATCCACACCGGTCAGTGGGACGATGAGCTGCTGGCTTTGCTGGACATTCCCCGCAGCGTGCTGCCTGAGGTTTTGCCCTCGGTGGCGGACTTTGGTCAGGTGCAGCCCGGGCTGTTGGGGCGTGGCGCTGCGGCGGTGCAGATCGGCGGCGTGGCGGGGGATCAGCAGTCCGCCTTGCTCGGGCAGGCCTGCTTGCAACCTGGCGATGTGAAGAACACCTACGGCACCGGATGCTTCATGCTGATGCACACTGGCTATGACGCGCCCACCAGTCCCAACGGGTTGATCACCACCTGTGCGGCACAGCCCTCACCGGGCGCGGCACCGGTCTATGCCTTGGAGGGTAGCGTGTTCATCGGCGGTGCCGTGGTGCAGTGGTTGCGCGACGGCTTGAAGGCCATTCGACACAGCAGCGAGGTCGAGGCGCTGGCCGCCAGCGTCCCAGACACCGGTGGCGTGGTACTGGTGCCGGCCTTCGCGGGCTTGGGTGCACCTTATTGGTTGCCCCACGTGCGTGGCAGCATCCAAGGTTTGAGCCGTGGCAGCACGGTGGCGCACATCGCACGCGCCGCGCTGCAAAGCATTGCGCTGCAAAGCACGGTACTGTTGCAAGCCATGCAGCGCGACGCAGCGCAACTCAGCGGGCTGCAAGTGAGTGCCTTGCGGGTGGACGGCGGGGCTTGCGCAAACAATTTATTGATGCAAATGCAGGCCGACTTGATGGGCTTGCCAGTGCTGCGACCCAAAACCACCGAAACCACCGCGCTGGGCGCGGCCCTGTTGGCGGGCTTGCAGATGGGGGTGTTCAGCGAACCAGCCCAACTCAAAGAGCGACTGGACATCGAGCGTGTGTTTGAACCCCAGTGCAGCAGCGATGAAGCCCAAGCCCATTTACAAGCTTGGGACCTAGCGGTCGAGCGAAGTCGCTGACCCATGTCACCCGTACATTGAAGTTATTGATATTAGGCACATCATGTTGAATAGACGCGAATTGGCCGGAGGGGCTTGCTTGAGCTGGGTATTGCCTGCGGCGGCATCTGCTGATGCGCCAGAAGAGGGCTTTGACTACCAAGTGTTGGCGCAAAGAGCTCCCCAATGGGGTTCGTCGGGGATGGATGTGCTGGAGTTTTTTCGCTATGGCTGTCCCTTTTGTGATCGGTTTGAACCCTTGGTTCAGCAGTGGAAAACCCGTTTACCAGAGTACGTACGGTTTCAATACATCCCAGTCTCATTTCAAAGCACCAACCACCAACAGCTCTACTTGACTTTGCGTCAACTCGGATTGGTCGAGCGCATGCATCAGGCCGTCTACGACGCGATCCACCGCCAAGGGCAACATTTTGAAATATTGATGGAAATCAGCCAGTGGGTTCAGCAGCGCGGTGTGGACCCTTCGGTTTTCGAAAGCGCTTGGCATTCACCTGCCGTGGCTCAGGCCATGGTGCAAGTCAACGACTTGGTGCGCGCCTATGGCGTAACCAGTGTGCCGCAGTTGGGTGTGGCGGGGCGCTGGCGCACCTCACCGGCCATGGTGGGAGGCAGCAATGAGCGTGCGTTGGTGGTGGTCGACCATTTGATCGAACGGGCGCGGGCAACCCCCAGCGTTTAAGGTACTTTAGCGCGGCAAGGGCCCATCCGACTGACGTGCAATGATGTCCACTGGCTCTAGGTAGCTTGTTGTTGAGATGTCTTGTTGATCCAGCTGGGCCAAGAGGAGTTGGCCCAAATGGCGACCGTTGTCGGCCACTTTGTGTTCCACCGTGGTCAAGGGCGGGTCACAATACCGAGACGCATCGCTGTTGCCGTAACCCATGACTGACACGTCTTTACCGACTTGAAGACCCCGTTCCCGGCAGCAAGCCATGGCACCGATGGCCATGGCGTCGTTGGCGCAGACGATGGCGGTAGGTGCATCGTTCTGGTTGAGCAGTTGGCGCGTGAGGCCGTAGCCCGAACTCTCGGTCAAGTCCCCCTCCAAAATCCAACCAGGGTTGGGACTTAGCCCCACGTTGCGCAAGGCGCGCTCGTAGCCATCGCGCCGCAATTTGGCAAACGTGTAAGGGCTGGGTCCGTTGAGTAAGCCAATGCGTTGGTGGCCATGGGCCAACTGCCTTTGCGTGGCCCATTCGAAGGCGCGTTCGTTGTCGGTATCCACCCAAGGGTGATCAAAGCTCAGTTGGCTGCGACCATAAGTCACAAACGGCATACGCCGGTCGTGCAGCAATTGGACGCGCGGGTCTTGCAACAAGGTTCGCACGATCACAAATCCATCGACCGATCGGCTGTGGATGAGGTGGTCGTAACGGCTGACCTCGTCGTGCACCGAAGCGCTGAAATGGGTGGTGACCAATAAGGTGTACCCGCGCGCATCGAGCACGCCCGCGATGGCACCCAACAAGCTGGAATAGAGGGCAGTGATGAAGGGGCCACCACGCTCGTCCATGGGCAAGATCACACCCACGGCATTGGACTTGCTCGACTTCATGCTGCGCGCCCCGGGGTGGGGCCGGTAACCCAATTCGGCCGCGCGCAGTGCCACCCGCTCCCGTGTGCTGGGGGCCACATCGCTGTAGCCGTTAAGCGCACGTGAGACGGTGGAGATGGACAAGCCCAAGTCTTGGGCGAGCGTCTGAATGGACATGTCAGTGGGGTGGATTTGCACGGGTGGCCACATAGCCACCTGCGATTATGGTGGCTGTGCCGATGAGGGCCAGCGCCGATGGCGTTTCACCAAACGACAGGTAGCCCAAGAGCAATCCCCAGATGCAGGCCGAAAATCCCAAGGGTGCTAGGGCCCCGGCCTGTCCCCGTTGGTAGGCCCAGGTCGCGATCCAATGCGCACCACCGCCCAGCACGCCCATCAACAGCACCCACACCGCGTCTTGCACTTGAAGCGGTGTGAAGCCCCACAACCACCAACCCAGCGTGGACCATGCGGTGATGCCCAAGGCGTTGAACAAGGCGGTTTGGGTGGTGGGTTCTCGTTGGGCCAAGTAGCGCAACAAGACCATCAGCCCGGCCGAACACATGGCGCCCAAGAGCGCACTGGCCATGCCCGGCCAAGCATCCACACCCTGCGGTCCGGTGACGAGACAAACCCCCAAAAACCCCACGGCCACGCCCGCCCAGCGCTGCCAAGGCACGGCTTCACCCAACAGGTGGGGCGACATCAGCAACACAAAAAAAGGCGCTGTTGCGGTTAGGGCGGCGGCGGTCCCCAAGGGGATTTGGCCCACCGCATAAAAAATACAAACCATCGACAGCGTGCCCAAACCGCTGCGTAAGAGGTGCAGCAACCAGCGTGTGTGCCAAGGCAAGACCACAGGGCTGGGCGCCGCAATGGTGGCACCTCGGCTCAGTACCCACAGCGTGAGGAGCAGCACCGGAATGGCCGCAGCGCTGCGCAACCAAACCACTTGGTGCAAGGGGTAGCTCTCCAGTAGGTGACGAACCACCCACTCGATCAGCGAAAACATGAGCACTGCGGTCAGCACCGCCAACATCGGCAAGCCCCCAGGCTGCCCACGGGGGCTCATGCGGTTTGGTGGAATTGCAAAAACTCCAAGACCATGGCGGCGGTCCAGGTGAAGGTGCCGCCCCCCAGCGCCTCGCCCGTCACGGGGTGGTAATACTCCGAGCAACCGGCGTGTTCAATGCACCGCAGACTCGCCGCGACGATCTGCTGGGCCAAATCGTGTTCTTCGCTGTCGCGCAATCCTTTGATGAGCAGGTAGTTCACGATCAACCAAGAGGGCCCGCGCCAATAGCGCTTGCCATCGAAGCGCGAATCACTCGGCCAATGACTGGCCACACCAAAGGGGGCGAGGGTGAGTGATGCTTCTAAACGCTCACACAAGGCACGAAGGTGAGCATGGCCCGCGGGCAGGACCAACACCGGCAACAAGCCGCCCACGCTGGTACTGTCCACCAAAGCGCCGGTTCGGCGGTTCAGGCACAGGTATTGGCCGTGCGGGTTGCTCCACAAGCGGTCCATGGCATCAATGCCTTTTTGCACACGTGCTTGGGCGCGCTGCGCCAAGGCGGTGTCGCCCATGGCTTGGGCCAGGCGGGCCAAGGCCTGGTCGGAGTGGATGAGGATGGCGTTGAAGCCTGGGTCCACCACTTGAAATGGCGATGCGTCGTGCAAGCGGCTGTTGTCCCAGCCCAAAGCCCGAAAGCCTTGCACCAACGCCACGTAGCGGTCGTATTCGAACTGAGTGGGGCGTTGACTGGCATCGACGTGTTGGGTGTCGCGCCGCTGGTAGGGCCCCACGTTATCGGCTGGCACAGCCGCCAGGGCATCGACCCAATCGAGCGAGTTGTCGCGTCCCGATTCCCAAGGGTGTAGCAAGGCCACCAAGCCCGTGCCTTGGGGATCGCGGCAGCGGTAGAACCACTGGTGCCAGCGGTCGGCTGCCTGCATCAAGGCCGTGCAGCGTTGCTGGGTGACCTGGCTTTGGGGGCTGCGTTGCCACAGTTGCTCCAGCACCATGCCCATGACCGGTGGTTGTGTGATGCCTGAGGTTGGGACGGGTCGTCCTGTGCCCCACACCTCAGGGCCCGGGAAATAGCCTTCATTGGGTTCGTGGAACACGATGTGCGGCACCATGCCGTCGGGCCATTGGTGCTTTACCAGCGTTTCGATTTCCAGCCAAGCCCGATCTTCGTTGAGTTGTTGTTGACCCAGTGCGGTCAAGCACGAATCCCAGTTCCATTGAAAAGGGTACAGGCCGTGGGTGGGTACGGTGTAATGACCCTTGTCATTCAGTTGCAAGATACGGTGAGCTTCTTGCACCATGTCGTCGGTGTTCATGCGTTCAATCTCCGTGGGGTTGAGCGATCAGTCGGCCCTCGCTGTCGTACCAGCGCACGCGGGCTTGCGTGGGCATCAACCGCAAGCGTTGGCCAGGTAAGTGGGTGTGACTGCTGTCAAGAGCGGCGCGAAACACCTGGCGCGGCTCACCCACAAAAGCGGTTACCAAGGTGTGCGCGCCCAGCGGCTCGACCACAGCCACGTCGATGCCAAAGCCTTCGGTGGCGGGTTGTAAATCTTCGGGGCGCACGCCCAAGGTCAGTGCCGCGTGACCACGTGGGCCAGGTAGTCGGTGGCCCAGCGCTTCAAACACGCCGTCCTCCACCGCAAGGGCAGAGACAAAATTCATCGGGGGATTACCGATAAATCCGGCCACAAAGGTGGTGGCGGGGTTGCGGTAAATCTCCAGCGGGGTATCGCACTGAACGATCACGCCTTGGTTCATGATCGCGATGCGATCGGCCAAGCTCATGGCTTCGACTTGGTCGTGCGTGACGTAAATGGTGGTCGTCTTGCTTTGCGCCAAGATGGTTTTGAGTTCCGCGCGCATCTCTAAGCGCAGCAGCGCATCGAGGTTGGACAGTGGCTCGTCCATCAAAATCACCCGTGGCTCTACCGCCAAGGCGCGAGCCAAAGCGACCCGTTGGCGCTGACCGCCGCTGAGTTGGCCAGAGTAGCGCTCCAGCAGCGCTTCCAAGTGGACCAGCTCAGCTACTGTCCGCACCTTCTGTTTTACTTCAGCGTCGGGTCGCTTTTGCATTCGCAACCCAAACGCGATGTTTTCAAATACCGTGAGGTGAGGAAACACCGCGTAGTTTTGGAACACCATCGACAGTCGCCGGTCCTTGGCTTGTAGGTGGTCGATGCGCTCAGGTCCCACGTGCACCGTGCCCGCGTCGGCGCTCTCCAGCCCGGCGATGATGCGCAGCAAGGTTGACTTGCCACAACCCGAGGCGCCGAGCAGCACCATGAATTCTTGCTCCTGCACATGCAGGTCGATGCCTTTGAGGGCGTGAAATGCACCAAAGTGTTTGGTCACGTTGGCGATGCGAATGTCTGCCATGGCAGCCTGTCCTTTAGCGGTTGGAGATGCCCCACATTGCAAACAGGTGTTTGCGGATGAGGAACATAAAAATAGCGGCGGGCACCACCAACAGAGCACCACCAGCAAATTTCAAATACATCGGCGAGGTGTTGAGGCTTTGCAGCAAAAAGGCGGTGAGCGTGCGGTTTTCAATGGTGAGAACGGCTGCGGCAAAAACCTCGTTCCACGAAATCACAAAAGCAAACACCGCCGACGCCGCCAAGCCTGGTGCGGCCAGTGGCATCACCACCCGTGTGAAGGCCTGCCACTTGTTGCAGCCAAAGACCCAAGCGGCTTCTTCCAACTCAACCGGAACACCTGAGAACAAGGAATAGGTGATCAGCACCGCAAAAGGCAAGGCCAGCATGGAGTGCACCATGGCCAATCCCCACAGCGTGTCATCGATGCCGTGCCGAATAAAAAAGACCGCCAATGGCAAGGCCAGCAAAGGCAATGGAAACGCACGGGTGAGCATGATGAGCATGCGAAATGCGGTTTTCCCCTGAAAGTCATACCGCGCAATCGCATAGCCCGCGGGGGCTCCCAATGCGATGGAAATCACCATGGTCATGGCCGCCACCGCCAAGGAGTTGATCAATGCGCTGATCACGCCTTGGAAACCCAGCAAAAAGGACAAGCTCTCGGTGTTGCCTTCAGGCCAATAGGTTTTGGGAAATTGGCTCACGGTCTCGGGCGATGAGAACGCATTGACCAACAAAAAATACAAGGGCAGCAAGATCCAAGCGGTGGCCAAAACACCACCGATCAACAGCACCCGCCGGGTGCGTCGTTGGGCCTGTTCCAGTGTGATGAGCGATCTCATGCCCGAACCCCTTCGGGCGTGCGCAGCACACGCAGATAAAACACCGTCGAGACGATGGAAATGGCCAAGATCACCATCGCGTAAGCGGCGGCCACAGAGCTGTCTTGCATGGTGAATTGCCACTCATAGGTTTCGCCCATCAGCACGGGAAACTGTGTGCCAGAGAGCACAGCGACCACGGCAAACACCTCAAAAGCCAAGATGGTTCGCAAAATCAAAGCTGTTTGGAGGCTGGGTTTGAGCAGTGGCAGGGTCACGCGCCAAAACTTGGCCCATGCACCCGCGCCAAAGACTTCCGCTGCTTCGCTGTATTCCTTGGGGATCAGGCCCATGCCTGAGACCAAAATCACCAACACGATTGCGGTGGCTCGCCATACCTCCGCCATCACCACCGCCAACAAGGTGGTGCCCAAGTTGGCATAGCCCAAAAACCCCACGGGTTCACTCACCACCCCAATACCCATCATGAGGCTGTTGAGGAAACCGGTTTGTTCAAAAATGGCCAGCCAGATGATGCCGGCGGCCAGATCGGATATGCCCAGCGGAATCGTCCAGATGTAGAGCATGGTGTTTCGCCCGCGTTGCAGACGCGTGACCATCTGGGCCAAGGCCAAGGCCAAACACAGCTGCAGCGGCACCACGATGGCCGCCAACCACAGCGTGTTTTTCAGTGCACCGGCGAACTTCCAGTGGTCCGCCATGGTACGAAAGTGCGCCAAGGTGAGGGCCCCGTCGCTGCCTGTGAACGCTTGACTAGCCACCATCCCAAACGGGTAGAGGAACAGCGCCGCGGTGAAGACCGTGGCGGGTAGGATCAAGGCGTAGGGCAACCAACGGGACGACATCAGCGTGGCCTCACTTCACAGGACAAGCGCCAACAGAAGCTTTGTCCGGTTCCCAGCATGGAGCTCCGGTTTCTTGCATGATTTTGCGCAGGGTGTCGGCTTGGCTGTCAAGCACGGCACGTATCGGCTGCTTGGCCAACACGATGCGCTCAAACGTGTCCACATAGACTTGGTTGAACTTGCCACCCTGTGCGCCCAAACCCACGGGCAGCAAGCCTGGGTTGGCGTCTTTGGCCGAGGCTTGACGTGCCACCGCTGCACCAGCGATGCGTGCTGCTGGCGAGACGTCATTGGGGATGTTGCCTGCCACGGTGGGGAAGAAGTTGGTGGCTTGCAAGGTGGCAAGCTGAACCTCAGGACGCATCAGATGGGCGATGAGTTTTTCGCTGGCGGCACGGTCGGGGGCGGTTTTGGGGATCGCCAAACCGGCCAACACGGGCATGAAACCACGGCCTGTTGGGCCGGCAGGCGCTGGGAAGGCCACGAAATCATCGGGACGCTTGTTCAAGGCGTCAGACACGCGGGCCATGTGATCAAACGCCACCCAGACTTGGTCGGCCAGCAAGGGTTCTTGCATGAAGTTGTAGGTGGTCGAGGCGGGGTTGGTGTATTGCCACAGGTTGACCATCATCTGCCAACCTTTTTCGGCTTGGGCCGAACGGAACTCGGTGACCACCGAGTCGGCGTAGGAGGGGTAGAGGTAGCCTTGGAAGAAGCGGTGTTTCAAGCCCTGTGGGCCGGCGGGAAAGCCAAACTTAGGACCACCGGTTTTTTCGGCCATGTTCTTGGACCATTGCACCAATTGGTCGTAGGTCAAAGCGTTGATGTCGGCACCCGCGGGTAGGTGCGGCAAGGCCTTTTTGTTGGCCACCATGATGAAGGTGGCCTGCATCCAAGGGATGTATTTCTGTTCGCTCGTGCCGAGCTTGCCCAACTTCATGAAATTGGGGCTGATCTTCAGGTCTTTGGCCAATTGGCTCAGGTCGTGCAGGTCTTTGGTGTTGGAAGCCAGTTGACCGTGCAAAGCGCCCAGCACACCGATCTGGCCCTTGCCGGCCTGAATTTCTGCGTTCAAGCGCGTGAAGTAAGGGCCTTCTTGGTTGCTGATGAATTCAACGGCCATGGGTGCGTTGTGTACAACCTTGTCGCGCACGGCTTGTTGCTCATTCACGGGGGAGGCTTGGGTGGACCACAGCAGCACGTTCTGTGCTTGTGCCCAACCCGTGGTCATGGTGGCGCACAGGGCGGCGATGACCAGTCGGCGATGATGATTGACGAATTTCATGGTGTCTCTCCTAGAGTGGACGGTGGACAGGGGGCAGAAACCAAACAACCAAAAACGTTTTTGGTGTCGGCGCATCTTAGTTTCGCCAAAGCTCTGTGAACATGGGGTAAACCCCAAAAACGTTTTTGATTTGGCGCAAAAAAATGTCAAGGGTTCAGTCCGCCAACCTTCATCACATCCCAGCAAGCCCCCATGGTGTGGTAATCGGTTTTGCCGGCTGGAGACTTGGTGTCTTCCAATTTCCCACCCCGAGCGTCGACGATACGGAACCAAGCGCCGTGTTGGTGGTCAACCAAGTGCGCCCAACTCCATTGCCAAGTGGCGCGGTACTGCTCTAGGTATATTGGGTCTTTGGTCACGCGCCACAATCGCCATGCGCTGGCAAACGATTCGGCTTGGACCCAAAAATATTTATCGGTATCGCAAGGGCGGTGGTCGGGCGCAAAACCATAAATCAAGCCACCATGCTCGGTGTCCCAACCGTGTTGGTACGCTGCATCGTGAAGTTGCTGGGCGCGAAGCACCCAACGTGGGTCGGGAGCAAATTCGTTGGCTGTCAGCAGCAGTTTGGCCCATTCGGTTTGATGACCCGTTTGGAATCCCCATGGTTTGAAAATGTTGCCGGGGTTGTCTTTGTTGTAGTCCCAATCGATGGACCAATCGTTCCGGTAATGTTCCCAAACCATGCCGTGAGCTTGATCCGCCAGGCCAAAGGCAAAGCGCTCAATGAGTTGCAAGGCACGCTCTAGGTAGCGCGCATCGCCAGTGAATTCGTGTGCCGCCAAACAGGCTTCACACATGTGCATGTTGGCGTTTTGCCCGCGGTAGTCGATCAACACACCGTCAGGTGTGATCTCGTCGGCATAGGCCGAGTGTTCGCTCATCCAGAAGGCAGCGTTCATTCGGTCAAAAGCGTCAGCAACGTCTTTTTGGCTGACACAGCCCACGCGGTGTGCATGCGCTTTGGCCAAGAGCACAAACGCTTGCCCGTAGGCAAAAATGGTGGCGTCTTCGATGCGTTGATCGCGCAGTGTCCATGCGCTCAAGCCGCTCTGTGGCCCTGTGTTCAGCACAAAGCGTTGTAGGTGCTCCAGAGCATGCCGAGTCCACTCAAGGTAAGCGGTGTTGTTTGTGTGGTGGCAAGCCTGGGCCCAATTGAAAACGAAGCGAGTGGCACTCACCAGATGTCGGTGGCTTCGTTCGTAGACGAATCCGTTGTCTTTGAAGTAGTGGAAAAATCCACCCTGCGGGTCAAAGGCGTTAGGTTCGTAGAACTTCAGCGTGTCCTGAACATGTTGACTGAGAAAGGCATGGGAATTGAAGGTGGGTGAGGACATGAGTAGACAAGTCGGGTTGGCTGGAGGGAAAGAAACAAGACAACGTAAAGAATCGGAGCCCACATCCTAAGGCCATGATTCAGCGCAGTCCGTGCTACCGTGTCATCAAGAGGGTTTTTTGGGCTGATTCATCCAAGCGATCAGCGACGAACGCATGGCCTCTTCCACCGACATGTCTAGCACCTGCACCCAGCTGCGCGGGACGAACACCGTGTAGCCGCCGATCATGTAGCCCATGGGCAAATAGACTGCCACGTGTGCTTCCTGGTCGGGGCGCAGCGGTAAGCCTGTCAGGCTTTGGCGCGTCACCAAGCCCACAATTGACATTTCACCACCCGGTTGCTTGAGCAAAACCACCTGTTGGGCATCACGTTCGTGTGGGGCGAAGTAATCGGCAAAACTTTTGAGCGATGAGTAAATGCTTTTGACCAAGGGCAAATTGGTGAAGGGTAATTCGACCCAATTCAAAATTCGAGACATGAAGGGCTGCGAGACCAAGAAGCCCAAAACCAAGATCAAGCCCGCTCCCAAGAGAATGCCCAAGCCTGGCAAATAAAAGTCGCCGGTGATAGGCCGCAACATCCGCATGGCCGATCCCTCGACCCAAGTCACAAACAAGTAGAGCACGTAGACCGTCAAGCCCACGGGCAGGAATGTGATGAGGCCGCGGAAAAAGTATTGAGACAAGCGTTTCATGGTGTTGATTGTGATCCGTCTGGATACGATTGGTTCGACCATGAAAAAAGCGCCCTTGGGGCGCTTGATTCGTCTTGGCGGGGCAGTAGAGATTGTATAAATAACTTGCTCAGGTCAAAAAGCATCGTTTTCTGGTGGCGCCGGGGATTCGAACTGGGCAGTATTCAAGACCTGAAGAACCAGGCACGTCACGACACCCTGGCCTCAGTGCCTTTGGCGTAGCTCTCGCACAATCAGACTTAACGTCAGTGCGTGTAACGCAGCGACCACCAGGTTGCTGATGACCACCGGATTTTCAAACGAATCGACCGTGAAAGGCGTCGTGATCTTGTAGATGACCTGTACCAAAAGCAAGGCTGCAACCGCAACAGGCTCTGGCCGCCAAAGCAGACCAAGCGAAACGAGCAAGATAGCACCATAGATGGAGAGCAAGATGCCGCGTGCTGGACTGAATTCTCCCCAGCCATTCGGCACCCAGGGTGCATCCAGCAGCAAACTCAAACACACGGGAATGAGCACGACGACATTCGTGATCAGCGAAATCTGCATCATTTTCTTCACAACAGACCCTTTCAATAACGCTGTTATAGAGCGATGATAACAGTGTTATGAAAAAAACCACTGTAGCCCAAAAATCTGACAATTTAACTGGATGGTCATCGCCAGCTTCTGGCGACGAAACGTCGGCTGCGTTACTCCACGCTGCTCGAGAAATCCTCATGACCAGCGGTTTGCCTGGCTTGTCGCTGCGCCGTATTGCAGAAGCTGCCGGCTGCACCACCATGCAGGTGTACAGCCGATTCCAAGGCAAGGATGGTTTGCTGCAGGCGCTCT
>JACCDH010544022.1_pt1 | contig 39010 bp, 37 predicted proteins | sample 7442481 | NCBI WGS metagenome assembly JACCDH01 (sample SAMN15323433, study PRJNA562643) | freshwater metagenome | isolation source: river surface water | place: USA:Blue River Watershed | collected 2017-08-15 | reverse complement strand
GGAAATGATATTTATAAAGCAATTGTAGGCAAGTAAAAAAAAATAAAAATTTACAGCTAATTATTTGCGAAAAACAAATTTAGCCCTATATTTGCACCGCTTTAAAAGTGAAATACACTTTCCTCCTTAGCTCAGTTGGTTAGAGCATCTGACTGTTAATCAGAGGGTCCTTGGTTCGAGCCCAAGAGGGGGAGCACATGTGAAAAAGAGGTCTTTTGGGACCTCTTTTTTATTTTTACTATTTTTTAAAACCTTGCTGGCATTGAGAAGGATTTGAATTGGAGTTGTGTATTTTGGAGCTGCAACTTTTTTTTCTTCAAGATGTAGTTTTTCCGAAAAGATGCAGCCCAGTATCTTATTTTTTGTCTTCCCATCCACAGACTTATAAAAACTCACTAAATCCTCTAACATTGGAATTTGATTGTCTATGTAATCCTTGAATGGAGAGTTGATTTCATTCAATTCTTGAAGTCTTCTTTTCTCTTCAAATAATCTTGAATTAATGTTGTTTTTAAGGTCTTGATACTCTGACGCTATAATTTGACCGTCCATGTATTGTTCATCAACAAAAACACGTCGTTTATTTAACTTCTCAATCTCGTTATTACACTTTATGATGTCATTCTTTCTATTGATGTCATCGTTGTCAAAAAAACCCTCTAAAACGGTTCTATAAGACGAAAGCAATAGGGCAGAGGATTGAATGTTAGATAAGATTCTTTCTATCTGCTCATGAACATCATCAATTGGGTATCTTTCACACTTTACATGAGGTTTTGTACAGATATAGTAATGGTATTTATTATTTCTACCTGTAGAGGCGTATGCAGATAAAGTGCGGTTGTGTTTTGGACAACATAAATGTCCTTTTAGTGGATATATATCAAGTCTATCTTTCTTGAAAACCATATTCCTTTTTTTACCCGACAAGACCTCATTTGCAGCAGCAAATAATTCTTCAGACACAAGGGCAGGGTGGAGTCCTTGAACGATTTGTTCGGGTTGATTATCAAAGGCTCTAACAAGAATTTTTCCGGAGTATGTCAGATTCCTGATTATGTTAGGAAATTGATTTTTACTCATGGCGATACCTTGACTATTTAACCATCTTCGTACTTCATCAGCAGAATATAATCCGGAAGCCATTTTTTCAAACGACTCACGGATTAGGTCTGCATCTTGACTGAATTCAAGAGTTGAATCTTTACCTTTTCTGATGTTTTTATATCCCCGAGGAGGTGTCCCTGTAAAACATCCATTGAGTCTCGCTTTATGAGAACCTTCTTTGGAACGTTTGGATATTTTTTTATTCTCAATCTCTGGTAGGGCATAACTAATGGCTTGTAGTAGTAATGCTTCAGGGTTAGTTTCGTCTATTTGTCCCTCCACCATTTCAATATCGCATCCAAGAGCGGACAACTTTGCCTTTTCTGTGAATGATAACAGAAGATTCCTTGAGAACCTATCCGAGCGAAGTAGTACAATTGCATCTATGGAATCTCCCTTTTTGAAACGGGTTTTGATTTCAAAGACAATTTTTTTCCATTCGGGTCTGTCAAAATCTTTAGCAGAATAATCTTCTCTATAACACTTAATGATATTATATCCTTTAAGACTACAATGTCTAATAATCACTTCTTCTTGATACTCTAACGAATATCCTTGCTGTGCCTGTTCATCTGTTGAAACGCGGGAATATACAATTACATTTTTCATAGTTAAGATGCTATTTTTAATTCATTTTCTCGTGGATATAGTTCAATAATAATGTTTGAATTAAAGTCATTTTTTGTATTTACATTCTTATTCTTTTTGTGATAATTATATTCTAATGTTGCCATTTGAACTAAGAATGTGCGAATAGCATTTAGTTGATTATCATCTAAAATGATACCGTCTTTTTTTAGGTTCTTTTTTAATTCAGTATTTGATATCATTAGGCACACATTTTCATTTCATACTCAGAAAGTCTAATCTCAGAAGCTAACATATATTCTGGAGAAGGTTCATAACCGATATATTCTCTGCCCTCTCCCAACTCCATTGTGGCTTGACCTGTCATTGCAGTGCCATTGAAAATGTCAAGAATTTTATCAAATGGTTTTGAAGTTAGTTTTAGACAAATCATTGGAACATCCATGGGAAAAGTGGCTTGGTGGTCTAAAATCACTCCTCGGTCCTCACATTTCTTTTTCAATTCTCTTGTAGAAGCCACACCCGTTTTTAATACTCCACCAAAGAAATCTAATGATGAGGTTAGTTTTGGACAAACCTGAGTTGTTCCAATTGAAAATGAATTGTTTTGGTCTTCACAATCTTTCAACCACTCCTCATTGTAGTAGAAATCTTTAGTCTTTACGAAATGAAAAATTGGTTCATGTCTTCTTATACTTCTTTTCCCTCCTGTTGGTCTAGGGTTCTGTTTTAACCATTGGAATTCGTCGTTTAGGATAAAGCCTATTGACTTCATCATTAAAACAAATCGTTGGGGAACCAATTGGTATTCTCCGTCTTTACAACAGTCATTGATATTTACCCAAACACTTCCATCATTTTTTAGAACTCTATACACTTCTAAATAATGTTTTTTAAGATTATTGATGTATTCATCAACTGTAGCTTCTTGACCTAATTGATTAGAATCCAATTGGTAAAATTTCATATCCCAATACGGCGGTGATGAACAAGCAACGCTTATAGTTCCGTCTTCTAATTCACTTAACTCTTCTGAAGATTTATTGTAAATTGTTGAGGTAGCGGAAACATAATCTCCTCCTGATACCTCTTGAGTGCATTTACTTTTAACTTTTAAGTACTTTGCTTTTGTATGTGCCTTGTTTAAGGTTATAATTCCGCTATCAATTTTAGAAAACACATTTTCTAATTCTACTGATGAATTACCATATATTTCTTCGTAAGTATTAGCGATAGAAGTTAGTTTATCACGAGTGTCTCTTGGCATAGAAGATAAAAATACATCTCTCTCTTCTTTTAGTTTTTGTAAATCAGGATTAAGATCTGTACGGTCTCCTTTTTTGATTCCAAATAAGGTCTTATACAATTTCATCTCACGGTATTTTTCCATTGTAGTTTTTTCCCTGTGAAGATTAGAGGATAGTGAAACTAATTGTAAATCATCTTGAATATCAACAAAGTAAACAGGAATAAGTGGAATCTCTAATTCAATGCAAATGGTGTGTCTTAAATTACCCGATACAATTACCATGTTGTTTGAATTGACAATGAGTGGGGTAATTATACCCATCTCTTTAATGTTTTCTTTAATTGCTTGATAATTCTCCGGTAAGTTATAGACTTTACCTAATTCTTCATTTCTGAAGATGTTCTCTGGTTTTACGTACTCTACGTAAGATTGTGTGTTTCTGTTCATAATAAATAAGTTTTAGAATGAACCTTTACGACTGGTTGAAACGGGTTGTTTATTGTTTATCGGTTTTTCCTCCGAATAGGGTTTTTAAGACGGTTTATCGTCTTAGCCAACAAATACAATTCTCAAGGTGAGAATTAAAGAACATTTCATCAAGACTTTCTGATTAGGTCTCTTTGACAGCGCAAATGTATAACAATTTCCTATTTCTATTGCATGTTTCTTGCAATAATTTTTAATTATTTTTTATCTATACAATTAAAATGCTGATTATCAGTAAATTATATTTTTGATTATTTTATGAAATAAGTCTCTCCGTTGTCCTTTTTTAATTCAACGGGTGCTACTTCATCAATATAAGTTTGGATTTTTCTTGGCACTTCATTCAATAATTCAGTGTCTTCGATTCCTTTGGGGTATTTTCTTAAGGATCCTAAGTGTATACTAATATAGGGCGGATATTTAATTCTTCCTTTAAAGATATAAGGCCATTTTACTTTAGCAAGTATGTAACCTTTGTCAATATCAGTTTGATTAACTACCGAGAGGGTGTAATTTGGATTAAGGCGATAATCTATTTCGGCTAACTTATTTGTTAGGTATAAGTAATCTTCAATCACTTTACGATTATTATTTTCTTCCATTAACTTATTCAATTCCTCTTTCATCAAATCCCTAATGGTCTCTGTAGCTTTGGTAGAGAATGCTCCTATGTACTTACTATAATCTTTCATGATGTTATTACAAATTATGTGCAATATAATAAATTTATGGAATTGTTCACTATTACTTGAGTATTTATAGTGTACTGACTTTAACTGAAATCTGACTTAGTTATAACCTGTACAAATGAATAATTTATAGACATATTATATGTACCGTAACCAAGACTTTTTGCCAGGTTTCTTAGGAGTCAAAATCAATATGCACTAATAAACAGTATAAAAACCTCAAAAGGGATTATCTCCAACATCAAACAAACGACATAATGAACAAAAAGAACACCAAAAGGATTCGAGTATTACTTGAAAACCTCAAAGAAGCAGAAAACAATAAACCTTTCGCAATAGTAGTATTGGAATACGACTCCAACGAATTTTTTGATAAAAATTATTCGATTTCTAAATGGTTCCAAAAGTTATCCAACTCCAAGAGTGTAACAAGTGGTTTAACTAACCGTGAGTGGTTTAAGAATATTGATAGTGGTTTTTACAAATATTCCGTGACCACAGATACCACACAAATTGTATTAGCATTTAGTAGTATTAAACCTATTACGGAATTAGACTTAAATGTTCGAATAAATAAGATTGGACCCAAACCAAAAGAACTAACCATTGGTATCCAAGATTGGGAACTATACAATCAATACTTCACCACCCTTTTTGATGTTAGAACCGGAACAGAAACTTTCGGTAAATTAAAGACCATGGACTATTATGAAGTGGAGATAATGCAAGAACTTATTGAAAGTTAATATTCAAATTTCTTAAATGTTTTTAAAAAATTCAACTTTTTTAAATCTACATGTTTATATTTTTGATAAATCAACAACTTTAATTTCAAATCTTCTAAAACTTCTCATTTCGCGAAACGTTTGTACCAATGAGTATTTAGCAATATTTGATTCGCTCATATTAATTTTATTTAAGGGGTCTTTGCCAACATAAGAATAATTGTTATACGCCATAACAAACACTATATTTATCTCATTACTTCTAATCTTGTTTAATAAATCACTAGCGTCAATTTTTACTTTACTTTTATTATTGTACTTCTCAATCGTTTTGATAAAATAACTACTTCCGGTATTATTATTCAAATCATTATTTAATCTTTTGGCAGATAAAATTACTTGAATATAAAGATTTCTCATTTGTGTTGTAAATCCATTTTTCACATGTACAAAGTATAAATTATTATCTTGATGAATCAAGATGTCGCACAATTCAATATTGTCTTTTATTACTTTATCTAAAATAAAATAACCACTTTTTTTGTGGCTCAAATTATAAGTGTCTTCATCCCATCCTTTTTCCCATTTATTAAGTAGGTTTTCTGCAAGTTCATTATTTTTGTATGTGTTGACAGCATCATTATTTATCCTTTCTAAAAATTTATTGTCTAAATAATACCAATTCCCATCAATTCTAAAATATTTTTTACCTAAATATTCTTTTTCACAAACTATATGTGAAAAGAAATTTCCAAATGTTGAATCTTTTTCGTTAGCAACACCAATTACATCTAAATCAAAAAATTTAGAAATTATGTCTTTTCTATTTGTGATATTATCAAGACTTTCATAGATATGCTTCGTACATTCAAAGTATAAATCCTCTTTATTAAAAACTTCTCGGTCTTTTTTACTTCGTGTCTTTTTGAACCTAACTTTAAACTTTTCGCATTCATAAAATTTTTCAAGTTTTTTTGGATTTATAACTTCTATTATTCCTTCCTTGATTTTATGTATATCTTGAGGTAAATTATGTAAAATAACATCATCTGCCATTTTTTCTTTTAGACCATTATCCAATTCAGTGATTAATTGTCCATCATCAATCTTTGAAAATAAAGTTAATTGAGTATAATTTGATTTATCTAATTTAATGGTATCGATATCGATAATTAGTTTTTTAAGTTCATCAAAATCAATTTTCTTTTTAAGTGAAAAATATGAACCAATTTCCATTATTGCTTTATCCTTGACTTGCAAATATTTTTTGAAAATACCTTTCTTTAAATCATCTCTAACCAATACTTTTAGTTTCTTTGGAATTTCTGAGTACTCAAGTGATTCACTAATCCTTTGGTCATATGTGTATGTATTATCTTTTTGAGAAATATTACTTGCAACCCCTCTCGTATTTACTTTTAAGATTATATCTTCTTCTGGTTTAGCAAAATGTTGATAGAAATTAATCCCAAAGTTAGTATCAATGTATGCTTGAACTACATTAAAACCACTTCCACCAACAGTGCAATAGATATTTGATTTGTATATTATAAATAACACAAAAGAAAACTCAACTATTTCAAATTTTTGATTTTCTGATAATTTATCGGGAAGAAATAACTTCCAATAATTTTGAGTTTTAGGTTGATTATAGCAATAAGTATAATATTCAAAATCATCCTCTATAAAATTATTTAATGTAGGTTTAGCAATACTCAAATCTGTATTTTGAGCATATAAACCTTTTTTATGATTGCTTTTAATCTCTTCTATTATCTCATTATTATTCTTTCCATTGAATAAATAGAAATTTTTGTCAATAAGAAAAATCTTTAAATTAAATTTCATTTTATTCATGGAAGTTATAGTTTATAATAATTTGAAAAGAACATTTTTTTAATCTTAAACTGCTTAATTGACTAAATATTGAAGGATTTTTAATTAGACAATTTAAATATTATCAAATCTAGCATAAAAAACTTACAAATAAAAGAGGTGTTGTTAATATAGAAAAAATATTTTCTTAAATGTAAAATTTTTAAAATTGACAGGGGTATTTATAGTGAAACAACTAACATGATAAAATTAGATGATATTTACGGTTTTCCCGTAATACAAAATGAAAAAGATGGCACCGTAGAGATTAAAAGCGACTGCGATTACCCTCAACAAAGTGAGGAATGTGAAAGTCTGTACCATGGAATAGAAAGACAATTTATTGAAATTGAAAAACTAAAATATCCTTTAAATATTAAGGAGTGGAAAGTAATAATAGAACCAACTGAAGAAAATATAAAAAACTATTATTCTCCTGAGGGGATTATAAATTACTTAGAAGAAATAAAAGCTCGTTTAATCGACACAAAAACTTTCTTTAAGATTGAGGTATCCTATTCTAAAGAAAAAGAGTTACCCAATATCATATTGCATTTCTACCGGGTAAATCATGAAGGTAAATTAAATATCCGTAATGCAGATACCTTTTCGTACCGATGTTTTATTGAATACAACATTAAGCAATTGACTCCTGAGAGAATAACCTCTCTCAAAGAAAACAATATCAATCACAAGTGGATTAAAAACATTCCCTTATTTCCCGTAGAAATGATAAAGTTCGATTTGGACAAAAACATAAAAAAATTCAAACATCAAGAATTGAATAAAGAATATTTTCAAGAATTATGGCAATATCAATAAGAGAACAAATCAAAGAGCAACTAAACGAATTGATAAAAGAGAAGAGTAAGATTTACTATTGTATTGAACTTACTTTTGATGCTATTATATTTAATGAACATTTTAAAGACAAAACCGATTTTTGGAGATTACTAACAACTAATCTATTTGGTCCGGAACAATACAAAAAGTCTAATCAACAATGGTACAACGAACTCAAGCCTGAAGGATTTTACTTTATTAACGAATCTTATAATTTGATTCAGTACCGAATTTATCTTGAAACCAAGAAGAAAATAGACTTTAAAGAAATGGAGACACGAGTTAAAAATATTGTTCCTATTTTGGAATTAGAGTACCACGAAAATGACGAGTATCAATTTAATAAAATGTTTTCCAACGATATTTTTAAGATACAAAAGTCCGAGATTCAATATATTGGAAAAGTTGATGTCCCTAATATAGAAGATGAAGAACTACCTTTTTAAGTAATTAGGACATTTACTTTTTTAATCTCCTTGAAATTTTCCAACTCCACACATTTAAGAATCATATTGAGACTTGATAATAATCTACTCTCAATATGATTTAATTCTTTTAATGAAACAGGTTGTTTTATATCTAACGACACCTGTTCAACTCCTTCAACCCAATAACTATAATGTGTACGATTCAACATATACTTTAGTGGGTTTAAATTTATGATGATATGACTTCCAAACTCTTGTCTTATCGTTTTAGACAACAAATTATTTATTAGCCTGTAGTTATAGTATAGTTGGGGGTTAGTCTTCATACTAAATTCAGTTTAGTAGCAACCTTTTTCACTTTAAGAACTGTCTTAGTTGAAGCGTCAACTTGTTTTGCGATTTCTCTGAATGTCCAGTCTTTTTTAATATATTCTAATATTTTTTGTGATTTAGGTTTATCAATGAAATCTCTATCTGATGTAGTACTACCGATTTTCCTCCCTAATACTCCTCCTCGTTGTACATAAATTTGCCGACCGACAGAGGTTCTCTCTTTTATATTTTCAAGCTCTAATGCATATAGGCTGGAGATCACGGACGTTAATACATTCCAGATGGGGTTCCTCTTCCCATTTGGTCTTGACTGAACCCCCAAGTTTCTAACTACTACGTTTACCTTCTTACTATCCATCCATTCTAAGGTAGTAATACAGTCCCCGGTATGTCTTCCAAGGCGCGACAATTCCTCAACTGTCACTTCTTTTATGATTCCTTCTTCAATTTTATTGATTAAAATTTTAGCTTGTGGGCGATCTCTAAACGGCACTGTTCCTGATATTTTATCTAATAAAGTTAAATCGTAATTATCTGTATCAGCTTCAAATCGATTTCCCGATTGAATTTGTGTTGAAACACGATTGTATTTTACCCTCATATTGATTTCCTTTAATTGTTAGAGCTAAAATACCGCAGAAGTGCCGTGTTGCCTAACATAAAGTGCTAATAAAGTGCTAAATAAATGCGGTTATTTATATCAAGATATTTTGGAATACAACTAGTTCCATGTTTTTTAATTTATTTAACAATAGGTAATTTCGCAATTGTATTTTTTAAATCTCTTGGTAATTCAAATTCCCACAACATATAATCTAAATCATCAAATTCACGACTAAATAAATCAATATCTCTATAAATGTATTTATTTAAAGTTTTTTTTGAAATAATTACTTTATAAGTCATTAGTTTATTATTAAGTAATAATTCTAATTTACCATTTACAACTTTTTGGTCAATAACTTTAGGACCAACATAATTGAATGTAAAAATATTTTCAAATTGAGTTTTTTCTAACATAATAAAAGTTTTTAATAATTAATAATTTCTCTTGCCTGACACTTATTGGATATATTCCTCCATCAGCTCATCGAATTCTTCTAAAAATTCTTCTTGCCACTGAATTTGACCATCTTCAACCTCTTCAATACAATCTTTAAAGAAATCATCAGTTAAGAAGTAATAATGTAGGTGTACACCATCAAATTCCTCGTTACTAAAAATTTTATATTTTTCTTTGAATAACATTTCATCTTTAATTATTATTTTAACGTCTTTCCAAGCATCCATACGTACTCTAAAATTTAATTTTTTCATATTGTTGTTTTTTAAATTGTTAATTGATTTAAATTCTAGTTGAAATAATTTTTAAAGTCAAATCCGGAATGAAACTTTAATTATTATTTCTTTTTTTTTGAATCTGTAGCTACTCGAATTCGGGGACAAAACTAGAGCCGATATTTTGATTGCGCGCTATACAAGTATACTTTTTTATGCAATTCAGGCTGATTCTAGATAACTGATAACCAAATACATAAGTTGTTAAAATGATCCTTTTCAGATATCTGAAAAGGTGATTGGTTATTGGTAGATGATAGAATACAAATTAAAGTAAATGCGACTACCCTCCCTCTAATAGGGGCTCCTCCCCCCCTGCTCGTATCCGACCTCTTTATTAAGCCCCATAGGATTTTATGGGCTTTAATTACTTTGAAAACTCAAAATAAAAATTTTCCAATTTTTTTCTGAAAATCACCTTTCGTTGTTGACTTTACCAACCACTTTGTTTATTTATTAAAAAGAATCAAATACTTAAAGGGTTATAGTTTTAAGAGGTCAGATACTATTCTAAATAATAGTCTATTACAGTTATGGTTGTATCCTTAGAGTTGATTTGATTCTAATAAACTTAATTAAATTAGGATAGATTACTTATGCAACAATCCAAACAATGGTATACTAAAAAAGAGATATTAGAATTATACCCCATCTCAAACTCTACTTATAAAACAAGAATAAAGAATATTGATACATCCAAAACAAAATTTATTCCTTCGGCAGTTGGTTCTCCAAAGAGATTAATTCATGTTACAGAATTAGACAACTTATTCAGACAACGGAGAAGGTTAAGTAAACGGGATTATAAACAGACCATTAAATGGGTTAGAAATTACAATTGGGATTACATTGGTAACATTGTTCCGGTATCATCATCTGTTGAAGATTTGAAACACAAAATGAGATTCTTATTTGGAGAGCTAAAAAAACAACAAATAGAGAACGATCAATTGACTCTCTTCTACACTGTTGAAAAGAATCCTAATGACAATTATTATCATGCTCATTTCCTAATCAATTGTGATAGGGACATGTTAGACCGAACAGAAATTGAAGGAAGTCTTCAAGTTATATGCGAACCCAACACAAACGAATTTTCAAGAATTCATCTTGAAATCTATGATTCTAATTATGGAAAGGGTGGGGCATTTTACTCTTCTAAACAAACGTATTTCTTCTATGAAGTATTAGGATAATCTATCACCTTTTCAGATATCTGAAAAGGTGCATTTTAGCAACTTATGTAATTGGTTATCAGTTATCTAGAATCAGCCTGAATTGTAAAAAAAGTATTCTTGTATAGCGCGCAATTAAAATATCGGCTCTAGTTTTGTATCCGAATTCGAGTAGCTACAAATTCAAAACTTATTAATAAATTTTAAAACACAAACATGATGACTAGACAACAAAAAAGAAAAATGGAAAGAAATTTAAAAAAACAACAACCTAAAAATATCGATCTTGTATCAATTACAATGGTAGATACAAAATCAATAATCGAAGGGAAAAATCAATTTTTTTTCATCGATGATACGAACTTAAATAAAAAACAGAAATTAATGCAGACAATAGTACTTACTAATTTTGGGGATGAAACTCATGTAAATTTCGGATTATTATGTATAATTCATGAATATTCAAAAAATTTTGACTCTGAAAATTTTATTGAATTATCAATTAATAAAATAATAGATATCTCCTCAGTAAATAATTTTGAATCAATATTACACACTACACCAAAAATCTACGTAATTGATTATATAACAATTGATTTAATAATTGATTCATCTAAATCAATATTGGAGAACATTAAAAATAAAATGTTTGAAACAGCTAACGAGTTGTTAAATTTCAATAAAAAAGTATTGGAAGCTGCATAATTGAAATTATGAAAAAAGAAATTTTAAAACAAAACACCCTCACAAAGCAAGACTTTGTGGGGATGTTATTAGACGAGTTACATAACTCGGGGTTCTTAGATGATAAATCAGAAAAGGAGATAGAATTGATTACTAAAAGGTCAAATTTCGAATTAATCCAAAAACATTGTACCCGCAATATTCAAATAGTGCTAAATCAAATGAAAAACTTTGACGATTTAGAACTTGAGGAATTTGAATATTGGTTTGGGTTAGATATTGAAGGATTTATAAATGAAATTGTTGATTTAATAAATTAAATATGACATTATAAATTAAACTCACTTTTGTACTTTTAAATTTCTAGAAACGAATTAGTTCTCAATTTATATCTTATCTTCATAATAAAATTTGTTACTTTTGTTTCTACGATTAAAACATGATTCCAATCTTAATTTTACCTCTTTATTTATAACAAATGCAAATAATCCATAGAATTGACGATTTTTTTAAATCCCTATTTCCTAACGTTAAAAATGAACAGGAGTTAATCTCTACAATTGAGATTTTTTATTCTTTTGGTTCATCTAAACCGAAAGTTAAAATTGAAAATGGGTTTTTGATTGTTGATATTGATGTGGATTCGTTAGTAAATCAGGAAATTGATTTTAAAAGAGTTATTTCTTTTTGTGAGAGAGGTAATTATTCTGAGGCAAAACCCTTATTAATTAAGCTAATTGAAAATAACCCAACAAATTCTGAATACCACCGGATTTTAGGTCAAATTCTTTCAGACGAGGGAGATATTGATGAAGCTATCAATTCTTTAATATATTCCTTGAGATGGGATTCAAAAAATGGATTTGCATTAGTTATGATGGGTAATATTTTTGCTAGATCAAAGGATGATATTGAAACCGCTATGAAGTATTATGATCAAGCGTTAGTTATTAACCCAAATGATAACATCACTATCAATAACATTGGAGCTAATTTGCTTCAACAAAATAAATTTCAGGAAGCAAAAAAGTACTTCCTTAAAGCTTTACAATTGAATCCAGATTATCCAAACACACATTATGCGTTGGGAGTTATATCTGAAAATGAAGATGATTATCAATCTGCATTCTATAGTTTTATAACCTCTGCAAAGAAGTCAAAAAAGGCAGAACAATTTTATAGCTTGGGGATAAAAGGAGCATTTCAAATTTCATCCAAAGTAATCCAAAGTAATGAGGGTAAAAACATTTATCGTAAGTACAGATCTTTTCTTGAGGATAAAGGTGGTGTAGAAATTGATATTATAAATGATGAAAGTATACCAACTATAGCCAAAATCGAGTTTGCTGAAAATTATGATCGTCAAAAACACATCATTAAATATAAAGAATCATCTCCATCATTTTCTCATTTAATTATGCACGAACTAGTCCATTTAGACTTTGTTTTAGATGCTCAAAAATCCGAAAATAATTTACTGTTTGTTTCAACGCAACAACACAAGAATCTGTTTTTTGAAACTATTAAACCCACACTTAAAAGTTTATCAGAAAAAGGGATCTCTGAAAAAATAATAAACAATTATTTCAACGACTTGTTTAACGGAATCAATTCCCAGATTTTTAACGCACCAATTGATTTATTTATTGAAGATTATCTATATAATGAATATGTAGAATTACGTCCTTATCAATTCCTATCGCTTTTGAATATTGTTCAAGATGGACTTAATGCGGTTACTGATGAAAATGTTCTTGAGTTATTACCAAAAGAGATTATTTCAAAAAGTAAAATCTACAATTTAGTTGGTGCTTTCCAAGTAAAAGATTTGTTTGGATTGGATATAATTGACGATTTTAAAGCCACTAGGATAGAATTGGATCAAGCCAAGAAGTTTTACTTAGAATTCATGGAATACAAAAATGATAAAAAAGCTGGTGAAGAATATGAATTAGTTCAGAATTGGGCGAACGATTTAAACCTTGAATCCTACTTTGAATTAATTGGAGAAAATCAATATAGAAATAGAAATAACATTGACACTTTTTTAGACACTCTCAACAAAGATCCTTTTAGTGTCGAAGAAAAAGATCCAATTAAAGAACTTGAAATGAAAAAATTTATTGATTCTCAAAAAAAGTTGGGAATTAATATGTCTGTAGCAATGTTCATGGTTGAAGCCCTAAATTATTTTAAACCCATCAGTAAAGAGGAAGTGAAAAAGGTTGCGTTTGAAATTGCAATGCAAGGAACACAAGGATATAATCCAGATAACAATTACAAGTTAAATTCAATACCAAATATATCATTCACGGGATATCAAATACTTGCTTATTATTATGTAAGTTGGTCTATTGCTGTACCCGAAGCGGTTAAAGAACTTCAACTACCATTTGAAGAAGAATATAACATAGCCATGGAGTTTTTTAATGTAGGTAACAATAAATAGACAAAAGGGCTCGACTTAGATTAACATTTTTTTAATCCTTTAGTCTTTAATACATCTAACTGACATCCCAAAACCTTTTCCAAATGGAGAAAAAAATGTGGTAGATGTTCCATAATCTAGGGTCAAAACTTCTATGCTTGAAATTGGATTTTCAGTAGTCGACGAAAAAAACCCAAGGCCAGTTATATTGCCAAACTCACCATAGTCAAATCTAAATCCTCCTGGCAAACCATTAAATTCACTTTCATTATTACCTTCTCCTGAAACATCCCAGCCTGATGTTGACTTCATTTTATCTCCTGCAATACTATCACCACCTAAATAAGATGATAATTTTATCCATTCTTCTTTACTTGGAATATGCCATCCTTTTGGAGCAATCCCTCTTGGGTCAGTTATAGCATACCAATTATAGAGTTTGCCATATTTTACTCCATTGTTTTTATCATTATCATAGTAACACCAAGCGGGTGTCTTATTATTACTTGCTAAATTCCATTCTTCATTTGTTTTAGCTTCAGGAATTTTATCTCCATTATTAAATTGTTCAACATCTAGATTTTTGGATGTCCAAATTTGATTTCCAATCTTAACTTCACCATTTGTTTCGTTTTGGGCACAACTTGAAATCAATACAATCATTAATAGTAATAGTGTCTTTTTCATTTCTCTCTTTTTTATATTAATTCATCAAAAGTCAATAACCTTTTTGACAATTGAGGTCAAACACTTGCATTACTCATTTAAATTAACCTAATTTGTAAGACAAATCGGGACTATGCACAATCAAAATAAGATATTAAGGGTTCTTCAACTAATTACCCTATTAAAAAAACAACCAGCGAAGTCCATCCGTTTTTTAGCAGGTATTTTAGAAAGTACCGACAGGACAGTTTATCGATATTTGGACTTAGTCAAAGAGCTTGGATTTGAACTGCAAAAAGATCATAATAATAAGTTTCAAATTTTTGGAGAGGATGATTATCCTTCAATTTCATTCTCAAAAGAAGAGGTTTCATTACTCCGAGATCTTGTTTTATCAACAGGTAAGGATAATAAATTGAAAGATTCTTTACTTCAAAAGATATATCTCCAATCTGAATTAGCTATTCAAGGGAATCATGTACTTAAAGCTAATTTAGGCAGAATGATTGAAAAGATTAATTCTTCAATTTTTGAAAACAAAAGAATTCTTTTAAAAGGATATCATTCTATAAACACACAAGTCATCTCCGATAGAATAATTGAACCTATTAGTTTAACTGACAACTATAATTCCGTTTGTGGTTTTGAGTTGGAAACTAAACTGAACAAATACTATAATTTGGAGCGAATTAACGAAGTTGTAATTTTAGATGAATCTCAAGAATTTAATAAACTTCACCAATTAGACGAATTAGATGTTTTTGGTTTTTCAGAGAGAAATGGCGAAAAATTCATAGTAGAATTATCATTGTCATTTCGAGCTTACATATTGTTAAAGGAACAATACCCTAAAATTGAAAAACACATTAACAAAGAACTAAAATCTGAAAAATACAATCTTAAAGTTAATGTAAATAATCCTAAACCAATTACAAGATTTATACTGGGATTAAATGATGAAATAAAGATTATTGGTTCAAATAAGTTCAAAAATTATTTCTTGAAAAACAAGATTTAATTTTTAAAATGTAAAACAACTACTTTAACTAGTAATCTTTACTAAATAAATATAAATTTACATTCTGATTTTGATAACATTTTAATTATTCAAAGAATTTAATTAAAGGTTAAAATATTTAAACTTATAAAATTTTGGAAACCGTAATTGTTAATTATTTAAAATCTAATTCAAGAAATAAAATTGTAATTCACAGATGCCAATTTGATAGTTTGAAAACATTAGATGTTGGTTTTGAATTGTCAAAACAAATTGAAGAATTAACTAATGATTCTAGATTTACATTAAAAGTAAAATCAAAATTAGATGAATTAATAAATAATTCAGTATATAACCATGATCAATTTGGTGAGATAATTTCAATTAAAAATTTAGGTATCCTTTTTGAACCTAATTTAAAAATTGATTTTCATAGCTTTATTGATAATTTATCAAAAACAAATTGCCTTTTCCTTCAATGGGACGGAGAAATTGAAAAAGAAAATTTATACTTTTTAACAAAAACAAAAGGTATAACAATCAATATTAAGAATTTAAGTAATTTACAATATGAAATATAATGAACTTTTAAATTTTGAACCAATTACAGAAGTTGTAAAATTTAGTAGAACTAGCGATACTGAATATCAAAAATCATTGATTAAGACTTTTGTTTTTTCAAAAGCATTTAGTGAAAATTTAATTCCATTAATTGTAAAAAATCTAAATTTTACCAATAAACAAGAATCTTTTGGATTACAAATTGTCGGTAATTATGGTACTGGGAAATCCCATTTAATGTCATTAATTTCTTTGATAGCTGAGAATAGAGAATTAATTGAACTAATAACTCATGAAGAACCCAAAAAAGAACTAACTGAAATTGCTGGTAAATTTAAGGTTTTACGATTTGAATTAGGTAATAAAGAAAGTCTTTGGGAAGTAGTTTCTTTTAAAATTGAAGAATACCTCTCTAAGATTGGGGTTGACTTTTCTTTTGAGGGACATGGTCCAATATCTTATTTTGAAAAAATTCAGTTGATGATGGCTGATTTTGAGGAAAAATTTCCAGATAAAGGGTTTATGATAGTTATTGATGAGATGTTAGCTTACCTTAAAGGAAGAAGTACTGCAGATAAATTAAATAGTGATCTACAAGTATTGCAAGCTCTTGGACAAGCATGTGACTCATCAAAATTCAAATTTGTTTTTGGTGTTCAAGAGTTGTTGTATCGATCTTCAGAATTTCAATTTGCTGCTGATATGCTTCAAAGAGTTAATGATAGATATAAAGATATCATGATTACTAAAGAGGATGTTGCATTTATTGTTAAAAATAGACTACTTAAAAAAAACGAGCATCAAAAACAAAAAATTAAAAAACATTTTGATGTTTTTTTAATGTATTTCACAGACTTACATGCTAGAACTCAAGATTATGTTGAACTGTTTCCGGTACATCCGTCTTATTTTGAAAATTTTGAAAAAATAAAAATTGGAAAAAGCCAAAGAGAAATTCTTAAAACGCTTTCCAATCAATTTCTGGAAATATTAGAAACTGAAGTTCCGTCTGATAATCCTGGTTTATTAACTTATGATAAGTATTGGCAAGATATTCAGAAGAGTCAAGACCTAATGGCTATCCCTGATGTTAGAAGAGTAAAAGAAGTTACAGATACTATTATTGATAAAATAGACACCTATTTTACTGGAGCTCGTGAAAGTAAAAAAGAGATAGCTCAAAGAATTACAAATGCATGTGCAATTAGAATTCTTCAACATGAATTAAACAAACAAAATGGAACTAATACAGAACATTTGGTTGATGATTTATGTTTAACCGATAAACTAGCTACAGATAGAGATTTTCTAATTGACATAATGGATTCTACAGCCAAACAAATTATAACGGCTACTTCTGGTCAATATTTTGATAAAAATACAGAAAATCAAGAATACCATTTAAGAATTGAAGGAGGGGTTAATTTTGATCAAAAAATAAAAGATTATGCATCTTCAATGGATGATTCTCAAAAGGATGAATATTTTTATAAATTCCTTGAAATAAATATGACATTAGACCATGACACATATAGGTCAGGGTTTAAGATTTGGGAACACGCTATAGAATGGAAAAGTCATAAAAGCTATCGTGATGGTTATATTTTCTTTGGTAATCCAAATGAAAAATCCACAACACAACCAAAGCAACATTTCTACATGTATTTTATGCCCATTTTTGATAACTCTAAGAAAAAGAGAAATCACGATAGAGATGAAGTATACTTCATAATGGATGATTTATCAGAAGATTTTAAAGATGTCATAACATTATATGGTGCTGCTTTATCATTAGAAGTACGATCTGATTCCACTCAAAAACCTATTTACAGACAGAAAATAGAGGAGCTTAACAAAAAAGCTAGAACTTTTTTTGAAAATGAATTTATAGATATTACTAAGGTAGATTACATGGGTAAAGAACTACCATTAAGTGCCTATACTCTTCCTGGAAAAGGTGCAACAAAAGAACAAATCTTCTCTGACGTTACTTCCTTTGTATTAGAAAATTGGTTTGTCGAAGAAAACCCCAATTATCCGAACTTTAGTCAATTAAACGGATCAATAACAAAAGACAATTATCATCGATTAATAAAACAAGCATTATTAAAAATTGAAAAACAAGATCAACCAAATAGAGATGGTGAAGGAATATTATCTGGACTTGGACTATGGGTTCCTGGAAGACTTGACATTAGTTTTTCTGAATATGCACAAAATATTATTAAATTACTAAACGATAAAGGAACTGGGATGGTTCTAAATCGTGATGAAATTTTAGAATGTGTACATGTTGAATCAAAACTTTGGATATCCAAAGATTTCAAAATTGAAGCGGAATTAGAATTTCTTGTATTAGCTTGTCTTACTGCTTTAGGTGATATAGAAATTACACTTTCATCTGGTAAAACTATAAATTCAACAAATCTAAATGAATTAAAAGACGTTTCTGTTGAAGATTATTTTGGTTTCGCACATATCAAACATCCTAAAGGAGTAAATGAAGCTGCATTGAAAGCGATGTTTCTTGGATTGCTTGGAAAAGATTTAAGCAAGCATTTAAAAGATGACAATACCTATATTGAATTAGGGAGAAAAGCTTCTGAATGGGCTCAAAAAACAGTTACCGTAAATAGTAAAATACAAGGAGGTTATACTTTTAAAGGAGTTGAGATTATATCTGAAAATGAAGCTCGTAATCTGAATATCAAATTCACTGGGTTTTCTGGATTTTGTGATAAACTTAAAACGTACAATTCTGAGGCAAGAATCAAGAATTTTCAATTCTCTTTAGACGAAGTAAATCTTATTTTAGAATCAAAACCATTAGTAGAAAAAGTAGAAAAACAATTAGATGAGCTAAAAGCATTTGATGACGTTTTAACTTACTTAAATTTAAGTTTACAATTTATTGCTGATAAAGATTTAAAAGATAAAATTAATCTTGCAATTGATAAATTATCAGATGTAATTGGCTCTAACGATGATGCTATTATTTCTAGCTACAAACAAGAACTACAGGATTTAAAAACCAAATATTCTAAATATTATTTAGAACAATATTTAAAATATCGAATTAGTGAAAAGGACAATACACTTAAAGAAGCGGTTTTAGATAGTAATGAAAAAGTAATTAATGATATATTAAAAGAAGCTGATTTTTTACCGTCTGCACAATACACTCAATTATTAAATCAAATTGATAAACTTAAACCAGCAGATGCGAAAGTAAATTTAGAAGCAATTCTAGAAAAAACTTATCATGACTTTAATCCCTTAGACTATATTGATCAAGGATCAACTTCAATTCAAGATTTGAAACTGGAATTAATCGAAATTTTTAATAATTGGGTTTTAGCACTTAAGGAAATACTTGATGACCCAATTGTTAAAAAGAATATTGGACTTTTGGATAAAGGAAAAATTACGCTATTAGAAAATTTTAAAGATGATTCGATTCAGATGGAAAAAAGCAATGCTTTATCAATCAGAAATGCCATCATGGAATTGCATAAAGGACTTGAAAAAGTAGAGTTAAGTACTGATAGTTTAAAAACAGCTTTCAGTAAACCATTAAGTCCAGACGAAGCAATTGTAGCTTTCAAAAGCTATATTGACGAAGTGTGTAGAGGAAAAGAAAGAGATAAAATCAGAATCATTTTAAAATAAATTAACTTTAAAGTGAATATTAATTTGTAAATTAACTTATAAGTGAATAACTTTGCGGAAATTATTTTAGTACAACGATATAATAAGGTTTCTTATTATTCTGTATTAATAAATGAAGATATTTCTTTATTCAGAAAGTTTTTCAATAAACATTCTATTGAAAATAAAGAGAAATTTTATCATATAATGGCGTGGATTGAAAAAATTGGAGATAAAGTTGGTGCTTATGAAACATATTTTAGAAATGAAGCAAATAACGGCGATGCAAGAGCATTGCCTCCTATTGGTGTAAATAGTGAACCTACTTATATAGAAATAAATCCACTAACTAATGAAGAACAAAATAGTTCTAACGATCTTAGACTATATTGTATGAGAGCTAATGAATCTGTTGTTTTTTTATTTAACGGAGATATTAAAACCGATGAAACTGCACAGAAATGTGATAATGTTAAAACACATTTTGAATTGGCCAATAAATTAACTAAACTAATCGATCAAGCCATTATCCAAAAGGAAATAAAATGGAATAGTAATTTTACTGATATTATTGTAGAAGATGATTTTATCTTGGAATGGGATTAATTCAAAAACTTAACAAAAAGAAATTATGAAAACAGAAGGAAACATGATTACAGATTGGTTAAACCAAAACCGTAATACAGAAATAGATAGTTTCATAGAGAAAAACTTAGCCATTACAGAAAAAGTTCGTTTGGCTATGGAACAAAAAGGATGGAAATCACAAGACTTAGCCAAAGCTATGGACAAAAATCCTTCAGAAGTTTCAAAATGGCTAACAGGAATGCATAATCTTACCTTAAAAAGTATTATAAAAATGGAAACGGCTTTAGGGATTGATTTAATTCATACCGAACCCATTAAAGAATATGAATATGTTTATCTAGGATTATTTAATAATAAATCTGACCTATTACTCAAAGCTAACGACTATGAGCAAACTTCAGAAGTACAACAATATGATATAGCCATGTAATTATGGAAAAACAACCTGTTATTATTCCAGAAGAAATGCACTTGTTTAAAGTGGATGTGGTAAAATCGAATATCAATTCAGAGGCATTCAAAAACAAGCAAAACCATACTTTAGGAATTGGTCACAAAATGATGCATAACCTCAAAGACGAGCGAGTTAAACTAGAACTCGCTTTTTCTTTTGAAGACGACAACAAAGTTCAATTAGCCAACTTTCAAATCGATTTTCACTTCAAAGTTGAAAAATTAGGGAATTTCTATTTAATCAATGCAGAGAACAAACCTGTCTTCTCAGGTTTACTTATAGCAACACTGCTAGGTATTTGTGTTTCAACTTCACGAGGTATTATTTTTGAAAAATGCAATAACAATGGAATAGAAAACCTCTTAATCCCAATTGTTTCTCCCCAAAAAATGCTCGTTAAAAAATAAACAACTCTATTGTTATGTTTCAAGATACAAATCAAAACCAACCCGTAACCGTTTTAGGAAAAACCTTCAACTCAGAAGAAGAACGCAGAAACTACTTTCGCGAAGAATTGCGTAAACATCTTCCGGAGTTAAAAAAAATGGAAAGTTTTCCTTCAGGTGAAGACGAGGACATTCTAAATCTTTCAGACCCGCCTTTTTTTACTGCATGTCCAAATCCCTGGTTAAATGAGTTAATTATAGGATGGGAGGAAGAAAAAAAGAATTTAGAAAGACAAGGTGAAAGAAATATAAAATTTAATATAAGTGAACCTTACGTTGATGATATTTCATTTGGAAAGAAAAATCCAATTTATAGAGCCCATTCATATCATACAAAAGTTCCACATTATGCAATAATGAAGTTTTTACTTTATTATACCCAACCAGGTGATATTGTTTTAGATGGGTTTTCTGGTACGGGAATGACTGGAGTTGCATCGCAAATGTTGAAAGAAAAAACTCCTGTTATAAATCAAATGCTGGGAAGCAGTTTCCAAAATAGATATGGCGTTAGATTCTCCGTTCAAGGAGATTTGTCTCCTGTAGCAGGTCATATTGCTACCAATTTTAATTCTAAATGGAATATTGAATCTGTAGAAAAATCACTAAATGATATTTTTGATGCAATAGAAAAAAAATTTGGTAAATTTTACTTAACTCATCATACTAATAACATAATTGGTAGAATAGATTACACAATATGGAGTGATATTTACCTTTGCTCCGAATGCAATTCTGAAATAAAATTTTGGGATTCAGCTGTTGTAGAAGAAAATGTTCTTGATAATTTTGATTGCCAAAACTGTGGAGTTACCTTAACTAAAAGAAAAATTAATAAGGCAATGGATACAATTTGGGATGATATTAGAAAGGAATCTATTCAAGTTCCAAAGAAATACCCAGCATTAATTAATTATTCCGTAAATAATAAAAGATATACAAAAAAACCAGATGATTTTGATTTAAAACAAATTGAAGATGCTAATAATGCATTAATAAATTTTAAATTGATAAAATTACCAAATGGAGTTAATTTAGACCAACCAATTCGTTCTCATTCAATAGAATATCTTCATGATTTTTATCATAGAAGATCACTTCTAGTTCTAAACGAATTCTATAAATTGGCAAATCTTTCGGATAACAGAAATCAGCTACTTTTTTTATTTTCATCTGTTGCTGCAATGCGTTTAAATAGAAGAATGCCATTTAGAAGTGGTGGCAAAAGTGCTGGCGCAATTAATAATTTATCAATACCTTCTTTATCGCAAGAGTACAATGCAATTGATACAATGGGAAGAAAGTGGAATGATATTAAAAAATCAAAAATTTACTTTAATCCAAATGTTAATCAAGCAATAACTTCTGTACAATCCGCCACTAATTGGGGTAATCTAAATAATAATTCAATTGACTATATTTTTGTAGATCCTCCTTTTGGTGCTAATATTATGTATTCTGATTTAAATTTTTTAAATGAAGCATGGCTAGGAGTAATTACTAACATAAAAGAAGAAGCAATTCAAAATAAACAGCAAAATAAAGGGTTTCTTGAATATCAAAATCTTATGTTGAAAAGTTTCTCAGAGTTTTATAGACTTTTAAAACCTGGTAAATGGATGACTGTAGAATTTTCAAATACAAGTGCAGCAATATGGAATAGTATTCAAACAGCAATTCAAAATACCGGTTTTATTATTGCAAATGTGGCGGCATTAGATAAACAAGAAGGAAGTTTTAAAGCAGTAACAACTGCAACTGCGGTAAAACAAGATTTAATAATATCATGTTATAAACCATCTTCGGAATTTGATATGAAATTTAAAAATAATCAACATACAAATGTTGGAGTATGGGATTTTATTGAAGAACATTTAAATCACTTGCCTATTCATATTATTGTTGAAAAATCTACTTTAGGAATTATCGAAAGAACTCCAAAAATACTATTCGATAGATTAATCTCATTTTTTGTCCAAAGAAGTTTACCTGTTCCAATTGATGCTGGAAAATTTCAACAAGGTTTAAAAGAACATTTTATTGAACGTGATGGAATGTTTTTTACAAATGAACAGGTTCAAGAATATGATTTAAAAAAGAAAGAAGTGCCTAATTTCATTCAACTTTCTATATTAGTATCCTCTGAACAAGATGGAGTGCTATGGTTAAAAAACTTTTTACATGAAAATCCGTTAAATTATCAGGACATTCAACCACAATGGATGCAAGCTTTGGCTGGTGTTCGCAAAGGAGATGTTATACCTGAATTAGCAGTCATTTTAGAGGAGAACTTTCTTAAAGATGATTCTGGAAAATGGTATACTCCAAATCCTGAAAACGAAATTGATTTAGAAAAATTACGTTCAAAACGTTTACTAAAACAATTTGAAAGCTATAAATCAGAAGTGCTCAAACCAAAAGGAAAACTAAAAGAAGTTCGTGTAGAAGCCTTGCGTGCTGGTTTCAAACAATGTTATCAAGACAAAGATTTTAAAACCATTGTAACTATTGGGGATAGGATTCCAAGTAATCTATTAATGGAAGACGAGGTATTGTTACAGTTTTATGATATAGCAAGTTCAAGAGTTTAATGATGCTCTATAAAAGTAAAATAGTAGAAGTTGTTGGAACTAAAGAAATTTTTGGTCAAAAACTAGCTTGGATTAAAATTTTAGAGGATAGCACATTTCTTGAAGTTAATTTTGATGAGCTGGAAGAAGAAAAAACAGTTCAGTCCCTACCATTTGTTCGTTTTATTGCAATAGCCGCTAAAATCAAAGAAGAAGTGGCAAAAAAGAATATTTTAGCACCTTACGAGAGTAGCTTAATTCCTTTGCCCCACCAAATTTTAGTGCTTGAAAAGGTAATGCAATCATCTCAAAATAGATTTCTTTTAGCTGACGAAGTGGGTATGGGTAAAACCATTGAAACAGGATTAATTTTAAAAGAATTAAAATTAAGAGGAGATATAAAACGTATTTTGATAATTGTTCCAAAATCATCAATGTTACAATGGCAAAGTGAATTAAAAGATCATTTCAATGAGGTATTTCATATTTACGATTCAGAAATGATTACTTCTATGGCGAGAACATTCTCAAATATCAATGCCGATCATGAATTTAATTTTTGGGAACAACACAATCAAATAATTGTTTCTACTGATGCTTTAAAACCATTAGAAAAAAGGCATGGTTGGTCTGATGAAAAAGTTGACGAATACAACAAATACCGCATGGAAGGTGTCTTGCAAGCCAACTTTGATCTAGTGGTTATTGATGAAGCTCATAAAATGGGTGGAGCATCTCAAACGGTTTCAAGATACCAATTAGCACAAGCATTATGTAACACAGTAAATAATGTATTGCTTTTAACAGCAACTCCACATAGAGGAAAGTCAGACCATTTCAGAAGAATTCTGCAATTATTAGATCCCGATGCTTTTGCCGGTGAAGGTTTACCTAATATCAATGAATTAGAACCCTATGTAATTAGAACAGAAAAGAGACTAGCCGTTGATTATGAAGGAAAAAAATTATTTAATGAGCGTGAAACAGTTCGTTTCGATGTTTTTTTAGATAGTGCAAAACATCATAAGCAAATTGCTTTATATAATGCTGTTACAAATTATGTGATTCAAGGATTTAATACAGCCAAAAGAACAAAAAATACAGCTACTGGTTTGATAATGATATTGTTTCAAAGATTAGTTAGTAGTTCCACATCCGCCATATTATCAGCAATGGAAGGCAGATTAGAAAGGTTAAGGTATGGGGATGACAATTCAATTGAAAATTATGCATCAGATTACGATAAATCGGAAGACAATGATTTAGAAGCATTGGATTTTGATGGTGTTTACGCTTCAGCTGGAGAAGGTATTGTAGATGAAGAAAGTATTCTTTGTGATTTAATAGAACAAGCTAAAGATTGCTTAACAACTGAATTAGATGCAAAAGCAGAAGCATTATTGATAAAGTATCAAGAATTACAAAAGCTTTATGACAATAAAGACCTAAAAATTCTAATATTCACGGAGTTTCGTTCAACCCAAAAAATGTTGGCAAACTATCTTAAAAGTAAAGGTTATAGAATTACAACTATAAATGGTGGGCAAGATTTAGACGAAAGAAAAGTAGCATTAACTGATTTTAAAAACAATGCTCAAATTCTAGTAGCCACAGATGCAGCAGGTGAATCTCTAAATATGCAATTCTGTAATATCATTTTCAATTATGATTTGCCTTGGAATCCAATGATGATAGAACAAAGGATAGGTAGGGTTGATAGAATTGGTCAAAAGTTAAAAGTTAAAGCATTCAATATGCTTACAAATAATAGTGTTGACCTTCGTGTTTATGAAGTAATAGAGGAAAAATTAAACAATATTATAGAGCAATTAGGAATAGATAAAACATCTGATGTTTTAGATTCCGCAATTGATATGAAGAAGATTAACAAACTCTATTTACAAAGTTTATTAGACCCTAGTAAGTTTGAATTTGCCGGTGACAAATGGTTACATGAAATAAAACTAAAACTTAAAGATTTTCAGAGTACAGAAGGAATTATTCCTCAAGTAAAAGAAGAAGATATTGAATTTAAAAAAGCAGCGGAAATAAAACACAGCCCATTACCAAAATGGTTAGAAAATCTAATCACACAATATACTTTTATTAATGATGGTAGTATAAAAAAAGATGCTTTTGGTGTGTTTAATGTAAAGTTACAGAATCAATCTAAACACATCACTTTTGATGCTGAAATTGCTATAAATAACCCAGGAATAGAAAACATTACATTACAAAATGATTGGATTAAGAAAATATTAAATGAATTAATTGAATTTAATCTTTCAAATGGAATTCCTGTTCTAAAAACAATAAACGGAAATGAAACGCCTGGTATCTGGAGTGTTTGGGAAATATCAGCACAAAACTATTTTGACAAAAAATCAACCTATCAAGCATTCTTTTTAGCAGATAATGGGAAATTATATTTCGCATATGCTAACGATATTTGGAATAGATTAATTTCCGATACAAAAGAATTTTCTTTTATTGAATCACAATACAAAATTCATGAAGAAACGTATATGGATTGTCTAAAAAATGTTTTGTTATCTAGCTATCAAAATTTAGATGCTGAAGTTTCTGAAAAGATGATTACAAAAAAAGAGAACAAGATAAAATCGTTTGATTTTCAGAAATCTAGAATTGAAAAAATTGGAATTGAAAACATCAGAATTTCTAAATTAAAAAAATTAGAAGAAGAACATTCACTTTGGTTAAATGAGTTTAAAAGAAATAAAAAAACATTACCCGGAATAAAACACTTAATAAGTATCAGAATAAATGAATAATAATTTCATAGAACATATTGTTTCCTATTTCAATTCGTTTGATAAAAAAATAATTCTGTTAGAAAACCCAGATAAATTTTTATTACGTGAAGATATTATAAAAATATTCAAGGATAATAATATCTCAATCGTCAAAGGAACTAGTATTGAACAAAGGATTCAATTTGAATTGAAAAGTTCTTATACAACATTAATTTTTACTACAGATGACAATGAAAACTATTTAGAGGATATAAAGCGTAATTCAGCAAAAACGACTTTTCATTTATCAAATTATATTAAAGGTTACAATACTTCTTCTATCCTAAATGCAGAGTTAAATTGCCTTGACATTCTTTTTAAAAATCCAAGTATAAAATCACTTTCAAAAGCAGAAACTGACAATTATATAATTAATTTGTTTCCAAAAGAAGAGTCTTTCTTAAACAAGGTAGTATTTGAAAATAAAATCAACAAACTCTTGGAAAACAAAACAATAGATTGGTTAGAAATAATAAACGAATATTCAAATGCATTATTTTTATCTATAAACACAAAATATTTAGAAGAAATAATTGCCATTGGGGATACAATTAATATTCATTTCCAAAAAGAATTAGAGCAAAACTTTAAGAATCTGTTTAGTTCAAGTGCAATTAAAAAACCGAAAATTGTATCCAAAATTTTAGATTACATTACTCATAATAACAAAAGCAATAAAATAGCACTTATAGTTATCGATGGTATGGGGTTTTGGCAGTATAATAGTATTAAATCATTATATCCTTCCAGTTTTAATACTATTGAAGATTATACATACTCATGGATCCCATCAATCACACAATTATCTAGACAAGCAATCTTTAGAGGAGATTATCCCGATAAAGAATATATTCAAAATCCTAAGAATGAAGAAAAATTGTGGACAAATTATTGGACAAATAAAGGATTAGATAAGTTTGAAATTAGATACAATCACGATAAAATAGACACTTCTAATTTAGAAAGAATAACAAAGTTTGCTATAGTATTAAAAGACCTTGACGACAAGATGCACAGTTCTACAGATTACACTGATCTAAAAGGTCTGACTCAAAATTGGATTGAGCGTAGTGATATTATAAAAAAAATAGAATGGTTAATTGAATCTGGCTTTGAAGTCCTTATGACAAGTGACCATGGAAATATTTTAACTAATGGATGGAGAGGTTTACATAGTAGAGAAAAATTAGGTACCAATAAATCAGGCAGTAGAAGTCAAAGACATATTGAATATACCAACAAAATATCAGCGGATGAATTTTTAGAAGCTAATCCAGAAATACAGCAGTCGGTTGTAAGAGAAGATAATGCGATATATTTCAAAAACAATTTCAATTTTTCATCTAAAGACAGCGTCATTACTCATGGAGGAAGTCATTTTCTAGAAGTTATAATTCCATTTATTAAAATTACAAAAAAGTATCATGAGTAAATTATCAATAGACATAAATCAAAGGATACCTCTTGATGTTCTTGAAGTGGCTTTAAATTCATTTCTCTCAGGTAATTATTCAAATGAATATGTTGTTGAACAATTACGATTGGAATTCGATGGTGAAAACAGATTAAAAAAAGCATTGAGGATTGTAAATAAAATAATTATTAAAAGTCCAATAAAAGAATTTTTAATTCAAAATAAAGATGAAATTTTAATTGCATTAAAGAAAAAAGAGGAAAGAAATTTAATTCTGGTAGCACTATTGAATTCCTCATTTTCGTTTTCATATTTTGTATTAAAAACATTTGGCAAATACTTTAGTGTCCAAGATGAAATTAATTCAGAGATTATTAAAAAGGCTATCTCAAATATCTATGGAGGTAATAGGGCTACTGAGAATGGAATTTATAGTGTGGTTCCAATGTTTTTAGAAGCAAATATCTTTAAAAGACATACTACAGGAATATATAATTTTGAAAATAAACTCAATATATCATCAGATATTTCAAAAAAACTATATATCCAATCATTCATATTAAATAATGGATTAAAAGACATTGAAGAATTTCATTACAGAGATCCATATTTTTATTTTATTTCTCTTTGATTTATTTTCCTTAATTCATTAATGAAAAACTTATATCTACTTCACTTTCAATTCAACATTATTTTAATAAATTAACAATCGGTATTAAAATAAATTAAAATATATTTGACAGTTAGAGACAAAAATTAAAAATATTAAATTAAAAACAGATATATTTGCAAAGTATTTCGAACCCAATTAGGGTACCAACCGAGAGAAGTCTCCACGGTGGTAAAACAATACGGACTGTCTGGTCAAAATAAACGTTAGTTTCCATAGACACCTTATCGCGAAATACAAATAACAGATGTTTAATCATTTATCATTATTTGTATGAAAAATTTATTTCAAACTTACATTAACAAAAACAACTACAATCTGATAGGAAATTATCAGATCATTTATCAATCTTTTAACCCATCTAAATTGATATTATTATGATTGATAGAACCAATAATTATCTATGGATTCAATCTATAGCTAATCATGACATTTATGGGAAACTAGAATTTAAAATTCCACAAAATAAAGTCAATAATTATCCTATTAATGATTTGAAAAACTTAAATGTAAGTTTCGTATCACCTGAAGATTTTCTTAAAGTCGATGATCAAAGTATACCTCTGTTCGTTGAGACCAGTTATGGGATGTCTCCCGATATTGGAATTGTAAAATTTATTTCAAATCCAAAATTTAAATTTGCAGTAATTAAATCATCTTTTCTAAGTGGACACCTTTTTGGTTTAACTATAAAAGAATATGATAGTTCAGAAACGGAATCACTTAATGTCATAATTAATTTCAGTTAAAATGAGAAAACTAGTCTTACACATACCACATTCTTCGACAGAAATTCCATTACTTGACGGTTATGTATCTTCTCATGATGAAATACAACAGGAAATTATCAAACTGACAGATTGGTATACCGATGACTTATTCGACTCTCAAGTGGACGATAGAATTGTCACCCCCTTTTCAAGAATCTTTTGCGATGTTGAAAGGTTTGCCGATGATGAACTTGAAGTGATGTCTAAATTTGGAATGGGAGTCCTCTACGAAAAATTTGATAATGGAAATCAATTAAGAGTAGTTACTCCAGAGTTAAAATCAGACGTTTTAAACGATTATTATTGGGTTCACCATAATAAGTTTCTCGGTGTGGTAAAAACGAGTTTAGAGCAAACAAAATCGTGTTTAATTTTAGATTGCCATTCATTTCCCTCTTCACCATTAACTAGAGCATTAGTACAAGATGAAATAAGACCAGATTTTAATATTGGAACAGATTCATATCATACCCCAAAACACATCATCGATGAGTCTATAAATTATTTTGAAACAAATGGATATACTTTAGGAGTTGATACTCCATATTCAGGTTCGATTGTTCCCATGGAGTATTATCAAAAAGATCCGAGAGTTACCTCAATAATGTTGGAAGTTAACAGGAGATTGTATTTGAAGGAAAACACAAACGAAAAATCTGAAAACTATAACAAAACGAAAGAAATTGTTCAGAGATACATGAATCTTTTAAGATCTCTTGAGTGATTCTAATTTTCTACTTAACCATTCCAACCAATCACTTTTAAATTTTCTATCTGAAAAGTTATTTGTACTCATAAGTGTTGTGTTTTCAAATAACTTTTCTTTCAGTGTTTTCGAAGTAAGTATGTTAGAATAATAAGGCACCATTTCACCTTTTTCAATCATTTCTTCAGAAAATTCAATCATTAAATCCAAAGATGATTTAATTAAATGTATTTCACTATTATTCAAATTTAGAGTGTATCGGTAGGTTGTCATTGCTTTAGCTGTTTAAAAAAAATATTTTAAAACTTGTTTATAAAGAATTAATGTTTGTATTATCGATAATTAATATGATTACAACTGAACACAATTAAAAAAATAAAAAAAAGAGCCAAAAAATACCTGATTAAACTTGGAATTATTGCTTTGGTTCTTTCATTAGATAGAATAAAGCCTATTATTAAATATAAAGTAATAAAACCTGAAATTTTAACAGCGTTAAAAATTCTTCTAAAGTCTAGTAAATCGTAATGATATGGATATTCGTCAACAAAAACAAAACACAGAAACAAAACACAAAAACATATTAAAATAGAAATTATGTAATCTATAGGATGTTTTGGAAAATCTTTATAATTCATATTGTTAAATAAATATTTTAAAGTAAAACGATCGCCTTTTAATTTGATCAATTTCAATTATTATAAAATAAACAACGATAATAAACTAATTATTGAGATTATAATCATATATATTTTTTCATCCCATTTCTTTGAAATCAAGCCATATATCCCATAAACAGGCATCCCAAAAACAGCACCGTTAAACAAAGTCCCAAATATTAAAAAAAGAATTCCTCTTTCAGCATAAGTTTCCGTTTTCCAAACAGAATGCTCATTTACACCCAATAAAATATATTTTGAACCAATAATTAGAGCAAGAATAAACCACCATAAGGTATATTCTTTTTTAAAAATTTTATTCATAAAAGGATAATTAGCTAAAATATTCAAATTTATAATTTAAATTTGATCGTCTATTAAATATCGGCAATACCTGCTAATTTAAAATTAGTGACAATTTATTTGTTAATCCAACAAAAGGATAACTTAATCTTTTAAATGTATTTTATAATTTTCTAAATCAATTTTAAAAATATTCAATTTATTAATGATGTTCATACCCAAAAGAGGTTCGAGTTGACCTTCAATTACAGCAAAATTAACATCATTAATTTGTTTTCCTCCGACAATAATATTTGGTAAATTCCAAAATTCAACCAAGTGTTTTTTTCCATCAGCTGTTTTTATAAAATCTTTTCCCAAATAATTCCTTTTCGAAATAATACCACTATCTAATAATTTTAAAATAACATTTTTGTTGATTAAAGAAATTGAAGCGCCTGTATCTAAAATGAAATCATATGATTTATCGCTAATTTTTATATCAACAACTTTACGATTATCAGTGCCTTTTAAATAAATTATATTGTCATCTTTTTTAGGGACTACAATTGAGTTGATAATCATAAAGAAAAGAGGGTCAGTAACTTTAGCACTTTCTTCAAGATTATCTGTTAATATTCCTGTTCCAATTCCACAATTAACAATATGTAGATAAGTCAAATCATGAAATACATAGGTATTATTACGCATTTTTATATTCATCCCCATTTTTTCTTGAGTTGCTTCACTAACAACTAAAAACCCTGCACGCCCAGCAATACTAATAGGTTTATAAGATATAAATTTACCTGGTATAAAATTTTTAGCATATTCTTCAGAAAAAACCTCTTCTTTATATATTTTATCTATTTGTTCATATGATAGATTCGGTAAATCCTCGATAGAATATGGCATTTCTGCTGTCAATAGGCTTATTGAACTTAATCCATTTCCGCAATCTGAAGTGAAAAGTTGTATCACATTAGGTTGCCTCCCTTCTTGAGAAATCCAACTCTTTGGCAACGTAATAATTAATTCGGTATTCTTAGACTTTTTATGTCCTTTCGTGTTAAACGAATAGGTATAGCCATTCGCAAACTCTTTATGTGGTTGATTTTCGTATTGAAAAGACAAAATATTCTCAAGTAAAGGAGAAGGTATATTTCCTTTTAATTTTGACTCAAGTTCCTTTAAATACAATTTAATATCATCATCTGAACTTAAAATTATATTGGAAAATATATTTTCTCGAATAGAATCAATTTTAGGCTTTATAAGTATTTCCCAGTTGTCAATTTTATTAAGAAATTTAATCGCATTCTTTTTACTTTGTCCAAAATTTGTAGCTAATAAATAATTCAATTGATTAATATCGCTCTGTAAATTTGGTTTAAACTTAGAAGTGTACTCAAGACCAGATTCTATACCACTAAAGAAACCATATACAGATGAAGCTCGTATAGCTTTATCTTGTTTGATAGCCTGTCCTAATGAAACATTAACAACTAATAAAAGTAAAATTTGAATTAGTTTCGTTTTCATATATAAATTATTAAAATTGATTTTAAATATTTAATAATATGATTATCAATTATTTATATTGTTGTATTCCCACAAGTTTTAGATTATCTGGCAAATTCTTCAATAATAATTTTTTCAATCATCACTTTAATGTCTAGTGGACATTCAGTATGCGGATATATTCTAATCGGGCCTTTTTGACTTTCATAATGCCATTGAACCAATTCTCTTATATTTATTTTTTGTAATGAATAATTCGTTTCAATTAAATAATTTGAAATTCTTTCAAAAGTGTTTTCTAACCGTTTTTCAAAATCAGTGGACTTAAAAATAGATTTATTCATTTAACTAATTTGTTTTGTACAATAATTCCCATTTAGATATTTTTAAATAATTTTTTAGAGTAATATCTTTTGATGAATTTGATGTTAAAGTATAAATTTTGTCATTTATAATTTTAAAATTTAAATCATCATACTTTATATTAATGGTTTTAATTAAAAATTCATCTTTATCATATAATCCAATTGAAAACGACTCATAATTATTCAAATCTAATTCTTTATCATTTACATTGGAAATATTAATTACATACATTATTTGACCTGATTCAAATTTTGTTTTAAGGGTTGCTTTTAATTTTAAATTTGATGTTGCATCTTGTCCTCTGTTAATTGTAACATTAGCTTTGGATTCCAAATTTATTTGATTTAATAAATAGCCTGCAGGAACTATTGTTGAAATTACTAAAGATAAAACACTTAGAACCAGAATAAATCTATAATTTTTATTGGGAATTTCCGTTCTTAAGTTAAACCCGAAGTTATGGATATACATAAAATTAAGGTATAGTGAACATGGAATAAAAAGTAAGCTTACCAATACTTTATCTTCAACACTGTTTTGCTCAAAAATCCCAAATACAATCCAAATTAAAGCTCCAATACCTAATAGGGTCAAAATTATTCCTATAATTTTTGAATATAATTTCATGTGATTAATTTTAAAATATGTAGTAATTAATATTTGAGATTTAAACATTCGTCTATAAATCAAAATCAAGTTAGATTGTAGCTATAAACTAGCGCAATGTTTTTTTCAAATATACTATAAATTCTTACAAGTTGTAAATATGATTTTCTATTTTACTACTAGACCTATTTTTAAATCAACAATTAATTTATTATTATAGAATATCCGTTCCATTACTTCCCAAATGGGATCAAGCCAAATTTGTGTTACGAAAGATGCGTTTAGTGCGGTTATGTTTTATAATGACAAGTTTTATTATAATAGTGGGTATTTTATAAAAGTAGCTTATACCGTTGAGGCTGGGGATTCGTTTTTAGCTTCATTAGTAACTAAAATTTTGCGTGGAGATTCACCACAAAAAGCACTGAATTTTGTATGCGCAATAGTGGCATTAGTTGCTTCAAAAGAAGGAGCTAAACCTGAAATTTCTGAAAAGAAATTAAAAAATTCATGATGTTGAAAGAGTTTAAAAACAGTATCTTGTAGATTAATTTTTATTTTAAATAATTGATTTTGTGATTTTTAAATAATTTTTAAGAGAATAAAATTTGTAACTTTCATCAATAGGGGGAGCAAGCAACAATAAGCCTTTACAGAAATGTAAAGGCTTTTTTGTTTTTACAGGTTAAACATAGGTCAAACAAATGGTTATTTTATTTTCTTAATTTTAAACATTTCTATTGTTTTTTAAACCAGAGTTCGTTTGCAATAAGCAAACCGACATACTCAAAAAAATATTATCAAAATTTTTAGAATTGAAAATTTGTTTGGGTTAGATGTTGAAGGATATATAAAAGATTTAACACAAGAATCTAATTGGAGAAATGTAATTGTACTAATTGTTGGTAATTATGAGGAAGAGTACATAAATATTGAATTTGATACAGTAGAAAGATTAAATCAACTGATAGATAATAGTATCGGTGAACTTGGTATCGGATGTGTTTCCGTAGAGATAGAAGATACAGATAATTTTTCTCAAGAAGAAATATTATATCTAGAAAACCAACATATTGTAATTTAATTTTTGAAAATCTAAAACAAATTTGAAACAAATGTTACAAATTTCAAATTGTTTTAAACAAAAGGAGTTGTTTTAAAATGATATATTTGACAATTAATTAACATTTAGGAATAATGAAAAAAAGACAATACCATTTAATAGTTTTCATCCTAATGACTGTATTAGTTTCTTGTGAAAATTACTCAGATAAAAGTTCAAAGATTAAAATCGGATTCTCTCAAAGCATAGATAACGATATTTGGAGAAAATCGATGGATCATGCTATGGAAGTTGAGGCTTCACTTCATCCAGAGGTTTCATTAACTATTTATAATTCAAATCGAAAGGCAAAAAATCAGATTCGAGATATTGAGAATATGATTGAGCAAAATGTAGATGTAATTATTATTGCACCTTATGAATCTGACTCAATAGTTTCAGTAATTGAAAAGGCAAATACCAGAGGTATTCCTGTAATTATAGTAGACAGAAAAGTAAATACGTCTAATTATACGGCATTTTTAGGAGCTGATAATATTGAGGTAGGGAAAATAGCAGGAAAGCAAATAGTTTCTTTATCAAAAGGGAATGCAAATGTTGTAGAGATTAGAGGAGAATCTATAACGTCCCCTGGTACTGAAAGAAGTATAGGGTTTAAACAAATTATAGATCAGTACCCAAAAATAAAATTGTCAAGTGTTAATTATGATGACTCTAATTCCCAAAACAGTAAATATGTAAAATTTTTAAGTAGTAACCCTAATGTTGATTATGTTTTTGCATTTAATGATATTATAGCACACAAAGCATGGGAAATAACTAAAAAAAACTTTCCAAATAATAGAATTAAATTTATTGGGGTTGACGGACTAAATGGACCAAACGGGGGGTTACAATTAGTCAAAGATAGAGTTTTGTCTGGAACCGTATTATATCCTACAGGTGGAAGCGAAGCGATTAAGTTGGCATTAAGAATTATAAATAAAGAAATTGTTCCTAAAAATAATAAACTTAATACTACCATGATTGACTCACTGAATGCAGATATGATGAGTAGTCAATTTGATAAAATAACGATTCAGCAATCGGATATCGAGCAGCAACAAAATATTATTAAAAATCAAGAGAGAGAGTACTCTACTCAGAATAATCTTTTGAAACTTTTGTTTTTTTTATTTGTAATTGTATTAAGTCTTGCATTATATAGTATATACTCTAGAATCATAATTAGTCGTAAAAAACAAGAATTAGAATTAAAAAACATAAAAATAAAAAACCAAAGGAATCAAATTAAAAGTTATTCCGAGGAATTAAAACTGAGTAATGAAGCAAGATTAAATTTTTTCACTGGCTTGTCACATGAATTTAAAACACCCTTAACTCTAATTTTAAGTTCAGTAGAATCTTTAGAATCGGAATTTAAAAATAAAGGAATTTTTATAACTAAGGAAATTAATTTGATGTATAATAATTCGAGAAGATTATTGCGTCTTATTAATCAATTGTTAGATTATAGAAAAATGGAGGATCAAAAATTTACTTTAAGAGCATCCAAAACTAATATATTAGATTTTTCAAAGAGTATTATCTCTGATTTTGATAGGGAAGCAAAGAAAAAGAATATTGATTTTTCATTAACAACAACAAATCCCGATTTAGAAGTATATTTGGATCGAAATTTAATGGATAAAGTTTATTTTAATCTGTTATCTAATGCTTTTAAATTTACTCCTGAAAAAGGAAAAATTTCGATTACTATTAAAGAAGATAAAAGTAACAATACCGTTAAAATTTACTTTAAGGATTCTGGAATTGGAATACCAGATCATGAATTAGGGGAAGTTTTTAATGCTTTCTATCAGGGTTCTAATAGCAACAGAAATGGGTCTGGAATAGGTCTTCATTTATCTAAAAGTTTCGTTGAACTGCACAAAGGGAATATTGAAATTCATTCAAAAAACGGTGCTGAATTTATAATCACTTTACCTCTAGGTATGGCACATCTCAATGAAAAAGAAATTGTACAAGACCCAGTTTTAGATTACGTCCATCAGTCGGATTATCTAGATTTAGAAGTGATTCAAAAAGCAGAACTTAAAAACATTGAAGATAAATATTCTATTTTATATATCGAAGATAATAAAGATCTTTTAGATTTTGTTTCGGATAAATTCTCAACGGACTATACTTTTTTCTTATCGGATGGAACCGATGCGGTTGATAGAGCATTAGAGTTAATTCCAGATATTATTATATGTGATTTGAATTTACCAGAAATGAGTGGTTTACAAATTTGTGAAATACTAAAGAAAGATTTAAGAACGTCACATATTCCTATTATAATATTGACTGCTTCAGACGATGAAAATTCTTATCTAAAGGCATTGGAGAGTGGTGCAGATACATTTCTCACAAAACCGTTCAATCTAAAAGTTCTAGCACAGTCTATAAAAGGGTTACTTTTTAACAGAGAAAAACTAAGGTACTATTATTCCAATAATATTGTCAATATTGAGGAAGGTAGTTTTGGGATTTCTGAACAAGATTTTTTGAAAAAATTAAACGATTTAATTGGAAAAAACATAGAAAATTCGTCTTACACGGTTGAGGAGTTAGCAAGAGATTTAGCTATATCTCGTGTACAACTATATAGAAAAGTTAAAGCTATATTGGGAATTAGCATTAGTGATCATATTAATAATTTACGATTACACGAATCAAAAGAGTTGCTTAAAAAGTCAAATCTTTCTATTTCAGAAATTGCCTATGCTGTTGGTTTTGCTACTCCTAATTATTTTTCGTCCTCATTTAAAAATAAGTTTGGGATGTCACCTAAAGAGTTTAAAACCTTGTATCATGACCCAACACTTTAATTTACTAGCCTTTGGATTTATTAGTTTAACGAATTCCAGCATAATTACAAAATCAATATCCTTTCAATTTTGTATGAATTAATAGGTACCCATTAAACAGTTTTTATTCTACTTCTAATTGTTTTATAGATAAAAAGCTCACAAATAAACTTTGATATCCATAAATGCTATTTTCAACAATAGATGTTTTCAAGTCTGCACCACAACTTTGTAAATTACATAACTAGATACATTGGTTTAAGCAATAAAGATATCCGATTTTCAATACAGCTAGCCTGACCGACTGTCTAAAGTCAATTTTTATATTAACCTAATCGTGTTGTTTTAAAACAAACAATTCCAAACACGATACTAACTATAATTGTAATAATTGATCTCATCAAATCCAATTTAAGCTAACAACATTAAATCCCTCAATAAAAAACATTTTTTTCGTTATCTGAGCTGAAAAAATGATAAATCAAAAAATTAGGGCTACAAAAATTCTTTTTCTAGTAATATCTGTTGTAACATCAGTATAACTTGTGTAACATCATTGTAACTACAACGAAACAGGTATTATTATTTATCGGTATAATGTTCTGAAATAAAGTGTTTTACATAAATTTTATTTCGATTATATGTAATTGTTACATGTACAAATAACTAACATTCATTTTACAAATATTTTAGCATTCGAACTTTAATATTTTTATAATGAACAAAATTGTTGTTTGGTCTTTGATTGCGTCCTTAGCAGGATTTCTTTTTGGTTTTGATACAGTAGTTATTTCAGGAGCCGATAAAAAGTTACAAGAACTTTGGAATTCATCTGATGCTTTTCATGGAATGGTAGTTATGGGAATGGCGTTATGGGGTACTGTTTTTGGTGCTATATTTGGAGGTATACCAGCAAATAAAATAGGAAGAAAAAATACTTTAATATGGATTGGAATATTATTCTTCTTTTCAGCTATTGGATCTGCTTTAGCAAATGATCCAATAATTTTTGCTATTTTCCGATTTGTTGGCGGACTTGGAGTTGGCGCTTCTACAATAGCGGCTCCTGCTTATATTTCCGAAATCGCCCCTGCAAAAGACCGTGGTAAATTAGTTGCTTTTTACCAGTTTAATATAGTTTTGGGAATTCTTATTGCTTTTCTTTCTAATTACTTATTAAGAAATGCAGGTGAGAATTCATGGAGATGGATGATGGGAGTACAAGCAATTCCTTCTTTAATTTACACCCTTTTTATTTTTACCATTCCAAAAAGTCCAAGATGGTTATTGTCTAAATCCAGAAATGAGGAGGCAAAAAAGGTTTTGGACTCAATGGGACAGTTATCTGATTTTGAAGTAATAAAAAGAGAGATAGAACAGGACAATACTACGGCTGTTACGAATGATACT
>JACCDH010718118.1_pt1 | contig 39067 bp, 34 predicted proteins | sample 7442481 | NCBI WGS metagenome assembly JACCDH01 (sample SAMN15323433, study PRJNA562643) | freshwater metagenome | isolation source: river surface water | place: USA:Blue River Watershed | collected 2017-08-15 | reverse complement strand
ATTTTTATTGAATATTAACGGAATATGAAAAAATTATTCTATTTTTGTCGCTCATTCATGTGGATTGATTTGCGTCGATTGCAACCACTTTAAAAAAAAGGCTAAAGCATACATTTGCAATCCCCCTTTCATCCGACTTGTTTGAATTAACTTAGAAAACATTTTTAAATTATGTCGTATTTATTTACATCTGAATCTGTTTCAGAGGGGCACCCAGATAAGGTAGCCGATCAAATTTCTGATGCGTTAATTGATAACTTTTTAGCGTTTGATGCATCTTCAAAAGTAGCATGTGAAACTTTAGTAACTACCGGACAAGTTGTATTAGCTGGAGAAGTGAAGTCTAAAGCTTATTTAGATGTTCAAGAAATTGCTAGAGGCGTTATTAGAAAAATCGGATATACTAAATCTGAGTATATGTTCGAAGCTAATTCTTGTGGTATACTATCTGCAATACATGAACAATCAGCAGATATTAACCAAGGTGTAGAGCGTAAGAAAAAAGAAGATCAAGGTGCTGGTGACCAAGGTATGATGTTTGGTTACGCAACTAACGAAACTGATGACTATATGCCATTAGCTCTTAACTTAGCACATACATTACTATTAGAACTTGCTGCTATTAGAAGAGAAAATAAAGAAATTAAATATTTAAGACCTGATGCTAAATCACAGGTTACTCTTGAATACGATGATAATAATCGCCCAGTAAGAATTGATTCAATTGTTATCTCAACACAACATGATGATTTTGATTCTGAAAAGAAAATGTTAGAGAAAATCAAATCCGATATGATCAAAGTTTTGATTCCTCGTGTAATGAAAAAATACCCTAAGTATAAAAAACTATTCAACGATAAAATCAATTATCACATTAACCCTACTGGTAAGTTTGTAATTGGCGGACCACATGGTGATACAGGATTAACAGGTCGTAAGATCATCGTTGATACATATGGTGGTAAAGGTGCTCACGGTGGTGGTGCATTCTCTGGTAAAGATCCTTCAAAAGTTGACCGTTCTGCTGCTTATGCAACTCGTCATATTGCGAAGAATATGGTTGCTGCTGGTTTATGCGATGAAGTCTTAGTTCAAGTTTCATACGCTATTGGCGTTGCTAAACCTATGGGTATTTACATCAACACAAATGGTACTGCAAAAGTTAAAATGAGTGATGGTGATATCGCTAAGAAGATTGAAAAAATCTTTGATATGCGCCCTTATGCTATTGAACAAAGATTGAAATTAAGAAATCCAATATATTCTGAAACTGCTGCTTATGGTCACATGGGTCGTAAAAATGAAATGGTAACTAAATCTTTCACTACTCCTGATGGTAAAGTGAAAAAAGTGAAAGTTGAATTATTCACTTGGGAAAAATTAGATTACACTGACAAAATCAGAAAAGAATTTAAACTTAAATAAAAAAAGGCCTCGAAATTTCGAGGCCTTTTTTTTATTTCAATGTTTCATCTAACCATCTATAAAATTCTCGCTGCCACAATAAACTGTTTTGAGGTTTAGTCACCCAATGTCCTTCGTCGGAGAAATATAAAAATCTACTTTTTATACCTTGTAATTGTGCTGCACTAAATGCTTGCAAACCTTCACCCAATGGTACTCTAAAATCTTTATCGTTATGTATCACCAAAATTGGAGTATTCCAATTTTTCACAAACTTATGAGGTGAAAATAATTCATAAGACTTCGGACTTGGAGATTTCCAATAAGGTCCTTCTAAATCGTGATTCACAAAAAATATTTCTTCAGTAGAACCATACATGCTTTCTAAATTAAAAACACCACAATGTGCAATAAATGATTTAAATCTATTCTGATGATGCCCTGCTAACCAGTAAACTGAATAGCCTCCGTAACTCGCACCTACAGCTGCTCTTCTATCTTTGTCAATGTATTCTTCTTTGCTCACATCATCTACCGCCGACAATAAATCTTTCATTGCTTGTCCTCCCCAATCTCCACTTATCTGATCATTCCACTCTTGACCAAACGACGGCAAACCTCTTCTGTTAGGTGCTATTACCACATAACCTTGCGCTGCCATTAATTGAAAATTCCATCTGTATGAAAAGTTTTGACTAACTGTACTTTGTGGACCACCTTGACAAACTAATAAACTCGGATATTTTTTATTTTTATCAAAATTTGGAGGATAAATTACCCAAACTAACATTTCTTTATCATCGGTTGTTTCTACCATTCTTTTTTCAACCTTGCCTAATTCTAACTTCTCTAATTCTTCATCATTTGTAGTAGTTAGCTTATATAAATTACCTTTAGCAAGTTCAACTTTATAAATTTCAGTCGGAGTACTTATACTAACTCTTGTTGCAACGATATTTGAAACTTTTCCATCGAAACTTAAATCAATATTACCTATGTCACTTAAACCATTAGTAATTTTTCTTAATGGATCTTTTTTTGCTACTAAATTGTATGAGTATAATTGATGAACTGCATCTATGCAAGATGTAAAATAAATTGTTTTGGAATCTTTAGACCACAAGATATTATCTGCGCTTTGATCAATAGGCTTAGTAATATCTGTAATTACTTTCGTCGTTAAATCCATCACAAATATTCTATTCTTATCTGCTTCAAATCCTGCTCTCTCCATACTTAACCAAGCGATTTGTTTACCATCAGGAGAAAATCTTGGTTCAACATCATATCCTTTATTAGGTTGAGAAATGTTTATGGTCTTTCCAGTTTCTATATTGTATAAATATATTTCTGTGTTTGTGCTCACTGCATACGCTGCACCTACTTCTTTTTTACATGTATAAGCTATAGTCTTGCCATCAGCACTCCAGTTCATTTGCTCTTCACCTCCAAATGGCATTGTAGGCGCATCGAATCTCTCATTAGGCATAATGTCTATTGCTTTCCCTAATATACCCGCATCATAGCTACAATACATTACATGTGAATATGCGCCATCTTCCCATTGATTCCAATGTCTCATCATTAACTCATCATACATTAATGCGTTTGCTTTAGGTAAATCAGGGTATCTCTTTTTTAATGACATATCGATTTCAACTTCTTGGCTGAAATAAATATGTTTCATAGTTGGTGAGTAATTAAAATTATATATACCACCTTCAAAATTACTTATCTGTTTTTTTTCTGTACCATCCGCATTCATTTCCCATAATTGAGAACTGCCGCTTTCAGTACTTAGGAAACCTATTTTTTTACCATCTGGTCTCCATCTTGCATTCGACTCAGAGAATGGAGTGTTAGTTAATTGAATAGCATCTTTCCCATTAATATCAACTAACCATAAATCATTGTTTCCTTTGTTCTCAGCAACATTGTATCTAGTTACGTTGTAAACAATCGATTTGCCATTTGGTGAAACTTTGGGTTCAGATACTCTGCCAAATTTCCATAATGTTTCTGCTTGCATAGTATTTTGAGCGTATGCAAACATGCTGCTCATGGTAAATGCAATTAAAAGTAATTTTCTCATTGTTTGAATTTTATATTATCGACATCCTTTATAGGCAATTACAAATACGACAATCCAGGCCAAGCCTTTTACTAGAAAGAATAGAAAACCTACCACACCAATTCTTTTCAACCATTTTTTCTTATTGTCGTTCATTAAAATGAAATACTAAAGTTTAATTTATATGCTAAGTTATCTTTTTCAATTGTATTTCTATACGGTCCATATCTATAAAATACCCCAGCACCAAAACCCATATTGTAAAGATTAGTTTTCAAAGATAGAATATCGCTTATAATTAATCCGCTTTCATAGTAACCTTTCTCCATTGTTTTAAAAGCAATTCCATTATGTTGTACTGCATTATTTAATTCACCCCAACCTGCAGCACTTGAAATAGCAACACCCGGTTTTATATATTTTGATTGATATAATAATTTACCAAAATCATGTCTATAAAAAATTGCTGCGTATTTTGATGATAAAAACTCATTCATGAGCATTGTTTCAAAGTAACCTTGTGATGACAAGCTAAAACTTCCATTGTAATTCGCTCTACCATTATATGCAAATGGATATGGAACATTTCCATCAATATAGCCCGCATTTACTTGGAAGCTTGACTTTCCAATATTTCTTATAGTGAACGATTTACTTAGCTTTAAATCATATTTTAAAAATGATTGTGAAAAATTATTGGATAAGCCTTCGTTGTAAGAAATCTTTAAAAATACAATAGGGTATTTTGTTCCGATCGAAATACGTTGACCTGCTTGTCTCATAAATTCTTCACCATAAGCCCATCTAGTACTTATGCCAATTTCCCTTATATCAAATGTGTTAGAGAAAATATTATTGTCATTTAAATAAGTATAAGCATTAGTTACATTTCTCCTATACTGTGATAAATAAAAATGGTGTAATACATATTTCTGAGATCGTAAACTTAAACTCGTTTCAAAACCTTTTTGAAAATCCATATTGTTTACAATTAAATTTCTGTATGTATCATTGAAATTTATTTTATCACCTTTGAAATTAACTGAACCTGATTCAATAACATCATAAATATATGCAGCTGACCAACGAATATCTCTTTCGTTATATATAGGCACATCTATACTCGCACCATATTTAAACTTATTGTCTTTTGTGCCCCATGCAAAATAAGTTGAAAGAGAAAATCTTTTACTCAGTTTTTCAGATGTGCTTACGCCTGTGCCCAATCGAACTCCTTCAAAATCATTAAAGCCACTTAGAATTCTCTTTAAATCTATTTGAAAATATTTACCTATAGGTAAACTTCCTTTTGCTAGAATAGTTGCATACTTAATTTTGTCATCTAATTTCTCTGCTTTACCAATGCTATCAATTACTCTGTAAGTATTTTTTTCTAGAACATTTAAAGTATCAACTCTATATTTATTAAATAGACTATCACTATTATTTTTTATTGATTTGTTATCATAGTCTAATACAATGCCATTGAAATTTTTCTTTCTCTCCTCTATATTTATTTCTAGATCTTTAATATAAGTTCTACCAACACCAAACATCGTTCGATCATTAATTTGAATAGATCTCCCAAAATCTAAATCAGTATTTAATTGCATAGGAAACCATGCGCCTTCAATTTTCTCATACTGTTGCTGAATTTTAATATTGAAGTATGAAGATTTTGAGGGCTCTGCAATAACGTTTTGAATCGCAAAACCATCTGTATTTATGTAAAGTAATCCCTTTAATCCGTCGAAATACTTGCCCTTCATCGGCTTAAAACTTATAACAAATATCGAATCATTTGCTTTATATAAAGTGTCTTCTATATTGAAGAAATATTTTGTGGTGCTGCCTGTAGCGAGCGGACTTAAATAATTTTTATCAAGTACTTTTAAATAATCTTTATAGAATGAAAAAGATTGAAACTGTGATGCTATTAAAACAAACTGAGGGTTTTTAAGTCCAGATACTTTTAATGCTTTAATCTTCTCTTTCGTTTTCTCTGGCCTTAAATAACTTCTTTCTGTTACTGTTTCTGTTAAAAATAAATACTGCGTATTAAATAATGAATCTGATTTCTCAAGTCTTTTTTTGTTAGCCAAAGAAATTGAATCTAATTTTTTAACATATGCTACAGAATCTTTTAATTTTAATTCTTTCATAGAATTAGAGTTTTCTGAAAAACTGTCCATTCTAGAAGCAACTAAACTATCTTTCTTGCCAGTAAAATAAAATTTATTGTACGACACGTACTTAAATGAATTTAATTTCTCTGGATTGTTTTTGTCTTTATTATCTATTGCCTTTTTAATTATTCTATGTGCTGGGTTTTCGCCAGCAAAAACTATAACTTCTTTTATTTTATTTTCTTTTTCGCTTAATAAAACTGTTAAATCATTACCTGCACTTAAATTAATATCTTTCGTTTCATAACCTACGTATTGTAACCTAAATTTATTTGAAGATTTATTCGTATATATCTTAAATTTACCATCTATATCTGTTTGTACACCTTTTTGTTCACCCAATACTAGTATAGATACAAAAGCTAGTCCCTCTTTCGTTTTGCTATCTAATACTTTACCTGAATACAAAAAATTCTGAGCATGTACATTAGCTGTAAACAATATGATAATTAAAGCGAAGTATATTTTTTTCATAAATAATAGTTTACTCAAAGGAAAATAAATAATATCAATTAAGTACTTTAGTAGATTAAGGTAACAAAGATTTTATGAAGAAAGAAATGAACCCTTGGACAATTATCTCTTCTGAAGAGAAGTATGATAACCCCTGGATAAACTTAACAGAATATCAAGTCATAAATCCGAATGGTGGTAAAGGTATTTATGGTAAAGTACACTTTAAAAATCTTGCAATAGGTATTATTCCCATTAATAAAAATGATGAAATTATATTAATAGGCCAATATAGATTTCCGCTGGATGTTTATAGCTGGGAAATACCTGAAGGAGGAGGTAAATTAGATATTAACCCATTAGATTCTGCTAAGAGAGAGCTTTTGGAAGAAACGGGCTTAAAAGCTAATAAGTGGACCAAACTAATGGAAATGCATCTTTCAAATTCTGTATCAGACGAACTAGCAATTATATATGTTGCAGAAGAATTAGAACAGCACGAATCAGAACCCGAAGAAACCGAACAATTAGAAATCAAAAAAATTCATTTTGATGAAGCCTTTAAAATGGTAATGAATGGAGAAATAACAGATGCAATGACAGTTGCGGCATTATTAAAATTTCAATTAATAAGAAACTCTTCTTAAATTTAATTATGAAAAAATTTACACTAATATTTCTTGTGTTAAGTCAATTGATATTAACTGCAAATGCGCAATTAATGGATGGCAAAAAATCTTTTAGTAGAAAAGATACACTACGAGGATTTCTATCTAAAGAAAGAGTGAATTATGATGTTAAACATTACTTACTCGATATTAAAATTGATATAGAGAAAAAATATATCAAAGGTTCTAATCAAATTTCTTTTGAGGTTAAAGACGACCTTCCCGTCTTGCAGTTTGATTTATTTGAAAACATGGAAGTGAATAAAGTAGAATGGAATAATAAAAAATTAAAATTTACAAGAGAATTTAATGCAGTATTTGTAAACTTTCCAGAAATATTAAAAAAAGGAAGTAAGCATTCAATTCTAATATACTATGAAGGCAATCCAACAATTGCTAAACGTGCACCATGGGATGGTGGATTAGTATTTAAGAAAGATAAAAATGGTAAACCATGGGTTGGCGTAGCTTGTCAAGGTACTGGCGCTAGTTTATGGTGGCCTAATAAAGATCATCAAAGTGATGAGCCCGATAGTATGGAAATAAGAGTTACTTCTCCATCAGAATTAGAAGAAGTTTCTAACGGCAGACTAGTTTCTAAAACTGATTTGAATAATGGTTATACAACAAGGGTATGGAAAGTAAATCATCCGATTAATAATTATAATGTAAGTATAAACATTGCTGATTATTTTCATTGGACAGACACTTATACAAGTAAAATAAATTCTGAAGTATTAACACTCGATTATTATGTATTAAGAGATAACGAGTCAAAAGCACGTAAGCAGTTTGAGCAAGTAAAGCCTATGCTCGATGCTTTTGAAAAAAGATTTTCTCCATATCCATTTTACAAAGACGGCTATAAATTAGTAGAAACTCCATACTTAGGCATGGAGCATCAAAGTTGTGTAGCATATGGAAATGCATATAAAAATGGTTATATGGGTTTTGATCTTTCTGGTTCTGGCGAGGGCTTAAAATTTGATTACATTATTATACATGAAACGGCTCATGAGTGGTGGGGTAATTCATTAACAACTTATGATATTGCAGATATGTGGGTTCATGAAGGGTTCGGTCAATATGCGGAAGTGGTTTATTTAGAAGAATTGTACGGCAAAGAAAGTGCAATAAAATACCTTAAGGGAATTAGAAATGGTATTCAAAATAAAGAGCCTATAATAGGGCCTTACGGCGTAAACGAAGAAGGTAGCGGTGATATGTATCCTAAAGGAGCTCAATTCTTACATACACTGAGATCTGTTATTAATAACGATGAATTATGGTGGTCGATCATTTACGATTTACAAGTAACCTATAAACACAAAAATTTAAATACAGATGATGTATTAAACTTTATGAATACTAAATCTGGCATGAAATTGAATAAATTATTTGATCAATATTTAAAATATCCTTCAATACCTGAGTTGAATTGGAGTAGTAGAGTTGAAAATGGGAATTTAATAATTGAATATAATTGGCTGACGGATGTCAAAGAATTTGAAATGCCAATAGAAATTACTGTTCAAGGTAAGAAAGAAAGACTTCTTGTAAAAAATGAAAAACAAACCTTGATTTATACTAAAAGTAAAATCGAAGATGTAGAACCCGATAAAACTAATTTCTATTACAAAATAAAAAAAGGAGCATAAGCTCCTTTTTTTATTTAAGACTGGTTTTAACTAACCTAATTTCTTCAAAAGTAAAATCTGAACCTAGTATTGCCTTTATCTCAGTTAAAGTTTTTTGTTCATTCATATTAATACATTCTTTAATAGGTTGTATTCTATCAAGAGTCATAATATCTTCAATTTTAATTTCATTTCTAGAAATTAACTCATTTAAATGGCTGTAAATTGTAACTTTTTTAAGCCCTCTAGTTGCTGCAATATCTTCTATATTAAAACCTTTGTTATATAATTCAAGAGTTTCTAAAACACTATCTCCTTTTACAACCTTACGTTTTTCTGCTTTTATTTTTTCTGGTTTAACAGCTTTTATTTTTGATTCTCTCCATTCTATATTTAAAGTATTTTTAATATCGCTTTTGCTTAATTCTTTTTTAAACAAATAAGCTTCTACAATATGACATGATTTATTTATGTGTTGAATTTTTTGAAAAATTAATGCCTCTAGCTCCTCTAACTCTGTTATAAATGCTTTTACTTTTTTCAACTTGGCAAGCACCTCAATCTGTGATTTTATATGCAAACAAATTTCTTTAAGATTTTTCTCGAAGTAATTTTTAGCATCATTTAATCTTACATATAATGTATTTATATCTTTTGCGAAAAATAAGTTTTGTAATTGCACTTTAAATTTATCTGCTATTTCTAATTCTTTCTGAAAATCAAAAAATATCTTCAAGCTTGAATCTTTTAAAATCTCATAAACAACATCTTCTTTTTTAATAGAATCAATATGTTTGTTTAATGCTGTATAAACTGCATGAAAATCGAAAGCTAATTTATTATAATCAGAAATATATTGCCACGATTCCTCCATAAGTATATCATATGCAATGTCTGTTGCTAATCTATTTTTTTCATAATCGACAATTGTTTCGTTATGCTTAATTATATTCGAAGTAAATGGAGATGATAATATTAATCCTTCTAAATTTCTTAGTCTAGAAAAGGCTACGTACGATTGTCCTGAAGTAAACACATTTTTAACATCAATAATTGCTCTGTCAAAAGTTAGCCCTTGGCTTTTATGAATTGTTATTGCCCATGCTAATTTCAAAGGATATTGAGTATATGAACCTATAACTTCTTCTTTGATTTCTTTGCTCACATCATCTACAGTATATTTTATATTCTCCCAATCATATGGTTTAACATCAATTATAACTGTATCATCTATTTTTACCTTAATTGAATCTTTAGTCAGTTCATATACAGTTCCGATTTTCCCATTATAATACTGCTTTGAACTTGAATGATCATTTTTTAAAAACATCACTTGGGCACCCAACTTTAATTCTAATTTTTTTTCATTTGGAATTATATGATCTGGAAAATCATTGTTGATTTTTGCTTCGTAAAAAAAAGATTGGCTTTTTATTTTATTTAACTCTTCTCTATTAATATTATCTGCTCTTGAATTATGTGTTGTTAGAGTTATATATTCTGATAAATTATCTGGAATATTTTGTTTGTAAAATGTATTAAGATAATTTATGTCGTTTTCTGTTAATTCATTATATCTGATTTTATTTAATATATCAGTAAATATTTTATCTGATTGTCTATAGATAGTATCTAGCTCTATATATACTGGTTTATCTTTTTCTAAAACCTTTGCATTAAAGAAAAATATATTTGAATAATAATTTGACAGCACATCCCATTCTGAATCTTTTACGATTGGTGGTAACTGCATCATGTCACCAATAAACAATACTTGTAAGCCGCCGAATGATTTCTGATTTCTTCTAATATGTTTTAATATGTGATCAATCGCGTCTAATATATCGGCCCTTAACATACTAACCTCATCAATTATTAATAGCTCTGCTTCTCTAATTATTGATCTTTTATCATTTGACATTCTTAAATGTCTAAGTATTGTAGACTGCGTTTCGAAGTTAGCATTAAGATGAGTATGGAACTCTTGTTTAGTCGGAATAAAGGATGCTAATGGTAATTGAAATTGAGAGTGGAGTGTAACTCCACCTGCATTCAATGCAGCTATACCAGTAGGTGCTGCTATAATAGTTTTTTTATGTGTTTTTTGAGTAATGTATTTTAAAAAAGTGGTTTTGCCTGTACCAGCTTTACCAGTTAAAAATACATGTCTATTAGTATGATTTATAAATCTCTCTGCAAGTTCAAATGCTGAACTTTTTACCTCACTTGCCTTCATCTCTGTCATTATTTAAATATTGAAAGCAATTTAGGCTTTAATATGTAATTGTTCAACTGCAAGAATGCAGGATTATAAATAATCTGCAATTTCTTCTGGTAATAAATAATTTTTTCTTTTAAAATCTTTATATTTTTCTGATGCAGATGATTTATTTAATACATAATTACTAAAAGCATAAAGTTGATGTGCTAAGCCCTTCTGAATCACAAGCATGTCAGTGCTTCTCTCTAGTGATCTATGATAATGTTTGAAAAAACTATAATAAAAACCACACTTTATCATTGAAAATGATTTCCTGTTTTGATAATCTACAATATGAGATAATTCATGAGCTATTATGCCGATTTGCTCTTGTAATCCTAATTCATCAAATGAAACACCACCAATATCTTTAGCATTAGAATTTATATAAATTATATACTTACGATTTCTCAAAAGAAACTGACCCATATGGGGTCTAGTTGACATCGTGGTTTTTATTTTTCTATATTCAAAACTGATAGAAGTGTTTTTTAATTCTGGAAAAAAACTGAGAGCTATTAATGCCGGTAGCTCTACTTTTTCAACAAAGCTTTTATGTTGGCCAAATTCTTCTCTTAAATCAATTTGGTTTTTTGAAAATGAATATGCTTGATTCGTTAAAAATAATTGTAACGTTATTATTAAAATGAAGTATAATAAGTAAGCTTTTAGATGCCTATACATATCTAAATGTAAATAATTTAACATTGATTTACAAATGATTATATATATATTTAAAAAATGAAATCAATATTCATACTCTTAATATCATTAGTTTCAATTCAGCCAATATTTGCTCAATCGAACGAAGGTGCCTTTGTATATGTAGATAAAATGCCTGAATACCCGGGCGGACAAGTGGCTTTAGTTAAATATTTGAGTAAAAGTATTAAGTACCCTTCGCAATCAAAAAAAGATAAAGTTAAAGGCAAAGTAGTGGTTTCATTTATTATAGATAAACTCGGTAAAGTTACTCAAGCTAAAATTGTAAAAAGCTTAAACGAAGAATGTGATAAAGAAGCTTTAAGAGTCGTTAATAATATGCCCAATTGGCAGCCAGGAGAAAAAGATGGTAAAAAAGTAGACGTACTTTTCTCACTCCCTATAAATTTTGATTAAAAAATTAAACATAAAAAAAGGTCTTGAAAAATTTCAAGACCTTTTTTATTTAGAAATATTTTTTAATTAATTATTTGAAGCTACAGAAGCTGTTAAGAAATCTCTATTCATTCTAGCGATGTTTGATAATGAAATACCTTTAGGGCATTCAGCTTCACAAGCACCAGTATTAGTACAGTTTCCAAATCCTTCAGCGTCCATTTGAGCAACCATATTTTGAACTCTCATGTATCTTTCAGGTTGACCTTGTGGTAACAATGCTAATTGTGAAACTTTCGCAGAAACAAATAACATTGCAGATGCGTTTTTACAAGCTGCTACACAAGCACCACAACCAATACATGCTGCAGCATCAAATGCTAAGTCTGCTTCCTCCTTGCCAATTGGTAAGCTATTTGCATCACGAGCATTACCAGTATTTACTGAAATAAAACCACCAGCTGAAATTATTCTATCAAAAGCAGATCTGTCGACTGCTAAATCTTTGATAACCGGAAAAGCTTGTGCTCTCCATGGTTCAATTACAATCGTATCGCCATCTTTAAATGAACGCATATGTAATTGGCAAGTTGTTACTTTATCTTTCGGACCATGAGGTCTACCATTGATGTACATGCTACACATACCACATATACCTTCACGGCAATCATGATCAAAAGCAATTGGCTCTTCAGCTTTAGAAATTAATTGCTCGTTTAAAACGTCAATCATTTCTAAGAATGACATATCAGGTGAAATTTCTTTTACTTGATAAGTAACCAATTTACCTTCTGCATTTGTATTTTTTTGTCTCCACACCTTTAAGGTAAGATTCATATTTCCTTTTTCCATATTTATGAAATTATACTAGTCAATTATTAAATAAAACGAAAATTGAAAATTGAAAAACGTTGCATTACAAAGTCATTTACACGCTTTTTTGTTTAATTAAAAAATTAATATATCCATTTAATAACGCAATACATTTTTCTATTAAATCATAAAGGTTCTTATAAGTTTCCTTATTAATAATTTCTTCGTCAAGTGCAATTATAAGATGATCCATCAATTCGAATAATGAACCTCTACTTTGTCTGCAAAATTGAATATTCTCTTGATAAAAAAATCTTCCGTAGCCTTCAGCAATATTGTTAGTCACTGATCTAGATGCTCTTAGCATTTGATCTACTAACCTATATTTTTCTTCACGATCAAACTTTTTGACAAGTTTGCTGATTTCAATTCGCAATTCTCTTGCACTTTTCCAACATTCCAAATTTTCAAAATTTCTCATCACTTTTCCCTCCCCAAAGTAGCAATCTCCTATTACTACAATTTATTACTATTTATTTAGGGCTCTACGATTTTCGTTATCCCTATTTTCGTTTTTCTTATTTATACGATCTCTGAGCTATCTTAATATTCTCATACTTCAGCTCTTCTTTATGTAATTGTGGCGCTTGTCCATCTCCTTTATATTCCCAAGCTGCTACATATGCATAATTTTCATCGTCACGTAATGCTTCACCTTCCTCTGTTTGATATTCTTCTCTGAAGTGACCACCACATGATTCATTTCTATCTAATGCATCAAAGCACATTAACTCGCCTAATTCAATAAAGTCTGCAACACGACCCGCTTTTTCTAACTCTGGATTAAATTCATCGGCAGAACCAGGTACGCGAACATCCGACCAAAACTCTTTCTTCAATTGTTGAATTTCAGCAATTGCTTCTTTAAGTCCTGCTTCATTTCTAGCCATACCACATTTATCCCACATGATTTTACCTAATCTTTTGTGGAAACTATCAACTGTTTTAGTTCCTTTGATTGAGAATAATTTATTGATTTGTTCTTTTACTCTATTCTCTGCTTCAACAAATGCTTCATGATCTGTAGGAATTGCTTTTGTGCTAATTTCTTTCGATAAGTATGCACCAATTGTATATGGTATTACAAAATATCCATCAGCTAAACCTTGCATTAATGCAGATGCACCTAATCTGTTTGCTCCATGATCTGAGAAGTTAGCTTCTCCTAAAGCATATAAGCCAGGAACCGTTGTCATTAAATTATAATCAACCCATAAACCACCCATTGTATAATGCACTGCTGGGTAAATTCTCATTGGCTGTTCATATGGATTCTCACCAGTGATTTGTTGATACATGTCGAACAAGTTACCATACTTCTCTTTCACAACTTCCTTACCCATTTTAATGATTTCTTCTTCAGAAGCATTAACTATATTACGTTTATTAGCTTCTACTGTTCCGTATCTTTTGATGTTATATGCAAAATCTAAGTAGACTGCCATCTTTGAAGACCCTACTCCATAACCAGCATCACATCTCTCTTTCGCTGCTCTAGATGCTACGTCTCTTGGTACTAAGTTTCCGAAAGCAGGATATCTTCTCTCTAGATAGTAATCTCTTTCTTCTTCTGGTATATCGTTAGGATTACGAGTATCTCCTTGCTTTTTAGGAACCCAGATTCTTCCATCGTTTCTTAATGATTCTGACATCAAAGTTAATTTCGATTGATGATCACCTGAAACCGGAATACAAGTTGGGTGAATTTGTGTGAAACAAGGGTTACCAAATAATGCACCCTGCTTATGCGCTTTCCATGCAGCAGTAACATTTGAACCCATAGCATTAGTTGATAAATAGAATACGTTTCCGTATCCACCTGTACATAATAATACTGCGTGTCCGAAATGTCTTTCTAATTTACCTGTTACTAAATTTCTTGCTATAATTCCTCTACATACTCCATCAATTTTTACTACTTCTAACATCTCATGTCTAGTGTACATTTTTACTGTACCCATACCAACCTGACGTTGCAATGATGAATATGCTCCTAATAATAATTGCTGACCAGTTTGACCTGCTGCGTAAAATGTTCTTTGTACTTGAGTACCACCGAAAGATCTATTTGAAAGTAGTCCTCCGTACTCACGTGCAAATGGTACACCTTGAGCAACACATTGATCAATGATACTACTACTAACATCTGCTAAACGATATACGTTTGCTTCTCTAGCTCTGTAGTCACCACCCTTAATGGTATCATAAAATAAACGGTAAACTGAGTCACCATCATTTTGATAATTTTTTGCTGCATTAATACCACCTTGAGCAGCGATTGAATGTGCTCTACGTGGTGAATCTTGAAAACAAAATACTTTTACTTTATAACCAAGCTCTGCTAATGAAGATGCTGCTGAAGCACCTGCTAAACCTGAACCTACTACGATTACTTCTAAATTTCTTTTGTTCGAAGGATTTACTAATGGAACAGTTGAACGATATTTTGTCCACTTCTGTTCTAATACTCCTTCTGGTATTTTCGAATCTAATATTGACATGTCTTAGATATTTTTTTCTGTTTAATTATTTAACCCAACCAAAGTGTAATGCTATTGGCATTAATGCAAATAGAATCGGAACAATTATTGAAAATGCATAACCGATAGTCTTTATTGTTGGAGTATATTTTTTATGATTTATACCTAGTGATTGAAATGCCGAAGCAAAACCATGCATCAAGTGGTATGATAATGATACCATCGCCAAAACATAAACTATAACAACTGGTAAACTTTGAAAAACCATTTGCATTTCATAATACAATGTTTGCTTACCACTAGTAATTGCATCTGTAAATCTACTTACTACCCAAAAATGCTTTAAATGGAGAATTAAAAATATCAATAACAAAGTACCTAATAAGCCCATCGATCTTGAATACCATGTACTATTGGCCGAAGCATTTGTGTAAGCATATTTTACAGGTCTAGCCTTATTGTTTTCAGACCATAATAACAAGCCATCGACAATGTGAAGCAATAAGCCTAACATTAAACCTACTTCCATAGTTCTAATCAACCAATTAGTTCCCATGAACTCTGCTGCTTCTTCAAACTTATGTCCGCCATCATTGAAAAATATCAAAGAGTTAATACCAACGTGTACTAACAAAAAAGAAATCAAAAACAAGCCCGTTAAGCCCATTATTAATTTCTTCCCAATTGATGTTTTGAACAGTTTACTTTTACTCATAAAGTGATTTTTTTCTAATTATACTCTTAACCGCAAATGTATCCATTATGTGTTATTTCTTAATTATCTATAAAAATTTAGATTGATTCTAATTTAATAATATTTAAAACCTTTAGATGCTGTTTTTTAATGCATTACCTATTAAATCAAAACAACTACTCATTTTGAATAAATATTTTTTCAAAATATACCTGGTTTTTATCGTCAACTGCACGTAAATAATATATCCCTGAATTTAAAACCCGAACATCGATTTCAGTTTGGGTGTTTATATCTCTTAAAGTACTCACTTTTTGTCCAATGCTAGATATTAATTCTATTTCTCGGTATTTTATATGATGAGGTAAAACTATTTTATGACTGACCGGATTTACAATGTTTAATTTTTTAATATTATTTACAGATACTACTGGCATAAAATAATTGACACAATTACTGGTATCTACACATCCGAAGTTATTAGTCATAACAACTGCATAGTTACCAGTGTTTTTAGGAGTATAATACCTCCCAGTATCACCCAATAGAATTTGCATAATGCTATCACATCTATACCATTGGTATGAACTAGCATTTCCTTCTTCTGCACCTATGCTAGCAGAACCAACGTATACATTTTTATTCATTGTATCGCTGACAATTACACTAAATGTGGCATATTTTTTTACTGTATCGTTGCAGGTAAGTCCGGCTGTTACATAATATATAGTTGAACTTTGAGGATTAATATTTATAGATAAGCCAGAGTCAATAAATGCACCGTTTAAACTATCTCTATACCATAACCAACTACTCGCCGAATTTAATTGCCCGCCAATAACATTTACTGTTAATAATTGTGGTTTACATAAAAATATTATTGAGTCAATATCTATAATTGGAGCAGTTGCTGATATACATGGTGCAGTAACATTATAGGTGTTTTTCAGTCTAACAATTTTATTGCTATTGCTAGTAGTGGGTGTACCAACTTGTGTTGTTTGTGTAAAATTGCCTGCAATTAAAATATTTTGATCTTGCTGTTCTGCAACATCATATATACTTCCATTAGTGCCAACATATACTGTGTTATCAAGACTTCCATCTTTATTTAATCTTACTAATCGTTGAACTATTTGTGAATTAACAGTAGTAAAATCACCAACCAAAATAATTTTACCATCATTTTGTAAATGCATGGCTCTAATGCGACTTGAAAAATTTGCTTTAAATGTTGTATCTAAACTTCCATCGCTCATTAGTCTTGCAATTCTATTCGCAGATTTTCCATTTACACTAGAAAACGATCCGGCAATAATAATTTTATCGTCTGGCAAAACTAAAAGTTCATTAACACTGCCCGATATTAGTCCTGTATTAAATGTAGTATCTAAATTTCCATCTAAATCTATTCTTATTAGTTTATTTACATTTAGTCCTTTGTATCTTAAAAATGCACCACCAATTAAAAGTTTATTATTTTTTTGTTGTCCAAAACAGTCGGGCGCTAAATTAGTGCCAGTGCCAATCAAGAAATTAGTATCAATTGTGCCGTCTGTATTTAATCTTACAAAACCATTATAGCTTACATTATTATATTTACTAAAAAACCCAGCTAATAATATTTTGCCATCTTTTTGAAGGAATAATTCGAAGACTTCGTTATTCGGACCAACACCTGTATTAAAAGTATTGTCAATAGTACCATCACTATTTATTCTTGCTAAATTTTTTATTGAAGTTGTATTGTAAGAATTAAATAATCCTCCGATTATTAATTTATCGTTCTGTTGTAAAGCTGATGCCCTTACTGGACCTTCAACACCTAAACCAGATGTAAAAGTATTATCTACTGTTCCGTTCGACAATAATCTTACTATTCTTTTATTGCTAGTGCCATTAAAGGTTTGAAAGTCGCCCGATAAAATTATTTTACCGGTGCTTTGAATGTTGACTTTATTGATGACATTATTAGCACCAGTTCCGACAAAAAAAGAAGTATCAATATGTGTTAATTGTGCTTGACTAAGATTCGAAAATAATATCAATACTATTAATAAGCGTAGTAATTTTTTCATTATAATTAATTTATTAAATACCTCTTAACATATTCTATAGTTGAATAGAATTGATAATCTACATTGTTCTTTTTTCTAAAACCATGCCCTTCATCTCTCGCCATTAAATACCATATTACACCACCATTTGATTTTATCTTTTCTTTCATTTGTTCTGCTTCAGATAGTGGCACCCTTGGATCATTGCCACCCTGAATTATGAACATAGGTTTTTTAATTTTATCAGTATGATTCAATGGTGCTATTTTTTCAAAGTAGGCAGCCATCTCTGGATCTCTTTCATCACCATATTCTACTCTCCTTAAATCTCTTCTATAAGCCTCTGTGTTTTTCATAAATGTGTTAAAGTTAGAAATACCAACTATATCTATTGCACATCTAATTTTATCACTGTAATTATAAGCTACGGCTAAAGACATGTATCCACCATAACTTCCACCCATAACCATAACTCTATCTGCATCTAAATTATTTTGTGTCTGAATAAAATCTAATAATGAGCCGATATCTTTTACTGATTCTTCTCGTTTAAAACCATTATCTGCGTCTAAAAAAGTTTTACCATAACCTGTAGATCCTCTAACATTCGGATAAATAATGGAGATGCCTAATTCATTTAAAAAATAATTATTTCTCGCGATGAAATTAGGTTTTGACTGGCCTTCCGGACCACCATGAATATTAATTATAACTGGTCTTTTGCCTTGAAATTTAGATGCAGCTTTGTATAAATATCCTGAAATTATTTTTCCATCAAATGATTTCCAAGTTATCAATTCTGGTTCTTGTAAATTACTTGCATCAAAATCTCCTAATTCACTTTCTGTCCATCTCTCAATCTTATTTTCATCTAAAACATATTCATAAACATCAGAAGTCGTTTTGTAATTACTATATGTATATGCAAAAGATTTATCTCCATTAAACCATTTTATTCCACCTATTAATCCGGTTGGTATATTCTCTATTTCGTTAAATCGATTATTAGCTGTATTCAATAAATAAATTTTAGATATACCATTTTCATTGGTTTTGAATAACATCTTATTGCCACTTTCATTCATCTCTGCGTCTTCTACATCCCATTCAATTTCATTTGTGATATAAATAAGTTTTTTAGATTTAAAATCATAATATGCTAACCTGTTAAACTCACTTTCTTTATTTGTAATTAAATACATTCCCTTTTCAGAATTTGCATAAGTAATTGCTGTATAAGTAGCGCGTTCATCTTTCAAAGGTAGTAACCTAATTTTTTCACCAGTATTTACATTTACAGAATAAATTCTAGATTCATTCGCAGATATAGTTTCTCTTACTAATAATTTTGAATCGTCGCTAGACCAAGCACTAATACTCCAACCCCCTCCTTCATTTTTTACGATTAATTTTTCAGAGCTTGGGTCTTGCGGATTCATCAGATAAAAATCTCTATCTTTTCCATTTCTTTTTGTACTTGCGTATGCAATTTGATCACCCTTGTATGTCCAATTTATATTTCCATTTTGAGACCTTTTCCCATCAGTAAGTAATGTTATATTTTTGTTGCCTACATCATATCTATACAACTGTGAAAATTCATTACCACCAGAGTCTTTGCTAAAAATAAAATATGATCCATTCGTAGGTTCGTAACTTGCATTTCCTACAGGTTCATTAAAAAATGTAATTTGATTTTTTTCAGCTAAAGCAGAATTTAATAGAAATAATTGATTGCTATTTTGAGCTCTCGTGCTTATCAATATTTCTCTTTTATTCGGATGCACTTCAACTAAACTTGCTGATTTGAATTCAGTATATTTTTTTACATCATTTATATATGAATTACTCAGCGCTGGTATACCTTCAGCAACTATATTCTCTGGTATCTTAATTTCATTTTGTGCAAATAGATTGTACGCAGATAATGTTAGTACTAATAATACACCTAAGTTTTTTTTCATGATTTATTTTTCAATTAATAATTTTGTTTTAAACTCTTTATTATCTGCTTTGATGTTTATGTAATACATTCCTTTAGCAAAACTCAATGCTGAATTAAAATCTATTTCTGATTTGTTATTATAATTACTCAAATAGACTCTTGTTCCCATTGCATTATAAACTGATAATTCTATATCGTTATATTTTTTATTCAATTTAATTTTAAACTCACCAGTATTAGGATTAGGATATAAAACTATTTCATTTTCCATTATATTAATTCCTTGAGCACCTGATTTTCCAATATGTCCGTATAAACCTGTTCCTGTTCCCACTAATAATTCATCAAAATATAAAACATAAATTTGTGTGCCATTAGGGTATGAATATCCTAAGTTCCATGCTGTAGCACTTAATGCTAAATTATACACTTCATTATCGACCGCTACATACAAAGTATCATTACCTAATGTAATAGCTCTTGCTTGTTTACCTATTACAAATGGAAAACCTGATGTTGTTAATGGTGTCCATTTATTCGTAGTATTAATCGGTTTGTAATAAGCTATCGGATGATTAATGCCTGCATCAGTACCACAAGCAAATAAAGTGTCAGAAGTTCTACTTAGTTCTAAATCTCTTATAGATGCAACAATTAATGAACCTGTGCTTGTATTTGCAGCATCCATGTCTTGTGTTGCTGTCCAGTTAGCACCAGACTTTACAACTCTATAAATACTTCTTCCTGTAGGTGCTGATAAATCATAATCTACTCCAACATATGCTACTGTATCTGTACCCTCAATATTAAATACTATATCATAAACGTCAACATCTTTATTGGGAACTGTTGCCACATGTAATTTGATTTGTGACCATGTTGCTCCACTATTATTTGAATAAAATAATCCCCCTTTTTCTGAACCTTGTATGGTATAACCTGCAAATACTATTGAAGTATCAAACTGACAAACCTCTATCGCTTCGCATATTACAGCACCCGTCCAAAACCATGGCGATGACTCTGGTGTAAATTTTTGAGTCCATGTTGAACCACCATTATTAGAACGATATACTCTTAAATTACCAACATAAACTTTATTAGTGTCTCCAATCATCTCTGCTGAATAATATGGCGAACCGTCACCATTTGGGAACATTGCATTCGTCCAGCTAGGTGAAGTTAAATAGTTACTCAATTTTCTAATACCAGCCTTTGATGCTAACCATGCAGTTTGCTTATCAGCTGTCATATCAAAATCATTTACTTGAACTGCTTCAACTCCATCATTGATTTCAAAAATTATTGCTCCCTCATTAATAGAAGCTCCTATTCCTTGATCTGTAGTCATGTAAACAATATTACTATCATTTGGGTCTGCATAAACAGCACCATCATTAGGGTGTGTTTCAAATCCTGCGTTTCCGAAAATCTTCCAAGAACCTGATAAGCCTTTATTATTGCTTGCAGCCTTAGTATAGTATACATGATAATCTGTTGATGTTCCACTAAAATCTATTGTATTAGAACCTACACCATCAATACCAGTATTCACAGTAGTATAAAGTGTATCATTATCGGTATAAGCAATCTCTTTGAATCCCATTCCCATTGGTGATCCGGCTAAAAACAATCTACCATCTGGTGCAATATTCATGGCCATGTAGTTAATACTGGTTGAGAGTGTAGTCGGACTTATATTCGTAAATGTTGTCGAAGAATTAAAAGATGAAATAGTAGTAGAAGATTTATATAATTTCAATGTACTACCAGTACCTTGATAAAATACATAAACAAAATTTGTTATGGGGTCTATCGCAAAAGTGTGAAAGCCCATACTTGAAGTAAATGTTATTGGCGAACCTGCAGATGCAGTAAAGTTTCCAGATGCATCAAGTGTTCCAAAATACAATTGATTGCCTTTTGAGTAGAGCATTGTATTTTGATAGACAAAAGGTACATGCATTGATCCATTAGAAATTTCAGTCGCTGTACTAGCACTAACTGTTGTACGATACAATTTATCTATTACAGAAAAGAAAATACTTCCAGATGATTCATGAACTTGCAAATAATTAATACCTGAGCCGTAACCATTATCATCATCGGCAGAAGCGAGTTTAGTGAATGCCGAAAATGAGGAGCTCGATGTAGCAGGTGTATTAACATCAGCATAAAATATGCTATTCGCACTCTCTGTAGCAATAAAGATTCTAGAACTTGATGAGCTTAACGGGTAGCCGGTAATATAATTTATTCTACCACCATACACATTTTCAACTCTTGGGTTACTCAATTGAGCATTTACATTTTGAATTTTTAAAAATAAAATAGCAATAATTAAAGGCAGTTTAGTTAGATAGGTTTTCATAATTTTAAGATTTTGTTAAAAAATAAAAAATAACTTATCGGTTTAGTTATCACCAAGTTACTGATTATTTAACACAAATTAATCTTATTTATTTTTACCAGTTGAAAAGGCTCTTAATAAGCGATACATCTCTATATACTTCGAAGTAGAATCTAATCCGTCTGTCCAGTATATACTTTTTATACTCGTATCCTTTCTAAAGGTAATTGAATAAGTCATATTACCTGATTTTTGGAAATTATCATTATAGATTCCTGACTCCCAAACTTTGTCAAAAATCATTCTTACTGAATCTTCAGTACTTAATCTGAAAAATTTTTGTTGATAGCTTTTGCCAGGTAAGTGATATATTAAATTTATTTCTGCATTTTTTTGAATTGCAAAGCCCGTAGTCGTACCAGCAAATCCACCGTTGGCTGATACTTCAATAACATCATACGGGTATTCCTTAGCAATCTGTTTTTTGATTTTTGGAGAGCAGGCAGTTAAAACGAAAATTAATAATAAATACTTTTTCATGTGCCTTTATTTTTACTATTCAAAACATTTTACTTCTTCATCAAACGATGCCCATACCATATATGGAAACGAATCTTGATGAAAAATATTGCCGAACTTATCAATTGCTATCGCACCTGCAAAACCATCAATCTCTTTTAACTCTTCAAACGATTTTTTAAATGCAGTATCTATTAACATTCCATCTGTTACTCTCGTAACAATTTTTGTTGCTAAAGCCACGCTTACAATATCTTCTCCAACACCAGTACACGAAACTGCAGCAAAATCATTAGCAAAATTTCCGGAAGTTGTAGCTGAATCTGATATTCTACCAACTAACTCAAACCCTTTGCCACCGGTAGATGTAGCTGCTGCTAACTTTCCTTCTTTGTCAATTGCAACACAGCCTACAGTACCTAATCCTTTTGATTTTAATTTCGCCTCGTATTCTTTTCTTCGTTGTGGTAATTCTGGATTAAAATATTCAAAATTATTTTTTGATGCATAAGCATTTGCACCTTCTGAACCTAATACTCTGTCATCTTCTGACATTAATATTTTTGCAAGTTCAATTGGGTTTTTAATATTTTGAACGTTAATAACTCCTGAAAACTTTTTATTAGAACCATCATGTATAGAAGCGCTCATTCTTATTTTTCCATCACTTTGAATTTGCGATCCTAAACCTGCATTAAACAATTCATTATCCTCTAAAAGCTTCACTGTATATACAACAGTTTCTACGGATGTATGTGACTTTAAATATTCGTAACCCTTCGTTACAATTTCTTTCAGTGCATTTTGCTTTGCGATTTTTACTTCTATACTAGTAGAAGACTCTGAGAAGAAACCACCGTGTATAATAAGTTTCATTAACGATCTATTTTAGCGTATTTGTCGCTATCTTTTTTATGATTTTTATTGATGATCATCTTATGTGTTTTTAAATCAAAATGATCATGCATTGACATTACATGTACTACTAAATTTTCTATAGAAATTGGAGTGCCCATTGGTATGTCTGTAATATTAGTGTCTTTTATATTTCTACCATCCACAATAATTACCAAACCTGAACCTATTGCCTCCATCTCGTGTCCATTTTTTATAAACAATCCCGTATCTTCTCCTAAACCCACACCCAAAATCATTGGATTGCTAACTACAGCCTGAAACAATCTTCCTATTCTGCCTCTATGAACAAAATGTGTGTCTATGATTACATCATTTATTAATCCTAAGCCACCAGTAATTTTTATTTCACCTTTTAACAACGCTTCAGAACTCGAACCTTGATAAATCATATTGTTCGATGCTGCCGCTGCTCCTGCAGATGTACCAGCTATTAAGAAATTTGTTTCTTGATATTTTTTAATTAATAAATGATGAAATTCTGTTCCACCTAAAATTGAACTTAATCTAAGTTGATCACCACCGGTGAACATAACTACATCAGCTTCATTCAATCTATTTACAAACTCTTCGCTATTTGCTTGTTCTCTTTGAGTAATGTTCATTACTCCAGAATTATCAGCACCTAAATATGAAAATGCTTTCACGTATTCATCGCCAACAACATCTGGTATTTGTGATGCAGTTGTAATGATTTCAATTCTTGAATTTTCAGCGTTTGCCGATTCTAGTAGAATTCTTTTTAAGATGCCTTTCTCAAAAAAATTAAGATTCTTTTCTATCTCGTCTTGATAGTTTTTTTCGGTAAAGCTACCGGTATCTACTGCCCCCCCAATTATAATTAGCTTACCAACTGGTGTCATATTTTTTAATATTATTTTAACATAAAATACAAACAATGATATGAATATTTTTAATTATTTTCATTAATTTACAAGGCAAACTAAACATATAGTATGAAAATATTGAGCATACAAGCGCTTCGAGGTCCGAATATTTGGAGTGTAAAACGCAAAAAATTAATACAGATGCGCCTAGATTTAGAAGATTTAGAGCAGCGACCTACAAATAAAATAGACGGATTTGCAGAAAGGCTTGAAGCAATGTTTCCAACAATGTATGAACATAGATGTTCAGAAGGTGTGCCAGGCGGGTTCTATACAAGAGTAAGAAAAGGTACATGGATGGGACATGTAATTGAACATATTGCCCTAGAAATTCAAACACTAGCTGGAATGAATACTGGCTTTGGTAGAACACGTGAAACCAAAACTCCTGGTATATACAATGTTGTATTCTCTTACACTGAAGAAAACGTTGGAATGTTCGCCGCCGAGTCATCTGTTAGAATTGCTGAAGCTTTAATTAATGCCGAAGAATATGATGTAGCTGCTGACATTCAAAAGATGCGCGAGATTAGAGAAGAAGTACGTTTAGGTCCGAGTACCGCATCCTTAGTTGATGAAGCTGTTGCTAGAGATATACCATGGATCCGCCTAGGTAAAAACTCTCTTATACAATTAGGCTATGGTAAACATCAAGTAAGATTTCAAGCAACAATTACTGATAAAACAAGTAACATCGCTGTAGATATTGCATGTAATAAAGAAGCAACAAAAAGAATGTTATATGAAGCTGCTATTCCTGTAGCTAAAGGAGACATAGTTTTTGATGAAGAAGATTTAAAGAAATGTATTGATAGAATTGGATTCCCGATTGTTATTAAACCATTAGATGGTAATCATGGCAAAGGTGCAAGTATTAATGTTTTAAATTGGGATGATGCTGTTGAGGGATTAGTTCACGCTAAAAAATATTCTAGAAAAGTTATTGTTGAGCGTTTTATCACTGGCTACGATTTTAGAGTGCTAGTAATAGATAATAAAGTGGTAGCTGCAGCTCAACGTGTTCCTGCTCATGTAAAAGGCGATGGTGTAAATACTATCGAAAGATTAATTGAGATAGAAAATAAAGATCCGAGAAGAGGGTACGGACATGAAAATGTATTAACAGAAATTACTGTCGATAGAGATACTCTAGATTTATTAGAAAAGAAAAATTATACATTAGAAACAATTCCATCAAAAAATGAAATTGTTTATTTAAAATCTACAGCAAACTTAAGCACTGGTGGTACATCAATAGATGTTACTGACATGATGCATCCCGAAAATATTTTTCTTGCAGAACGTATTTCAAGAGTAATCGGACTTGATGTTTGTGGTATAGATATTATGGCTGAAAATTTAACTCAACCATTAAAAGAAAATGGTGGTGTTATTTTAGAAGTAAATGCTGCCCCTGGTTTCAGAATGCACCTCGCTCCGGCAGAGGGATTGCCACGCAACGTAGCCGCTCCAGTAATTGATATGTTATACCCTCCGGGTAAACCTTCAAGAATTCCAATCATTGCAGTAACTGGTACTAATGGTAAAACTACTACTACTCGTTTAATAGCTCATATTGTAAAAAATATGGGTTATAGAGTAGGCTTTACTACTTCTGATGGTATCTATGTTCAAAATCACATGCTTGAAAAGGGTGATACAACCGGACCATACAGTGCTGAATTTATACTGAAAGACCCTACTGTTGATTTCGCAGTTTTAGAAACAGCACGTGGTGGTATTTTAAGAGCAGGTTTAGGTTTTAGCAGATGTGACATTGGAGTTATTACTAATATTCAAGAAGACCATCTTGGTATAAATGATATTAATACTCTTGAAGATGTTGCCAGAGTAAAATCAGTTGTAGTAAAAAGCGTAAAAAAAGATGGTTGGGCAGTACTAAATGCTGAAGATGAACATTGCGTAAAAATTGCTTCTGAATTAGATTGTAAAATCGCATATTTTTCACTCGATGAAAATAATGCAGTCATTAATAAACATTGCAAAGCTGGCGGTATCGCAGCTATTTATGAAAACGGTTTTGTAACTATTAAGAAAGGTGATTGGAAAATTCGTGTAGAAAAAGTTACTACTATTCCATTAACTCTTGGTGGTAAAGCACGATTCATGATTGCTAACGTTCTAGCTGCTACTTTGGCCGGTTACTTATATGGTTTCAAAACAGAAGATATGCGTATCTCACTTGAAACATTTATTCCTTCTGCTGCTCAAACACCTGGTCGTATGAATATTTTTGAATTCAAAGAATTCAAAGTAATGATCGACTTTGCTCATAACCCTGCTGGATATACTGCAGTGGAAGAATTTTTAGCACAGATAGATGCCCCTTATAAAGTTGGTATTATTGCTGGTGTTGGTGATAGACGCGATGAAGATATTACCAATTGCGGTATGATTGCAGCACGTATGTTCGATCACATTATCATCCGCCAAGAAAAACATTTAAGAGGTAGAACCGAAGAAGAAATTATCAATTTAATTTTAAAAGGAATTAATTCTGTCGACAAAAAAATATCATACGAAATTATTCCAAAAGAAGTTGAAGCTATTAAACATGCGATTTCAACAGCACAACCTGGTACATTCATCACTGCTTTAAGTGATGTAATTACGAATGCTATTGATATTGTACAAAGTTATTTAGATAAAGAAGCCGGATTATAATTAAATGAGAAGATCAGTAATCATTAGTGGTGCAGGCTCTGGTATTGGCAGAGCTATCGCAATTAAATTAAGTGAATTAAATTTTGATTGTTATTTATTAGGTCGTAATAATGTTCATCTTCAAAAAACATTAATCGCATTGAAAGAGGGTGATCATTATATTCTTAATGCCGATATAAAAAGTAAAGAAAGTTTATCGAGCACTCTCTCAACTTTAAGAAGACCTGTTGATGCATTAATCGCTAATGCAGGTATCGGTGGTGAAAATCATTGGGGTGAAAAAGATAGATGGTCAGATATTATCGAAACAAATTTGACTGGCACCTATCAATTCATTCAAACTTTTCTTCCTTCATTAAAAAGTTCAAGCAATACTTATAAACATATTGTAATGACCTCATCAGTTTTAGCAAGGTTGGGTGTTGCGAATTACTCGGCATACTGTGCTTCAAAAGCCGGACTTTTAGGATTAATGAGATCTATGGCTGTTGAATATGCAGCTAATAATATTTTAGTAAATGCTATTTGCCCTGGTTGGGTAAATACTCAAATGTCTCGTGATGGTATGGAAGGTATTGCAAAAGGCATAGGTGTGACTACAGAAGAATTTTACGATATGGCTATGCAACAAGTGCCTTTGCGTAAAATGTCTGAACCATCTGAAATTGCTGATATTGTAGCGTACTTGTTATTTCAACAAAGTATAACCGGACAAACACTAGACATTAACAATGGTGCAATTATGAATTCTTAATGCATTGCTAGTTGAACTAAATCTTCAGCTAGCAATGAACCCATTGCCACTCCCATACCATTACATCTTACAGCACAATAAATATTATTTTGAAGCTGTTTTACAATCGGTGTAATTTCATTTCCAAATGCCATTGTGCCACTCCAAGAATATTCAATTTTATAATCATCATTTGGCAAAATCACTTCTGACAAAAGTCTTCTCAATTCTTTTTGTACAATTTCTGTTTCACCATTCTCAAAAGTTTCCTCTGCTTTGAAATCTAGATTTCTTCCGCCACCAATTAGCACTCTGTTATCAATATTTCTGAAATAGTAATATCCTTTATCATAATGAAAATTACCCTTCAGCTTTAAATCTTTTACTTCGGATGTTACAATGATTTGTCCGCGCCCCGGCTTTAAATCTAAATCATTAAAAAGTTTTTTTGCAAAAGCATTATTAGTGACTAATAATTTTTGAGTTGTAATATTTGAAGTATTTGTTTTTAGAATTATTGTGTCTTTGTTTTCGAATGATAACAGTTCAGTATTAAATAATATTTGCACACCATATTCAAATGCTTTCTTTATAAGCATCTGCATCATTTTGCCAGAGTGTATTTGAGCTTCGTGTTTAGTGTATATTAAATGTTCGACATTTTTAAATTGAAATCTATCAATATCATCATCTCTTAATTCATATACTTGATCATTAAAAACATTATGAAGTAATGAATTATATTCAGCCATTGAATTCATGCATTCATTGAACATCTTTAAGTCCTTTGCTGTAAAAATTTCATAGCCACCATTTTTTTGAAATTGAATATTTTCTTCTCCTAATTCATCTTTCAATTTTTTAAGTCCAGCAACTCGCTTTGTTACTAAATTTTTAAATTCAATTTCAGAAGCATTATTGTGGTGTTCAATTATTTCTGACAAACTACCAAAGCAGGCGAAGCCTGCATTTTTTGTACTAGCACCATCTGGTAAAATAGACCTTTCTAAAATTAAGACCTTTGCATTCGAATTTCTCTTTTTAATTTCAATTGCAGCAAAAAGCCCGACGATACCCGCTCCCACAATTGTGTAATCATAATTTTGCAAAAATGACGTTCTTTCCCAATACGACAGATTCATTCTGTTAATTTTAGTAAATTTGACCTAAGTTAGTACCTTTTGTCAGTATTTAAAACATGGCATCGGTATTGATTGTTAAATATTAAAACACAAAATTATGGGATTTTTATATGTTATTATGATTGCATTCTTATTGTTAAGTTTTGTAATCAGTTGGAGATTTAAGTCGAAGTTCAATGAATATTCGCAACAAATGTTAGCAAACGGATTGTCGGGTAAAGAAATTGCAGAAAAGATGTTATCTGATCACGGAATAAATGATGTTAAGGTTATTTCAGTTGAAGGTTCATTAACTGACCATTATAACCCTGCAGATAAAACAGTGAACTTGAGTCCTGATGTTTACCACGGTCGTTCTGTTGCTGCTGCTGCAGTTGCTGCACACGAATGCGGTCACGCTGTTCAACATGCAACGGCATACTCTTGGCTACAATTTAGATCTGCTATGGTGCCAGCATTATCAGTAAGTTCTAGATACATGCAATGGGTATTGTTAGGTGGTATACTTTTATTAAATGTATTCCCTACATTATTGTTAATTGGTATTTTAATGTTTGCCTTAACAACTATTTTCAGTTTTGTAACCTTACCAGTAGAGTTCGATGCTAGTAATCGTGCAATTGCTTGGTTAGATTCAAGAGGTATTACTCGTAGTAATGAAACTGAGACTGCTAAGAGTGCATTGAAGTGGGCTGCTAGTACATACGTTATTGCTGCCTTATCATCATTAGCAACATTGTTGTATTATGTGACACTTTTCTTAGGAAGAAGAGACTAACGTTTTTTCTAGTTACTAGTAACCAGTTACTAGTAACTAGTTTAGTTTAAACGGACAGAGTAACTCAAACTCTGGTATTGTTACTTCGAATGCCTGATTGTCTACTAATCTTTTGAAAGTATAAGTTCCCGACATTTTTCCCATCTCTGTTTTTAGATTACAACCCGAAACATATTCATGATTTTCATGCGGTTCTAATACTGGCTGTACACCTATAACTCCTTCACCTTCTACTTCTCTATGAGTACCATTTGAATCGAAGATATACCAATGTCTAGAAATTAACTGAACAGTGTAGTCTGAAAGATTTTCGATATTGATTTTGTAAGAAAACATAAAATGCGAATTCGCCGGGTTTGAGTACTCGGGTTGATACGATGTTTCTACCGTAACTTTTACGCCTTCTGTTATCTTAGTTACCATTGCTTCAAAAATATAAAAAGATTCATATTATTAAACCGCCACTTCTAATTTTTGTTCTGCGATCTCTTTAAATAATGTATATATCTCTTCAACAGAATTTGCTGAAACAAGTTTCATTCTATATTCTTTAAAATGTTCAATGCCTTTGAAATAGTTTGCATAATGTCTTCTCATTTCGAAAATACCTGTCTTCGTTCCCTTCCATTCAATCGATTTGTCGAAATGTGTTTTGCATGCATCTATTCTTTCTTGCATAGTTGGTGGTGCTAACTTTTCACCTGTATGATAAAAATGCTTCACCTCTCTAAATATCCAAGGGTAACCTATTGCTGCTCTACCTATCATAATGCCATCCACCTCAAATTCTTTCATCCAAAGCATCGCTTTTTCTGGAGAGTCAACATCCCCATTACCAAAAATCGGAATTCTCATTCTTGGGTTTTTCTTCACCTCACGAATGAGTGTCCAGTCGGCATTTCCCTTATACATTTGTGAACGAGTTCTACCATGTATAGTTAATGCTTGAATTCCTATATCTTGAAGCCTTTCAGCTACTTCTACAACATTCTTCGTATTATCATCCCAACCTAAACGAGTCTTAACGGTAACAGGCAAGTGTGTTGCTTTTACAACTGCCTCTGTCATCTTTACCATTTTGTCAATGTCTTGTAATAGACTCGCACCCGCTCCTCTACATGCTACATTTTTAACCGGACAGCCGTAGTTAATATCAATTAAATCAGGTGACGCTTTTGTAGCAATCTCTGTTGCCTCACGCATAGATTCAATATTGCTACCGAAAATTTGTATGCCAATAGGACGTTCATATTCAAAAATATCAAGCTTTTGTTTGCTTTTAGCTGCATCACGAATCAAACCCTCTGAAGAAATAAACTCCGTATACATCATATCTACCCCTTGCTGTTTACACACGAATCTAAAAGGCGGATCACTCACATCTTCCATCGGTGCTAACAATAAAGGGAATTCCCCTAATTCAATATTTCCTATCTTTACCATAATTTACAAATGCAAAAATAATAAAATATTCATTCTTAATTGATTAAAGAATAATGCAAGGCAAGAATTTTATTCAATCTATATTCATTCTATTGTCATTAATTATTGCTGGCACATTAGTAGGGTCTATATTAGCAATGTTTCTTATTGAACCTATGCTTGGTATTAGCGTTATGGGCAATACAGAAGTGCTAAATATTTATTCGAACAACCCTGCAACGCCAATGGCCTTGAAATTTTTTCAGTTCTTTCAAGTGTTTTTCTCTTTTATTGTACCTGCTCATTTATTTGCAAGATTTCATTCAAACAATCAAAGTGCACAATATTTAAAACTTAATAACACACCTTCAATTCATTTTGTCTTAGCTGCATTATTGATATTTTTGATTAGTCCGCTCATTAGTTTTCTCAATGAAATTAATCAAAACATACATTTGCCATCTTCAATGGCAAAGATTGAGAATACATTTAAAGCACTAGAAGAAAAATCAAAAATTGCTACTGAACTTTTTTTACAAGTAAATACTAATGCTGATTTTATTGTCAATTTTTTTATAGTAGCAATATTAGCAGCAGTCTCTGAAGAGCTTATTTTTAGAGGTGTATTGCAGCGCTTGATGGGAACAATTATTCGCAACATCCATATAAATATTTTTATTTGCGCATCAATTTTTAGTGCTTTTCATTTGCAATTCTACGGTTTTTTACCTCGACTAGCATTAGGATTGTTGCTAGGTTACTCATTTCATTTATCAAAGTCATTATGGGTACCTATTTTAATTCATTTTTTAAATAATGCAACTGCTGTCATTGTAGATTTACTATACAAAAGAAATTTAACAAGTCTAAACCCCAATGAAAACGAGTATTTCGGGTATGTCGGATTATTCATTTCTTTAATTTCTACAATTACATTATTTTGGTACTGGAATAACATATATAAAAAATCGGTTGCATAGATGGAGCGTGATTGGATAAAAATTTACACATCGAGTAGTTTGCATAAAGCTTCAATTGTAGAGGCAGTTTTGAAAGACCATGAGATTGATGTTGTTCAACTAAATAAACAAGATTCTAGTTATTTGAATTTTGGTGAAATAGAACTATACATACACCCAAGTTCATTTGATCGTGCAATTGAACTAATAATAAAAAATGAATTATGAACAATTTTATAACTAGAACTATTACTGCTATAATTTTTGCTGCAGCTTCAATTGCTGCAATATATTTTGAAGGTTATATACATGCTTATTTCTTATTGTTTACAAGTATTGCATTAGTAGAATACTTTAAAATGCTTGGCAACAAAAAACGCAAATCTATTAATCAACTTTATATATTATTTGGCATAATTTCATATGTCACATTAGCACTTGCTCAACAATCAAAAATTGACACTTCTTATATTTATCTACCAGTTTTATTTTTTGTAATTGTAAACATTATCGAATTGTATTTAAAAGATAATCATCCTTTCGAAAATATTGCTGTTGTATTAACTTCTTTTTTATATGTAGTACTTCCGTTTAGTTTATATACTCAATTAGGTTATATACAATCGAACATTTACAATTTTGAGATACCTATGGGTTTACTTTTTATGATTTGGGCAAATGATTCAGGAGCCTATGTATTTGGTGTCACTTTAGGTAAAAATAGATTGTTCGAAAGAATCTCTCCTAAAAAATCTTGGGAAGGATTTTTCGGAGGACTAATAATAGCACTTATTACAGCATATATTTTATCAAAGTATTTTACTTCTCTAGAGCAAATTCATTGGTTGGCCATTGCAATCATTGCTGTAATTATAGGCACCTATGGAGATTTAGTTGAATCTATGTTAAAACGAAGTAAGGGAATTAAAGATTCGGGTAGTTTTATGCCCGGACATGGTGGCGCATTAGATCGATTTGACGCTTTATTATTAGCTGCACCAATGGTTTATCTGTATCTGCATCTTTTTTTATAGATTCGCAGTTTAATTTATTTATATGACTTTACACAAAGAAGGTACTGCTTCCATTTTACTAGCCCTGTTATTTGGAGCAATTGTTAACTTTTCTACTTATTATTTCTGCCCAAATTGTACATGGTTACAAATATTCGGCATTGTATTAAGTTCATTTTTACTCATCATTATCTTACAATTCTTCCGCAAACCTATTTTTACTATTACTAAGGATGATACAATATTGTTAGCTCCTGCTGATGGTAAAGTTGTTGTTATTGAGGAAGTAGAAGAACCAGAGTACTTCAAAGACAAAAGAATTCAAGTTTCTATATTTATGTCTCCGTTCAACGTACATATTAATAGAAATCCGGTTTCTGGTATCGTTAGATATGCTAAATACCACGCCGGACTATATTTGGTAGCTTGGCATCCGAAGTCATCAACAGAGAATGAGCGAACTACCGTTGTTTATGAGAAAAGCAATGGTATGCAAATTTTAATTAGACAAATTGCTGGCGCTCTAGCTAGAAGAATTGTTTATTATGTTAAAGAAGGTGACAAAGTGGAACAAGGCGATGAAATGGGTTTTATTAAGTTCGGCTCAAGAGTCGATATCTTTTTACCAGTAGGTACTAAAATCAATGTTGGCTTAAATGAAGTAGTAAAAGGTGGTAAAACAAATATTGCTACACTTAATTAATAGCTTGACTTATATAACATTATTTTATAAATTGCGTTAAAGAATTAAAATAGACAAACAATTTAATTAATCGAATATGAAAAAGACATTATTATTATTCGCTTTTGTAGCTGCTACATCAATGGTTGCATTAGCACATGGAGATGACAAATCTAAAAAAGGTGGATGTTGCTCAAAAGATGCTAAGAAAGAAGTAGCATCTGATAAAAAAGATGCTTGCTGCTCGAAAGATGCTAAGAAAGCAACTAAAGAAGCAAAGAAAACTGAGAAAACTGAAGTAACAAAAGACTAGTTTTATTAGAAAATAAAAAAGCCGCTTAAAAATTTTAAGCGGCTTTTTTTATATCAATTTTTTTAGTTCTTTATAAACTTAGATGTTGCTAATGATTTATCAGAATCATTAATGTTTATTATATATGTGCCAACTGGTAAATTTTCAATATTGAATTTAATTGAACCATCAGTCTCCACTTCTTTCGACATCATCAGCTTACCATTTATATCGAATATTTGAACTGAACTCACATATACATTGTGATTGTTTTTTAAATTCAATTCGCTGTTTACTGGCATAGGATAAATACTAAATCCGAGTTTAGTAAATGTATTCATGTCAACACCACTTATAACTTTTTCTGTAACTACTAATGTAGACTTCACAATGCTATCACCACTATTGCTACCATCACCATTTGCATAATTAAAGCATCCGTAAAAAGTAACACTACCTGTACCTGCTGCAGGGGCTGTCCAGTCGAATGACCACGACTTCACTCCATTTACACCAGTTGCTGTATTTGTTTGTGTAATGTATTTGCCAGCGCCAGTAAGCTTAGTCTCTGATGCATTCGTAATTATCATTGTTCCTAACCTTGTACCAGTTAATGACTGTGGCGAAATCTGAAATCCGAAATTATTTCTGGTAGACTGCGTAGTAGCTGTAATAGTATATCTCTGTCCGGGTGTGTAACCTTCAACAGGGATATTTGAAGTTATAATACCCGCTCTAGTTTGTACGGCACTTCCTGTATGGCAACCTGAAATAGCACAAGTGTTACCACCATCACCAGGTGAACCAGTTCTAGCATTTGGTGAGCCATTTGGATCTGTAAAAGCATTATTATTAATACTTGCGATGAAAATACCTCCAAATACCAATGCAACACTTAATAAGGTAGTTTTTTTAGTCATATATAGGGTGTTTAATATTTTTTAAATTAATATAACACCAAGTAGCAAATACTGTTCCTAAAACTAGGAACTTATTTATTCTGTAATCGAATTGTTACCATCTGCAGATTGGTGGATGATCGTTCTAGTTGGGTAAGCAAAACTAGAACCATGTTTATATATAATTTGAGTAATCTGATAATTCAATTCTTCCTTGATTTTTAAATATGGGTAATACTCCATCATTTCAATGAAATACAATACCATTAAATTTAATGAGTAATCACCAAATTCTTCAAATATCGCAATGCTTTCTTCTTTAATATTCGGATGATTATTTATTAATTCATTTATATCATCTGTAATTAATTTTATTTGTTGAGGTGTAGTATCGTAAGTTAATGCTAATGTAAATTTTACTCTTCTAAAATTTCTTAAGGTTAAATTTTCAAGTGCATTATCAATCATCTTCTTATTTGGTACGGTAATAATACTTTTATCCATACTTCTAATTTGAGTACTTCTAAATCCGACTTTTTCTATCGTACCCTCTATGCCATCAACTTTAACTAAATCACCTACAACAAATGGCTTATCTAAAAAGATGGTGAATGAGCCAAAAAGATTTTCTAAACTATCTTTTGCAGCTAATGCAATAGCAATACCACCAATACCTAGACCTGTTATCAATGTGAGTACATTGATTTCAAAGACCATTCCAAGCACAACAAATACACCTACAATTATTGCAAGTATTTTAAATAGTTCCCTTACAAATGGCACTAATTGATCGTCAGATTTTGATTCAGTTAATGAAGCTTTATAAGCTAATACCAATGCAATAAAATCTATGATTCTTAATACCATCCAATTAAATGAAATGATCACAAAAAATAAAAATAGTTTGTCAATAATATCAATGAATTCTACTGCATTGTTTTTTCTGCTAAAAACTATTTCTTTTAAAGGGTAGCTTAAATGATTTATAGCAATATAAATTATACTTACAGTTAATAATAATTCAACTGGCTTTAAAAGTAATTCAACAAATTTTTCTCCTTTAACTTCTGATGCAAATTTTTTAAATAATTTAAATAATAATCGACTTAATATCTTAGAAATGAATCTTAAAAATAAAAAGCCAAATAGTAAAATACCTAGAAACCAAAAGTACTGTTCTACAGTATTTCCTAAATAAATTTTTGATAAAAACTCTGCTGCAATATTCATTATACTAATTGATTTAATGCAATTTCAAAAGATGTTTTAGCAATATGTGTTTTAGAATTATTTTTTTGATGTGATTTAACTATTGCATTTTTAATGATGTTTGAAGTATCAGAAAAAATTGCCTCATCTGTCATGCTAACGCCTTTATTCATTAGATATGCAAAGACTCTTGCCATGCCACAATTTGAAATGAAATCAGGTATTATACTTAAGTTGTCATCAGCATACTCACCCGTAGGACCAAAGAAAATTTCAGGGTCAGCAAAGGGAACATTTGCACCACATGCAATTACTTCCATGCCTGCGTTTTTCATTCTCTCAACTTGATCTTTTGTAACCAATCTAGATGCTGCAGCAGGTATAAATATCTCTGCATTTAAATCCCATATCTTTGAATTTATTTCTTCAAATGAAATTAATTTTTCACTTACTAATGTATTATTATTTCTGTCTAAGAATAATTTTTTTATTTCTTCAAAACTATATCCATCAGTATTTATTAATCCACCTACTCTATCAATTATACCGACAACTTTTGCGCCTGCTTGTGTTAAATAAAATGCTGCTGCTGCACCTACATTACCGAAACCTTGAACGATTACTCGTTTGCCATTTATCTCTCCTCCATAAACTGAATAATAATGACGAACCGATTCTGAAACACCATAACCAGTAATCATATCAGCTACTACATATTTTCTTTCTAATGATGGTGAATATTTTTCGTCATCTAAAACTTTTGAAACACCATATCTTAATTGTCCGATTTGTTGAATCTTCTCATTCTCATGCGCCTTAAAATGTCCGTTGATTACGCCTTCTTGTGGATGCCATAAACCACATGCTTCTGTCATCGGAATTACTTCATGAATCTCATCTACATTTAAATCTCCACCTGTACCATAATAATTTTTCAGCAATGGAATCACCGCTTTGTACCATCTTTCTAGTACACCTTTTTTACGAGGATCTGCAGGGTCGAAATTAATACCAGATTTTGCACCACCAATTGCCGGACCTGATACAGTGAATTTCACTTCCATTGTTTTAGCTAAAGACTCCACTTCTCTTTTGTCTAATCCTTTACGCATACGAGTACCACCACCTGCTGCACCGCCACGTAATGAATTAATAACTACCCAACCTTCGGCTTCTGTTTCTGCATCTTTCCATTCAAAAACAATTTCTGCTCTTTTCTCTTCGTATTTTTTTAATAGGTCTTTCATTGATTGTTTTATTTGTCGTTAAAATTAAAAATAAAAAACCCCCTCGCATAATTTGCGAGAGGGTTCTTTTATGAATTTAGAGATATTAGTTACCTCTTTTTTCTTTGATTCTTGCTTTCTTACCTGTTAAACTACGTAAGTAGAATAATTTTGCTCTACGAACTGCACCTCTTGAGTTAACTTCTACCTTGTCAATGTTTGGTGAGTTAACTGGGAAGATACGCTCAACACCAATAGAGTTTGAAATTTTACGAACTGTAAAAGTTTCAGTTGCACCAGCACCATTTCTTTGTATTACTACACCTTGGTATTGCTGAATACGCTCTTTGTTTCCCTCTTTAATTTTATAATGAACAGTAATTGTATCACCACTATTGAAAGTTGGTAATTCATTTTTTGGGTTCTGCTCGTCTACAAATTTTACTAAATCCATGATATTAATCCTTTAAATCGATTTTTAACCCGTAAAAATCGGATTGCAAGTATAGGGATTATTTTTCAACAAAAAAATAAAATGTCAAAAAAATCAAGGGAATATGAGAATTATTATGTTAATAAAGTTAAAGCAAATCAGGTCTTCTCTCTTTAGTTCTCTGTAGGGCTTGTTCAAACCTCCACTTTTCAATTTCGGGGGTGTTGCCTCCAATTAGTATTTCCGGCACTTTGAAGCCTCTAAAATCAGCAGGGCGGGTATATACAGGTGCACTCAACAAGCCATCTTGAAAAGAATCGGTTAATGCAGAGGTCTCATCTGATAAAACTCCCGGTATTACTCTTACTATACTATCTACCAATACCGCCGCACCTAATTCACCTCCGCTTAATACATAATCACCAATTGAAATCTCTCTGGTCACAAAATGATCACGAATTCTTTGATCTATGCCTTTATAATGTCCGCATAACATAATCATATTCCCCTTCAATGATAGTTCATTAGCGATACCCTGATTCAGGGTTGTACCATCCGGAGTTAAAAAAATAACTTCGTCATAATCGTTTTTAGACTTCAAATCTTCTATGCAATTTACAATGGGTTCTAGCATTAATACCATACCAGCACCACCACCGTATTGATAATCATCAACACTTTTGTGTTTGTTATTGGCATATTCACGAAGATTTATCACATTGATTTTCACTAGGCCTTTATCTTGCGCTCTTTGTAATATAGAGTGTGAAAAGGGTCCTTCTAAAATTCCAGGAACTACAGTGATTATATCAATTTGCATCGGGCAAATATAAATTAAAATTGAGCAGCTTATTGTTCTAAATATAAATCTACTAAGCCTTCTGGTAAGTTTACATTGATTACTCTATTTTTTTGATCAATGCCTAATATGAATTGCTCATGCAATGGGAACATTACTTCTTTACCTTTATGGATGAGAGAGGCAATGTATTGTTTTGGTAAAATTTGAATTTCTGTGATTTCGCCGAGCTCACCTTTTATTTCATCAATAACAGTAAAGCCTCTTAATAATTCAGGCGTGCTGTCACTTGTGTTTT